>Ga0334722_10003008_pt1 | contig 18478 bp, 9 predicted proteins | sample C3_bottom_MG_FD_207210 | JGI IMG/M metagenome (GOLD analysis project Ga0334722, IMG submission 207210) | Sediment microbial communities from Yellowstone Lake, YNP, Wyoming, USA - C3_bottom | ecosystem: Environmental > Aquatic > Freshwater > Lake > Sediment | place: USA: Wyoming | collected...
GCCGATGGTGGTGTAATTGCCGACGGCATTATAGGCCGAAAGCTCGCGGCCATTGGCGGTCTCAAATTCACCGGTGGCCAGAAAAACCAGATTGGCCGCATAACTTCCGGGGCCACACCAGTCCAATTGGCCCTGGAAATGCGCGTCATGACACTGGGTACAGTTGGTGGACCAGGTCGTGGCGGAGTCGGTGGTCCGGCTGCTGTGCACCACCTTGGCCGGACCCTTCAGGGGATTGCTCGAACCCTCGCCATGGCACTCCAGGCAGACATTATTGGCCAGGGTATCTTCAGGATTGGCACTACTCCTGGTGGACCAATCCTTACCGATGGGGTCAGTGGGGCTGCCGTGATAATCCGGATTGTAGTTGGGAATCGAGAATACTGACAAACCGTGACAGTTCGTACAGTCAATACCATTGGAACCGTTGTGCGGCGTATCCAGATAGTACGACGCCGCAACCACCGATGCCGCCAGAACCCAGGCCACCATTGTGCCGATCAAAACCAGATAGCGCATAACTTCCCCCTTGCAGTTTGTTCACTGAAATAAGCGCCTGCTGTACTCCCCCAGACCCTACCCCCAGACCCGACTTATCCTAGCCTCTTCATGCTCCTAAGGCAAGCGATTAAACAGTTAATAGTCGGCAAAACTTCTGCCATCTGAACTACATTAAGCGGCAAAACTTCTCCAGAGTAAGCGTAAACTGTATCCGTCGAGAACGATCGGCAGAGTCCGACCGTTGCAGAGAAATTGCTTATCCAGTTGTGGGCCGTCTGATCTTCTGCTAACTTGTCGTCTAGAACAACGTCCGCCGGTCGCGCCGAGCTGAATCGTCTGAGCTGCCCCAGGAGGCGGACCTCCCGGGCCATAACAATATCGCGTTATTCAGCAACCCCATCTACGGAACCACACCCTTGCGCGCAAGAGCACCCCGAAAATCCCAGCTCTTTATCACCTTTGCCGGGTGCTGTGGCCTGATACTGATACTGCTGACTCTGCACGCCTTTTCCCGCAACCTGGCTGCGGCACCACCCCGGGCAAGGAACCTCGCCCTGGTTCGGGAGCTGGGGCTGACCGATCTCTGCCTCTTCACCGAGGCACGTTATACCCGCAACCCTTCCCAGGCTGATCTGTACGCCCCCTTCCAGGACCAGCCCACGGCCCTGGAACATTTCCCGGCCGGCGCCCTGACCTCGCCGCCGCACCACCACTGAGCGGAACCGGCATGGGCAAGGGACTCCAACGGCAGCGCCATATTCTCGACTTTTCCCTGGCGGCCTTACTCCGGCGCAAGGGAAAAAACCTCTCCCTGCTCCTGGTTTATACGGTGGTGGTCTTTTCCCTGGCCTCGGTGATGTTTTTTACCCAGGCCCTGAAACGCGAGGCCGCCCAATTGCTCAGCGGTGCCCCGGAGATGGTGGTGCAGAAGACCCTCGCCGGGCGCCATGAGTTGATCCCCGCCGCGTATCTGGAGAAGATCCGCACCATCATGGGGGTGGCGTCGGTGCGCGGCCGCTTGTGGGGCTATTATTACGACCCGGTCTTCGGCGCCAATTACACCCTGCTGGTGCCCGAGGCGGGCGAGCCCGAGCCCGGCCGGGTCACGATCGGTCAGGGGGTGGCCCGGGCCCGGAAACTGGTGCTGGGTGATTTGCTGACCTTACGGGGCGCCGATGGCGGCCAGCGTCTCTTCGAGATCAAGCAACTGCTGCCGGCCGAATCCGAACTAGTTTCCGCCGATCTGATCCTGATCTCCGCCGCTGACTTCACCACCCTCTTCGGCCAGCCGGTGGGCTCCTTCACCGATCTTGCCCTCACCGTCCGCAACCCCAGCGAGCTTGCGACCATCGCGGCCAAGATCGTCGCCGCCCTGCCCGACACCCGACCGCTCAGCCGCGACGACATGGCCCGCACCTACGAGGCAGTCTTCGATTGGCGCGGCGGGATCCTGATCTTCATCCTGGCCGCCTCGCTCCTGGCCTTCGCCATCTTCGCCTGGGAAAAGGCCTCGGGCCTGAGCGGGGAGGAGCGACGCGAGATCGGCATCCTCAAGGCCATCGGCTGGGAAACCTCCGACGTGATCCTGCTGAAGTTCTGGGAGGGGCTGGTGGTCTCACTCTCCGCCTTCCTGCTGGGGATAATCCTGGCCTATCTCCATGTCTTCTTCACCGGGGCACCGCTCCTGGCCCCGGCCTTAAAGGGCTGGTCGGTGCTCTACCCCGACTTTCGCCTGACCCCATTCATCGACCCGGCCCAGCTCTTCACCCTGTTCTTCCTCTCGGTGGTGCCCTACACCGTCGCCACCATCGTCCCCGCCTGGCGGGCCGCCACCGTCGACCCGGCGGCAGTGATGCGGAGCTGACCATGCTTGAGCTGACTCAGATCAGAAAGGTCTTCAACGGCGGCCTGCACAACGAGTTCACCGCCCTGACTGGGATCTCCCTGACCATCCAACCGGGCTTGGTTACCGTGCTCAAGGGAGCCAGCGGTTCCGGTAAGACCACCCTCTTAAGCCTCATCGGCTGCATGGATCGGCCCACCTCGGGCCGGATCACGCTCGCCGGCCACCAGCTACCCGGCCTGCCTGAGGCCAGCGCAGGCGGGGTCGAGCTCACCGGCCTGCCGGAGCGCTTTCTCACCGAGGTGCGGCGGCGAACCTTCGGCTTCATCTTCCAGCAGTTCCATCTGCTCAAGGGAATCAGCGTCCAGGAAAACATCATGCTGCCGGCCTATCCCATGGGCGAGGCGCACCCCGTTCTGCTGGCGCGGGCCCAGCAGCTGCTGGAGACCTTCAACCTCACCCGCCAGGCCACGGCCAAGGTCGAGTGGCTCTCCGGCGGCGAGGCACAGCGGGTGGCCATTGCCCGGGCGCTGATGAACGAGCCACCGGTGATCATCGCCGACGAGCCCACCGCCCATCTCGACAGCCACCTTTCCCGGGAGTTTATGGCGATCATTGCCCGGCTCAAGGCCGAGGGCAAGACCGCCATCATCGCCAGCCACGATCCCCTGGTCTACGAGGCAGCGGGTGTGGATCGGGTGATCACCATGCGGGATGGAAGAGTAGAAGAAGATCGAACTGTAGAACCATAAAAAAGCGAACTACATTTGTGAGGAATAGTCTGATGTTTACCAGCTCAAACGGTGATTCCGTTCACCCTGAGCCCGTCGAAGGGCGGCCCAGCTTGCCGAAGACTAGGAATTACGCCTTTCCCCCGGAAGCCTGCCCTCAGCCTTCAGTCTTCAGCCTTACCTAACCATGGTCAGCAGCCCCGCCGTCATCGCCCTGCTCCTCTCCTCCCTCTTGATTGGCGGGATGCTCCTCTATGCCGCCTTCTTCGCGATGCAGATTCTCCGGGGGTGGGAGCGCAGCAGCGGCAGCACGCAGCAGCTAGCCCTGGAGCGGCGCACCTACCTAGTCTCCAGCCTGCTCGCCCTGGTTCTGGCCTTGCAGGCGGCCTCGATCTTTTTCTTCATCCACACCGTCGATGGGTCGCACGGTCGTTTCGTCGGGGCCATGTGCGCCGCCGGGGTGCTGAATCTCAACAGCTTCGGCTACCCCACCCTGATGCTCAAACTGGTCAATTTTCTGCTGGCCGGTCTCTGGCTAATCGTCAACCAGGTTGATAACCGCGCCTACGATTATCCGTTGATCCGGAAAAAATATCTGCTGTTGCTGCTGCTGGCCCCGCTGGTTCTGGCCGAGGTGGTGCTGCAAGCCACCTTCTTCCTGGGGTTGCACCCGGATGTGATCACCTCCTGCTGCGGCAGCCTCTTCGGGGCTGGCGGGCAGGGAGTGGTCGCCGATCTGGCCGCCCTGCCCCTCTTGCCGGCGGTGGTGCTCTTTGGGCTCGCCATGGCGGCGACGCTGGGGATGGGCGGGTTTTACTATCGAACCGGCCGGGGCGCTCTGCTCTTTTCCCTGCTGAGCGGACTGACCATGCTGGTGATGGTGGCGGCGCTGATCTCCTTCATCTCCCTCTACTTCTACGAGATTCCCACCCACCACTGCCCCTTCTGTATCCTGCAGCGGGGCTACAATTTCATCGGCTATCCGCTCTATCTGGCCATGCTGGGCGGCGGCCTCTGCGGCCTGGGGGTAGGGGCGCTGCAACCCTTCCGGACGCTACCCAGCCTGGCAGCGATCATCCCGCCCGTGCAGCACCGCTTGGCATTCTGGAACCTGCTGCTGTATCTGCTCTTCGCCAGCATCGTGCTACTCCGGATCTTCACCACCAGCTTTACCCTGCGCTAAAGGAAAATAGGGGGGTCAGGTCTACATACTACACAAACGAACACGAATAGAGGGAATGGAATAATGTGTAGAATGTAGACCTGACCCTGGTTGCCACTTGTGATGACGATAATATTGCTTGTTAGTACTCATTATGTTTATTAAGCAAGAGAGTATTGTACTACCTAGTGGCAGTTAATGCCGATAGGGAAATAGCTGCTGGCTTCATCCGCAATAAAGCAAGGGAGAAAGATTGATGAAGATCGTCAAGTTACGGTTTTTCGTATCCACCGTACTCTCGGCGCTGGCTCTCGGGGTGCTGTTTGCCGAGGGGATTTACGGCGCGGTTATCCAGGGCTCCAACCACGACCTCACCAGCAAGTCGTGGTGGAGGCTGCCCCCCGACCAGCTCTGTTCCAGTTGCCATGTGTCGAGTAGCTCCGTGGATCCCGCGACTGCCGCCACCCTTCCCGCACTCGGCGGCGGCGAGCTCTGGAATCATCAGCTCAGTGCGGTGATCCCCACTCCCTATACTAGCCCCTTCTTCAACTCCAAAGGGATCGCCATTACCGATCCCAACACTGGCAGTACCCGTTTCTGCCAGAGTTGCCATGACGGCGCCGTGCCGCTGGAGAACTTCGGCGGTGTAACCAGCGGCGTCAACTTCATCACCCCGGCCAACAAAATCAGCAGCGATCTGAAACAAACCCATCCGGTGGGCTTCCAGTTCAATGACGCCCTGAGCAAGAGCCCCAACCTGAACTGGGGCCTTTCCACCAGCACGATCTACCCGGGCGGTGGAACCACCATCGGTTCCCGACTCTCCAACGGCGCCATGACCTGCTCTACCTGCCACAATGGCCACGATCCCCAGAACACTAATTTTCTCGTGGCCAACAATACCGGTTCAGCGCTCTGCACCACCTGCCACAGCCAGGCCCGCATCCTCGGCACCAAACATGATTTTAGCGTGAACTACTGGAATGTGAGGAAAACGGTCTGCGGAGTCTGTCATACTCCGCACAACTCCAGCCAGGACCAGCTAGGGAATCATCAACTCAGCCCGGGGATACCTACCCCCTACACCAGCCCCACCTTTGACACCAAGGGGATCGCCATTACCGATCCCTCCCAGGGTGATACCCGGGCCTGCATGGGTTGCCATGACGGCGCCGTGCCCCTGGAAAATTTCGGCGGGGTGACCAGCGGCAGCAACTTCATTACCCCGGCCAATAAAATCAGCAGCAATCTGAAAGGGAGCCATCCGGTGGGCTTCCAGTTCAGTGACGCCCTGAGCAAGAGCCCCAACCTGAACTGGGGCCTTTCCACCAGCACGATCTACCCGGGCGGGGCAACCACCATCGGTTCCCGGCTCGCCAACGGCGCCATGACCTGCTCCACCTGCCACGATGGCCACAATCCCCAGAACACTAATTTTCTCGTGGCCAACAATACCGGTTCAGGGCTCTGCACCACCTGTCATATCCAGTCCGTCATCGTCGGCAGCAAACATGATTTGAGTGTGAACTACTGGAATAACACGCGCACGGTCTGCGGGGTCTGTCACTCCCCGCACAACGCCAGCCAGGACCAGCTAGGGAATCATCAGCCCAGCGCGGTGGCTCCCACCCCTTATTCCAGCCCCTCGTTCAACACCAGGGGAATCGCCATCGCCGATCCCTACCAGGGTGATACGCGGGCCTGCATGGGTTGCCATGACGGCGCCGTGGCCCTGGAGAATTCCGGCAGTGTAACCACCGGCACCAACTTTATCACCCTGGCCAATAAAATCAGCAGCAATCTGAAAGGGAGTCATCCGGTGGGCTTCCAGTTCAGCGACGCCCTGAGCAAGAGCCCCAACCTGCAACCCGGTCTTTCCACCAGCAATTTCTTCCCTGGGGGGGGGACCATCGCATCCCGGCTCCCTGGCGGCACCATGACCTGCTCCACCTGCCATGAGGTCCATGACAACCGAAAGGGCTATTTTCTCGTTGCCTACAACAACGGTTCCGCGCTCTGCGCCACCTGCCATCGCCAGGCCAATTACGCGGCGACCGCCAGCGCCGGTATGGCCGGCAGCAAACATGATTTAAGTAACAATGCCTGGAATTCCATGCACACGCTCTGTGGGGTCTGTCACACCACCCACAACTCCACCCAGGACCAGCTGGGGAATCATCAGCTCAGCACGGCGGCGCGCACCCCCTATTCCAGTCCCAGCTTTAACGCCACCGGGATCACCATCAGCGATCCATACAACGGCGACACCCGCGTCTGCATGAGTTGCCATGACGGCAGCGTGGCCCTGGAGAACTTTGGCGGGGTGACCACCGGCAGCAACTTCATCCCGGCCAATAAGAGTCTCCTCAGCACCAGTATGCAGCATACCCATCCGGTCGGCTTCCTGTTCAGCGATGCCCTGGCCAAGAGCAGCAAATTGAAGGCGGGGCTTTCCGTCAACAGTACCTATCTGGGCAACCCCAATAACGTCACCATTGCTTCCCGGCTTTCAAACGGCTACATGACCTGTTCAACCTGCCACGATGTCCACAACAGCCAGAGTGTCCCGGCCACCGGCAATGCCCAGGGCCCGGCGCGCTTCCTGCTCCTCTCTGGCAAAACCAACACCGCCCTCTGTCTGACCTGCCATGACCAGGTCTATGCCGCCGTTGCCCATCCCTCCGGGGCCTTCGTGACCAATTCGCCGGTGGTTTACAACGGTCTCCCCCAGGCCGCCGTGGTCGCCGCCGCCAGCGATTACGCGGGCTCGCTCAGCAACGTCAATTACAACGGTTCAGCCACGGTGCCAACCAACGCCGGCTTCTATACCGTCACCGTGGACTCCGGTAATGCTGGAGAGTTCTTGATCGACAAGGCGACGCCAACCCTGACGGTAACCAACAATGATGGCCTGTCGCCGACTGCGGGCGTTGGCGCTTCCGCGCCAGGGACGGTACGAAACATCAAATACAACGGCTCCGCCGTGGTGCCCACCGCCGTCGGGGTCTATGCTATCACGGCTGATTTCACCCCGACCGACACTGCCAATTACTACAGCCTGGCCAATGCCGCAGCCGGCAGCTTTGCCATCACACACAGCGCCACGACCGGGGCGGCGACCATCATCTCCGCCACCGGCGCCACCCTGAACGGGACGGTCAATGCCGACGCCTCCAATGCCAGCATCAGCTTCGACTATGGGTTGACCGCAACCTACGGCAGCAACGTGGCCGCCATTCCAGCCGCCGTGTCCAGCAGCGTTGACACCAGTGTCAGCGCGATGCTTAGCGGCCTGAACCCGGCAACCGTCTATCACTTCCGGGTCAAGATGGTTTACAGCGGCGTTTCCCTCACCGGCTCCGACCAGACCTTCACCACCGGGCCGATAATGCGCAGTGTCACCCCCGCTGCCGGCCCCGGGGGGAACATCACCCCGTCTATTACTCAGTCGGTGCCCAACGGCACCACCACTAGCTTCACCATCAAACCTACCAGCGGCTTCAAGGTTGCCCTCCCTGTGGGCGGCAATTGTGGCGGCAGCTTTACCGGCAGCTTCTTCGACCCGGTAAACGGCCTCACCTTCACCACCAGCCCCGTCACCGCTGACTGCTCGGTCGTTGCCAGCTTTGCTCCCGACGTCATGGTTGCCTCCATCCTGGTCGATCCGCTTACCCCAACCACCCTCTGCGCCGGGCTGGACGGGGCCGGGATTTTCCGAAGTGTTAACGGCGGCGCCACCTGGACGGCGGCCACCGGGCAACCGACGAGCAAGTGGGTGAAGCAACTGGTCTTCGACCCGAGGGTCCACACCACGCTCTATGGTGCCACTTACGGCGGCGGGATATTCACCAGCACCGACAGCGGTGACCATTGGGCAGCCAACGCCGGGCAGCCGACCAACCTGAACGCCCTGACGCTGGCCATTGATCCCGCGGGCATCTTTTACGCCGGTACTGAGGGCGGGATCTTCAAGAGCCTCAACGGCACCTCGTGGATCCTCAAGGGCACCGGGTTGAGCGCCTCTGCCGCAACTCCGCCGCTGGCAATTACCATCGACCCGGTCGCCCCGGCTACCCTTTACACCGGCCTCAACGGAGCCGGGGTATATAAGAGCAGCAACAGCGGTGACGCCTGGACTGCCGCCACCAGCCAACCAGCCGACCTGCACGTGAAGGCGCTGGTGATCAAACCCGGCGACAGCAGTACCCTCTATGCCGCAACATACGGCGGCGGGGTGTATATCAGCAACAACAGCAGCGGCGACTCGGGCAATAACGGCCTCGTCTGGGCGGTCTGCACCGATGGCATCACCGCCAACAGCGGCCTCTCCAACCTAAATGTGGTTTCACTGACCATTGACGCCAGCGGCAAACTCTACGCCGGGACGGAAGGCGGGGTGTTTGTCAGCAGCGATGGCTGCGCCACCTGGGCGCCCATGAACAGCGGGTTGCCGAATTGATTGGGGGTCAGGTCTACATACTACACAAACGAACAATTCTTTGCTAAAGTGAGGCAAACTCTACCATTCAAAGGAGCGCGCCATGGCACGACCATTACGTATCGAGTACCCGGGGGCCTTTTATCATGTGACCTCAAGAGGAAACGAGCAGAAGGAGATCTTTAAGAGCCAGCGCGACCGGGAGAAATTTCTCGAATACCTGGCCTCGGCAACCGGGCGTTACGGTGCGGTTATCCATGCCTACTGCCTGATGGGCAACCACTTTCATCTGCTCTTGGAAACCCCGGATGGTAATCTGTCGCAGATCATGCGGCACATCAACGGGGCCTACACCACCTATTTCAATATCAAACGCAAACGGGCCGGGCACCTCTTCCAGGGGAGGTACAAAGCCATCCTCATCGAAGCAGATCGCTACCTGTCCGAGCTCTCCCGCTACATCCACTTGAATCCGGTCCGAGTCGGCCTGGTCGAAAGTCCGGAACAGTACCAGTGGTCAAGCTATCGAAGTTACCTCGGGCAGAGCAAACCCCCGGAATGGCTACGCACCGATTTCATCCTCGCTTGTTTTGCCAAACGTCCTGTCACCGCAGTGAAAAAGTACCGGGCCTTCGTCGAAGACCGGCTCGGCAAGGAATCCACCCCCCCCTTACAGATTGCCCTCGGAACCGCAATACTTGGCAGGGCTGCCTTCATCAAGGCAATAACCACGGCCCATCTCCAGGGGAAAGAGGATGGCAATATCCCGGCGCTACGGCAACTTGCCAATCGGCCGACTCCGGAAGAGATCATCAGGGCGGCGAAATCCGCATTCCCCGATGACGAAAAACTGGCGCGCCGGGCCAGCATCCATCTGTGTCATAAGTACAGCGGCCTACGGCTTGGCGAAATAGGCCGGAGCTTCAACGTCCGCGATACGGCAATCAGCGAAGCGAGCCGAAGATTTGCCCGGGAACTGGAACAGGACGCAAAGCTGCGGAAAGTGGTGTTAAATATAAAAGGCAGGGTAAAAATATGTGGAATGTAGACCTGACCCTTATGAAGATTCGTGCCCTCTGCCTCTCTGCCATCGTCATTATGCTCAGCGCTCTGGGCGCATGGGGGGCTCCGGTGTCGGGAAACATCAGCACGGACACGACCTGGACCAGGGCAGAAGGCCCGTATTACGTCACCAACGATATTATTGTCGACAGCTTTAAGACGTTGACCATAGCCCCCGGGACTGTCATCAAGTTCGCCGCCGGCAAAGGGATCATCGTCAACGGCACCCTGAATGCATTCGGCACCGCTGCTGAAAAAATCTATTTCACCGATTACCGTGACGACTCGGTCGGCGGCGACATGAACGGCGATGGGCCGAGCTCGGGCGCGCCGGGGTGGTGGCACGGCATATCAGTTAATGACGGACAGGCGAATCTCGACTATTGCGAGATTCGTTATGCCGGGTCGCTGTATAATGCCGGGCCAGGGTCGTCGCCCTACTTCGGCGTGCAGGGTTACGGCTCTTCCACCTGGCTGCGTATAACCAACTCAGTGATCTCCGACACGCTCGGTAACGCCTTCTACAGCAACGGCAGCTCGATGGCAAGCGTGATAACCGACAACATCTTCAGGAACAGCAGCCGAAGCGGCTTCTGCACTGTCTCGTTCAATGCTTCCGGTGACAACATCCAGTTCAGCCGCAACCTGGTTACCGACGGCGTCGGCTGCGGCGTCTCCATAGTCGACACGGCGATCTCGTTTGACGGAAATACGATCAAAAACCATAGCAGTTTCGGCTCTGATGGCGTCTACATTTCTAATCCGACGATTTCGGTGCTCTATCCTTCCCTCAGCTGCAGCAACCGCATCTACGGTAATTATATCGGCATCGAGATCGCATTCACCGCCAACCCGAGCCTGAACTGTCCTCCGGGTTTCGGGAACGAAATTTATAACAATGCCTCGTATTCGCTCCTGAACTCCACTTCTCCCCCGCAGACTATCGATGCCAGATTCAACTGGTGGGGAAGCCCGGCCGGCCCGTATAATGCCACCAGCAATCCGGGCGGCAACCCCAACAGTGTCGTCAGTGACAATGTGGATTTCGCCAATCCGGCAGCGGAAGTCATCCTGGCGCCCAGCATCACCGACATTTCCCCAGCGAGCGGTTCAGTCGTCGGGGGAACTTCAGTGACCATCACCGGCACGAATTTTGTCGGAGCCACTGCCGTCAGGTTCGGAAGCAGTAACGCCCCCACCTTTTACGTCGTCTCCGCCAGCCAGATCACCGCCACCTCACCTGCCGGCTCGACAGGAATGGTTGATCTCACCGTCACCACCCCGACCGGCACCAGTGGGATCAGCCCGACCGACCAGTTTATCTATGTGGCGGCAAATCCCCCCCCCACCGATATCACTCTGTCCAACGCGACGGTGGCCGAGAATGGCGGCGTCAACACGGTGGTCGGAACCCTGGCGACGGTTGATTCGGATGCTGGCGATACCTTCACCTACAGCCTGGCCAGCAGCAGCGGTTGCCCGGGGCCGGACAACGATGCTTTCAATATCAACACCAACCTGTTGCGGACCAGTGCGGTCCTGGATTTTGAGGTGAAAAATACCTATGCGCTCTGTGTGCGGAGCAGTGATTCCGGCGGGCTGACTTACGACAAACCATTTGCGATCAGCGTCACCGATCTCTGCACCCTGGCCAACGGCACGGTCACCGCCTCCGGTGACAGCGGGGTCGGCACTCTGCGGCAGCTAATCGACGAGGTCTGCCCGGGCGGCACCATTGATTTTGCCCCCGCAGTTCACCTGATCACCTTGAGCAGCGATGTCCTGCATATCAGCAAGGATGTCACCCTGGCCGGCCCCGGGGCCAACAATCTGACCATCGACGGCGGCGGGCTGGTTCAGCTCTTTCAGGTACCCGGCGCCGCCCGCTTCACCCTGCGGGATCTGACCCTGGCCCACGGCGCGGCGGCCGGGGGCGGGGCGCTGCTCGATAACGAGCTGGCGACCACCACCATCAGCGGCTGCGTCTTCAGCAACAACACGGCCTTGATGGGCGGCGGGGCGATCCTGGCCGTCGGCACCATGACCATCCGCGATACCTCGTTCAGCGGGAACACCACCTCATTCCTGGGCTACGGCGGCGCCATCTATGGCGGCAGCGGCACCCTCTCCATCAGCAACACCCTCTTCAACACCAACAGCGCGGCGGCCGGGGGCGGTATCACCAACAGTGCCAGCACCATGACTCTGACCAGTGTCACCATGAACAGCAACAACGCCACGGCAATTGGTGGCGCGATCTATACCGGCGCCCCGCTCACCCTGGTCAACGCCACCATTGTTGGCAACAGCGCCAGCCAGGGCGGGGGGATTGCGGTCGGCGGTGGCCCGTTCAATCTCAAGAATAGTATCGTTTTTGGCAACATCGCTGCCAGCGGGGGGCCGGATATCTTCGGCACTGTCACCTCACTGGGCTATAACCTGATCGGCACTACTGCCGAGGCCACCATCGACGGCATCACGACCGGCAACCTCCTTGGCGCGGATCCGCTGCTTGGTTCCCTGGCCGACCATGGCGGGCCGACCCAGACCATGCCCCTGCTGGTCGGCAGCCCGGCCATCGATCCCACCAGCAGCAACGGCGCCCCCTGGCTCGACCAGCGCGGCTACCTCCGGAGCGGCACCGCCGACCGGGGTGCCTATGAATACGGTGGCACCCTGCCCGTGGCCACCGCGGCCACCAGCATTACCCCGACCAGCTTTGCCGCCAACTGGCAGGAGGTTCCCGGCGCCACCGATTACCGGCTGGAGGTGGCAACCGACAGCAGCTTCACCAGTTTCGTGCCCGGCTTCACCGACCGCGCCACCGGCAAGGTTACGACTTTTCCCGTCAGCGGACTGGACATGTACACCCCTTACTATTACCGGATCAGGGCCAGCAACGGCCCGGAGAGCAGCTCCCGCTCCAACTCAATCGGCCTGTCCACCCTTACCGACCGGGTCACCGCCATCGTGGTGGACCCGGGGCCGCCGCTGAAGCTCTATGCGGCGATTGATGGTGGCGGGGTCTACCGGAGCAGCGATGGCGGCGCCACCTGGTTGCCACCCACCGCCCCGGGCAACCGAAGAGTCATGGGGCTGACCATCCATCCGAGCAACCACGAGCTGCTGTTCGGTGCCACCTACGGCGGCGGGGTCAGCAGCAGCACGGATGGCGGCGACCACTGGGCGGCCTGCGCCAATAGCGGCCTGAGCGGGGCGGGACTGAACGTTCTCGCCGTCACCCGCGACCAGGTCGGCCGCCTCTTCGTCGGCAGTGAGGCTGGAGTTTACCGGAGTCTCACCGTTGGCGATTGCAGCGCCTGGCAGGCCACCGCAGTTCTTCCCGGTCCCGTCGGGGTGGTGGCCGTTGATCCGCTGGACGGGCAGAAAATCTATGTCGGTCTCGACGGCAGCGGTGTGTACTGGAGTAGCAATGCAGGAAGTAGCTGGACTGAGGCAACCACCTTCCCGATCACCAACAAACGGGTCAAGGCCTTGGCCATCAAACCTGGGGATAGCACCAAACTCTTTGCCGCCACCTCCGGCAATGGTGTGTACCAGAGCAGTAACCGCGGCCTGGACTGGGCAGTCTGCAACAATAGCAATCTCGCCGACCTGAATGTCGTCTCGCTCACCATTGATGCCTACGGCAGGCTCTACGCCGGCACCGAGGCGGGGGTGTTTGTGAGTGCAGACGCATGCGCGACGTGGAGTGAGATGAATACGGGGTTGCCGAATTGAGCGAGAATTAAGAGATTATTAGCACCCGCGCCAGGGGAAATGGGAAAAAAAGGGGTCAGGTCTACATTCTACACAAACTAAGCTTCGCTGAGGCCTATCGGCAATAGGACACGGTAAGCCGGGGGAAGTGGTAATAATAAGGGAAGGTTGAAAATATGTGGAATATAGACTTGTGACCCCATGGGCGCTCGCTACATCTCGTCACCTGGCAACGGCGGGCGGTTTTTGACCTTGGTCAAGACCGTATCAAAAACCTGGGCCGAACCTTTGGCAGCCATGGCGTTCAGGTATTTTTCGGTAGCAAGGGCGGATACCTTCTCCGCGATGGCTGTGGTAACGAGTTGGTTGACCGAAATATGCTCGTGGTCGGCAATATCTCGGATGCTGTTATGCAAGTAATCGGGCAGGCGCAGACTCATGGTGCTCATAACGTACCTCCAAAGTTGTGAATGAACCAACCGGGTGTGACGATTGGGATGCCAAAACATTCAGCTCCGGCAAAGTCCTTGATGTTGTGGGTGACAATAAAATCGGCGCTGGCGGCAACCGCGGTTTCAAGTACCATATCGTCGCCGGGATCGCGCAGGCCGGGTCGCCAGAGATAAAAAATCTTGATTCGTTCAGATAACGCAACCAAATATCCCAGAAAACCGGCCAACTCTTCTTCAGTAAGATCAAGCTCCTCCAGCCGGGCAGATAGCACCGCCTCATATTCCATGGCCAGGGTCACTGAAATGCAGGGAATGACCTGGCCGCCGCGAACGAGGCGAAGTAATTGAAAGGATGCGCCGGTGGCTGAATAGAGACCGGCATACAGTATGTTGTTGTCAATGACAACGCGCTGCTGAGGCATAGTGGTATCGTATGTGATATCTTGATATCTGTCAAGCGGACACAAAAAGCAAGGGTCAAGTCTACATTCACCACAAATTATCAGCGGTTGCGGCCTGTCGGTAATAGGACACGGTAAGCTGGTGGAAGTGGTTTTAAGAAGAAGGGTAGGGTGATAATGTGTGGAATGTAGACCCTGATTGTGTTCTTGCTGGGTTGCCAAACTAAGAATTAGTATTAATTGCGCTGTAAATTCTGTAATTACTGGAAGCGCAGGGTCGGCGCGCTGAGAGCGGAATCTTTTCGATCAGAGATCACGGAGGCATCAATGCAGAAACGACATGGCTTTGGCCGCAATTGGCTGGTGTGTAGCGCCCTGGTTAGCCTGGGTGCGGTGACCATCTTTACCTCGGTTCTACCCGTTAGCGGTGCCGATCTGATTCTCAATAACCAGACCGTTACGCTGGGCGGCACCCAGACGTACGGCACTGTCTCGCTCACCAATGGCTCGCGGATCATCGTGTCGACCTACAATGGCAGCGACCACAGCAACACCGGCAACCTGGTGCTTAGGGCCAACTCCATCACCATCGACGCCTCCAGCTCCATCATCGCCAAGGGGGTGGGCTACCAGGGTGGTTTGTGCCGTGACGGGGCGGGCCCGGCGACCACGCCGCTGGCGGGCGGGCGCGGGGGCTGCGGGGTGCGCGATTCGGCCGGCGGCGGCGCGCACCTGGGCGGTGGTGGGCGCGGAACCAAGGATCTCCCGGCCTCTTTCCCGGCGGGCTACGAGGAGGACTGTGTCGGGGCGGTGAACGCGGGCAACACTGCCTGCCTGAGCACGACCGACTGCCGTAACAACGACGGCCTGCCGACGGTGGCCGGGCAATCTTACCAGCACTCTTACTATGCCGCCGAGTTCGGCGCCGCCGGCGGCGACAAGGGTTGCCGCGATGGCGACGGCTTTACTCCCTCTTCGGGGACCTCGGTAGCCCAGGTAGCCGGCAACGGCGGCGGCCGGATCGTGCTCTTTGCCGCAAACGCTGCCCAGTCCGGACAGCTCACCCTTAACGGGGTGGTCAACGCCAACGGCAACCGCGGTTGCGCCAACGGTAACGACTCGGCCGGCGGCGGCGCGGGCGGTAGCGTGCTGCTGGTCGGCGATAGTGTCACGGTCGGCGCCACGGCGCGCCTCACGGCCTCCGGCGGCCGCGGCGGCGACTCGCAGCCCAAGTGTCTCACCTGCGCGGCCGACCTCGACTGCGGCGGCAGCGGACAGACCTGTATCGCCGGCCGCTGCTCGCCCTGCAACTGCTCACCCTGCACCAGCAATGCCCAGTGCAACGCCGCCCTCGGCCAGACCTGCAAGGCGCTCGCTGGTTCTTTCGGCAACGTCTGCGCCGATGCTTCGAACCAGTGTACGCCGGTGGTGGCCGGATACGAGGAGGCCGAATGCAAGGGCACCCAGAACAGCGGCGTCTGCGACGACTGCGGCGGCGGCGGGGGCGGCGGTATCGTAGACGTCTTCTCTCGGGTTGCGAGTATCAGCCCCCTGTCAGGTTTCGAGGTGGGCGGCGCCAAAGGCGGCGTCTGTCCCATATGCACCAATGAGGCGGCAGGATCAGCGGGCAGACTCAAAACAGACGGTGTCTATCTTGGTGAGGTCTGCGACGGCTATGACAATGATTTCAACGGAGTTGTTGACGACGGTCTTCCGGCTTTGAACTGTAACGGCACGATCATTCCGTCGTGTGTTGGTGGCGTCCCTCAGCAGTGCCCGGCAGATCTGCCGACCTGCATCGGGCCGGTTACCGATCCGCGAACGCGTTTGCTGGTGATTGTCGGCACAACCTCGTCCATGCTCACGGACGTATCCGGCTCTCCGACCTTTGGCGATGGCTCGGTCGGCCATCTCGGTGTTGATACGGCATGGGATCCTGATAGCACCGACGGCAATAACTCCCGGCTCTCTTTGCTGAAAGGCGCGCTGGCCGATATCTTTACGAACCTTCCGAATACTGACTATGCGCTCGCCCGGTATCACCAGGACGTCGGCGTCAACCGGAGCTGTCAGGCAGCAAGCTGGTTTGAGTGCCAGCAGCTCTGCTGCAGCTATGACGATCCGCGTAATGATGTAACCCCGGCCTTTCCCGTTCCTCCGGGCTGCAATATGGCGTCGCTTTATCCCGGGGCCGGATACCCGGCCGCACTTAACGCAAATATCAATATCGGCTGGGCGAGCCAGGCCGACTGTATCAACTACTCCGGTTCATGCGGCGGGCCGCGCCGAGGTGCGGACGTCCTCGTCGGTTTCGGTAAAACTCTGCCGCAGCATCTGATGTGGCTGGACGGCAACGAGACGAACTTTAATCCAGGGCGTGCCGACGGCGACCACTGCAATTTCTCCGGGGGAGGCGACTGCGAACTGCGCGCAACCGGACCGGCGCCGCTGGCGGGGGCGCTCGATGCGGCCGCGGACTACCTCAAGCCGATCATCCAGTGCGACGGAGATATCCCCGGCCGGAACTACTCGGTTATCCTGATTACCGACCAAACCGACAACTGCATGGGAGACCCGGTGGCAGCGGCTACCGCATTGCGGAGTACGGTTTCAGGCACATCGATCAAAACCTATGTTGTCGGTTTTGGTTCTGCGCCCACCGATTCGGCTCAGCTTAACGCCATTGCCGCGGCCGGCGGGACAGGCACCGCCTACTTTGCCAGCGATCGAAACGGTTTCTATAATGCTATGCGTGGAATCGCCGGATCTGCGGGAGGGATGATGCGCTGCGGGGGGGTCGACGTGGCGGCTTATGGCGCTGGCAGTATGGGATCAGGTACACCCCGGTTCTGCCTGACCGTAACCCCATCCGGCACTGGCGCAGGCTCCGTAGCGAGCACCCCGGCAGGCATCAGTTGTGGCAATACCTGCTCGGAGGCATTCTCATGGGATACGCCGGTCGTGCTTGAGGCGCTCGCTCATCCTGGCTCGCAATTCATCGGCTGGGGGGATGGGAGCGGCTCGGCTGCCGGCTGTTTGGGAACAGGTGCCTGTTCCTTCTCCCTGATCCAGAATTCAGGCGTCATGACGACCTTCAATGCTCTGAAAGCAGCACTTGCGCTGGTGGTAGATCCAGCTAATTCCCAGAAAATCATCGCCGGTATTGACACGGAAGGCATATGGAAGAGCGCCAACGGTGGCGCGACCTGGACAGCGGCGACGACGCAACCATCCAACAGCCGGATCAAGGGGCTGGTGATGTATCCGCCTGACCACCAGACCCTCTATGCCGCGACCTACGGCGGCGGCATCTACAAGAGCAGTGATTCAGGAGACAACTGGAGCGCCTGCGCCAATACCGGTTCCGGAAGCCTGAAGAATGCGACGGCGCTTGCTATCGATGCGTCAGGGACGCTTTATGCGGGCTCGGAGGCAGGTATATTCACCAGCGATAATTGCGTCGACTGGTCGGCAACTGATGTGACACTGCCGGCAACGGCTTCCACTCCTCCCGTAACGATCGTTATCGATGGATCAACCGTTTACACCGGTCTCGACGGCGCCGGGATCTTCCGGACGCTGAACAACGGCGCCACCTGGACCGCCGCAACCATGCAGCCTGCCAATCTCAGGGTCAAAGCCCTTGTCGTCAAACCAGGCGACAGCACGAAACTCTTTGCCGCCACTTACGGCGGCGGGATCTATGTCAGCAGCAACAGCAGCGGTGTCCCGGCCAATAACGGCCTGAGCTGGGCGGTCTGCACCGATGGCACCACCGAGAACAGCGGCCTGGCCAACCTGAACGTGCTTTCACTGACCAGCGACGCCACCGGCAAACTTTATGCCGGCACCGAGGCAGGGGTGTTTGTCAGCAGCGATGGTTGCACCACCTGGCAGGAACTGAACAATGGCCTACCAAATTAAGGAGTGTGCAAGATGAACCGGCAACGCCACAACTGGGTCTACATTCTACACAAACGCACATTTGTTGCGGCCTGTCGGTAATAGGACAGCAAGCCAAAGGAAGTTGTTTTAAGAATCTGATTACCACTAATCTTCAGCCAATTCTGTGCACACGCAAGGTTTGAAGCAGTAGCAGTTTGTCATAAACCGAATGTTGAGTTGCTATAAAATTGGGCCGTCCGTGGAAAAACACAGGATGTTAGGT
>Ga0334722_10003009_pt1 | contig 18478 bp, 7 predicted proteins | sample C3_bottom_MG_FD_207210 | JGI IMG/M metagenome (GOLD analysis project Ga0334722, IMG submission 207210) | Sediment microbial communities from Yellowstone Lake, YNP, Wyoming, USA - C3_bottom | ecosystem: Environmental > Aquatic > Freshwater > Lake > Sediment | place: USA: Wyoming | collected...
ACCATTGCCGTCGACAACGCGCATGCGAACCGGCCCTTTGGCGCGATTGACGTGCCCGGATACGGAGAGACCAAGTCCGGAGGCTTCTGGAACTACGGTTGGGCCCTCACGCCCAATGCGTCGCCGTCGTGCACGATCACGAATGGGCTCGTGACAATGAACATCGATTCCGGGCCGTCGTTGCCCGTGAACTACGGGGATCCGCGTGCGGACATCGCGGCCTCATTCGGGAGCTTCAGCAACGGCAACAACAGCGGCGGAGCGAGTTATCTCGATACCTCGACGCTCGCAAACGGCGTGCACACGATCGGGTGGCTGGTCTACGACAGTTGTGGCCGGGGGGATGGAGTCGGCAGCCGGTTCTTCAACGTGCTGAATGGCGCGACCCGGCCGGCAGCCGCCTCGAACGATTCGGTGCCCGTCGCCCGTGGCACTGCGCAAGCGGTATCCCGCGCGAGCGCCGACCCAGTGACGGTTCGTCACCTGCGTGGTGAGCGGCAGGTGGTCGAAGTCAATGCCGAGGCGACCCGCGTGATCGAAGTGGGACAATCCGACCGGATCGAAGTGCAACTGCCGCTGGCGGTTGGGGCTTACACGGGGTACGTCGAAGCCAACGGCGTGAGGCGCAACCTGCCGCTGGGTTCGTCGCTCGACGCTCAGGCCGGCATCTTCTACTGGCAGCCGGCCGCAGGCTTCCTTGGCGCGTACGACATGCAATTCGTGTCGCAGAACGGTACGGGTGTCCGCACCCGCGTCGTTGTCGGACCGCCGATACGGCTGGCGGTTGACACGCCGGCCGACGGGGCCATCGTGGAGACCCAGTTTGCAGTGGCAGGATGGGCCGTCGACCTGGCCAGCAACGAGGGATCAGGCGTAGACACGGTGCATGTGTGGGCGTATCCGGTGGGCGGCGGCTCACCCATCTGGCTGGGTGTCGCCGAGCATGGAGATCCGAGGCCTGATGTAGGTGCGCTCTATGGGGTGTCGTTCACAAAGTCGGCGTATACGCTGGTCGTCGATCAGCTTCCTGCAGGCAGCTACGACGTGGTCGTCTACGCTCACCGGGCAAAGACCGGAACGTTTGCCGCGGCCCAGGTGGTGAGGGTGGTGGCGAAGTAGCGCTTCGCCGCCGTCCCTACCGCACCGTCACCCGCACAATCTGTGCCCCTTCGAAGGCATTGGTGCGAGCGCGGTGAGGGTAGACGACCAGATCGTAGGCCCCTGGCGCCAGGCCGCCAACCTCCAGGCTGTACGACGAATTGGTGAAGGCCACTCCGTATAGCTTGCCAACATCCGGTCGCCGGTCGCCGTGTTCGGCTACGCCGAGCCAGATTGGCGCCGAGCCATCCAGGGGGTATGCCCACATGTGAACAGTATCGATTCCGGCTCCGTCCTCGCTGGCAAGGTCAACAGCCCACCCGGCAACCGTGAACGGCGCCGACACTGTTTCGTCTGCTGTCGGCGTGTCGACGCTCATTCGGACCGGCGGTCCCACCACGACTCGCACCGGGACCATCGATCGATTCGGCGCGACGAACAGAAGGTCGAATCCACCAAGAAATCCGGCGGCGGGTTGCCAGTAAAAGACGCCCGAAGCCGCATCGAGCGATGAGCCCGCCGGCAGCGGTCGGCGCTCGCTCCCTGCCAGTTGATAGCCCCCGTACGTCCCCGACGGTGAAGCAGGCAGCTTGACCTCAATCCGGCCGTCCTGGGCAACGTCGACCACCCTGGTGCCATCGCGATTCGGCCACGCAGACTGCCACGCTACTCCGCCTTGCCGCACCAGGATCGGGGCACTACTGGTGGAGAGGGGCCGAGCGCTTACGGCGATCGCGTCTGCGGCGGGCGACGCGGCACCGTTCAGGACAGTGAAGAACCGGCTGCCGATCCCATCTCCCCGGCCACAACTGTCGTAGACCAGCCAGCCAATCTGGTGAATGCCATTCGACAGCGCCGAGGTGTCGACGAAGTACGCGCCGCCGCTATTGGCGCCATTGGTGAAGCCGGCGAACCCTGCGGCGATATCGGTCCGCACATCGCCGTAGTTCACCGCGACCTGCGGGACCGAGTCGATACTCATCGTGACGTTGCCGTTCGTAATCGTGCACGGCGGTAGGGCAGTCGGCGTCAGCGCCCATCCATAGTTCCAGAACCCGCCAGACACTGTCGCTCCGTATGTCGGCGTGTCCAGTGCGCCGAACGGCTTGGTCGCGTGAGCATTGTCGACGGTGATGCTCTTGGATCCAAGCGTCGCGGCGTTGCCTTCCTTGTCGTACGCAAACGCGTACAACTTGTACGTGCCGTTGCCCTGGCCCCACAATCCCCAGGAAAGCAGCAGGTAGCCCCATCCGGACCTGTTCGACTGCGGATAGCCCGAATAGGCCGCCTCGACGTCAGGTCGCGAACCCGGGATGAACAGTGGATTCGCGATGAAGATCTTGCCGTTGCCGGGCTGTCCGGGACCGTAGTACGTCGGTGTGTTCTCTCCGGCGACTGGATCGCGCCAGATTTCCACACGATCGATGGCGACATCATCCAACGCCCAGCCCGTCACGGCAAACGAACCCTGCATGCCGGTCGTCCCGTCCACCGGCGTGTCGAATGCGCCGAATGGCGCGCCTGTTGTACCTGGCCGATAGATCGTCAGCGTCACCGGAATCGAGACCGATGTGACCGGTGCCGCGGTTGACGCGATCGTGATCGTCCCGCTCAGCGACGGGCTCGCGCCAATGACGTCGCCCGGGTTGACGATAGCCACAGTGAACTGGCCGGCCCCGGTTCCGGATCCCCCGGTCACTTGCAGCCACTGTTGGGCCGAGGTCGCCGTCCATGCCGTGGAGAGGTTCGTGACGCTCACGATCTGCGCTGGCGTGACAAACACAATCGAGCTTCCCGGCGTGGCTGCCTTCGTGGCGGAGAAGACCAATGACGACGGGTTGATAACGAGCTGGCCGGAGATCTTCAATGTCGCCCCGTTGGTCGCCGAGTTGGTCGCCACGCTACCGGCAGAGTTGGTGAACACGGCGCGGAAGCGGTAGTAGTTCTGGCCGCTCGTTGCCGTGAACGCGTACGTCGTTGCCGTTGCTCCCGCGATGTTCGAGAAGGTGGAACCGCCATTGGTGCTGACCTGCCACTGCACAGTAGGCGTCGGACTGCCGCTCGCCGCCGCGCTGAATGTCACGGTGGCTCCCGCGGCCACCGTCACGTCGCTCGGCTGCGTCGTGATCGACGGTGCCACGGTGAGAGCCACAGATTGTCTGAAGTTGGCGATGGTGAGCGCCGTGTTGTTCAACGTCAGATGGTCGTCCGCGTCGCACGCCATGTTCGAGAAGGCCCCTGTCGGGCAATCCGATTTCGTCCCTTGCGGGATGCCCATCGGGGCATTCCCGTTCGCGCTAGGAGAATTGAGTCCAGGATTCGACCAGTACAACAATCGGGTGCAGTTGAATCCTTGCACCGAGCACGCGTTGTTGTACGCCATCACGGTGCGAAATCGGTTTGCCGAATCGATGTAGCCATGGGCAAACGTGTAGGGCGTCGTGCTGTTGTTCACGTACCAATCGTGCTGCGCACCCATGTTGTGGCCGAGTTCGTGAGCAGTCGTGTACGCGGAAATGCAGTTCTGGCTCACGACACTGAAGGCATTCGCCTCGAACGACTTATCCACCTGTGCCATCATCCACGCAATGCCGCAGTAGTCGGTGGCCCGCCTGGTGATGAGCTGCACGAGATCGGCGCTCGATGCATTGCGGAGAGCCGCGACGCCTTCCAGGCCGTTCACTCCATCCGTCAGGTTATACAAGTCCTTGTGCATGCCGGTGTTATTGGCATCGCTCGCGTTATACGTAGCTTCCGTATACGCCACTTGCTGACTGTTGACCAGCCTGAGGCGCTGCGTGATCCCGCTGTTGATATACGAGGTATTGGCATCCGCGATTCCCTGATTGATCATGGCGCTGATAACGCTCGTACCACCGACCTCCGCAGCCGCTGCCGGCGTGTACAGCACCATCACATCAATGCTCGACCCGCTGTCGCCCGTGACGGACGGGTCGGGTGGTACTGCTGCGAGGCCTGCGACACGCTGGGATACGCCGATGGGGTCTGCCTCAGAGAGGAACTTCGACTGATCGATCTGGGCCACCTCGTGAACGCCGGCACCGGCGTAGCGGATGACATACGCCGCTTCCGGCATCACAATGCCGCCAGAGACGACACCGTCGACCGTAGCGAGCGTCACGGTGCTCAGCGCGATACCGGGGATGTGGCCCACCCACGTGTAGCCTCCGACAGCCGGATCGACGCGATCGACGACGGCGGTGTACGCCAGGTCGTCGAACAGATTGACCAGGACAGAAGGGGGTGCGATCGCTGCTGGCTCAGTGGGACGCGCGGCCTCGAGCGCCGTGATGTCGACCGTCACGAATCTGGACCTGACGACAGTGGGATCGGCCGCTCGAAACTGAGATGTCGGCCGAGAGGCTGCCGCGAACAGTATTCCTCGGATCTGACGGGACCGGAACGCCGAAACCGGCGAACTCGCAAGCGCACTAAGCGCAAAAACGGCCAGCAAGAGCAGGCCGAGTGTCCTCGATCTACGGACAATCATGTCAACTCCGCAACAAGATCGGCAGGGGCGCCGGCAAGGCTTGTGCCTGCTATTGTCGCACGGTTACCCGCACAGAATGTGCGACCGCAAACGTCGCAGTCGCGGTCCGGTGGGCGTACGCGACGATGTCGTACGTGCCCGCGGGAAGCCCATCCACGACAAGGCTGAACGAAGCGTCTGCAAACGTCGATCCGTACAGTGTGCCAACCTCTGGCCGCGGGGAGCCGATGGCTGCGACGCCCAGCCAGAGTGGAGGTCCACCGCCCGATGGATAGGCCCACACATGCACGCTGTCCACTCCCGATCCGCTGCGGCTGGCTAGATCGACCGCCCATCCGGACACCGTAAACCGCGATTCGACAATCGATGACGAAGCCGGCGTGTCGATCACCAGCCGCATTGGCGGACCCACGACTGCCCTTACCCGCACGGATCCTGCTGAGCCAGTAGCCGGGTCGAAGGTCAGATCGAAGGCTCCCAGGAAGCCGGGTGATGGTTGCCAGTAAAAAATACCGGCCTCCGCGTCGAGCGATGAACCCAGCGGTAGCGCTCGTCTGGTGCCGTTGACCAGCAGGGATCCGGCGTACAGGCCCTGCCGGAGAGCCGGCAATTGGAGTTCGAATCGGTCGCCTTGATCGACTTCGACGACTCGCGTGCCATCGTCATTGGCTGCCACCGATGTCCATTCCGCTCCGTTGTGGCGGACCGAGAGCGGAGGCGATTGCTCTTCGATGCTGTGGAAGGCTGATGCTCGAGCCTGAGTGCCGCCCCTCGACAACGGCTCGGGGCGTCCTGAGCGCTGCCGAAGGACGGGACTAAAGTCCCGGCCTACATCAACGCGTGTGGCTTCAGGTATTGGTGTAGGCCGGGTCTTCCCTTCGACTGCGCTCAGGGCGGGCAGACCCGGCGATGCGCCGTCGCTGCCTGGCGTGGCAGCATCGTTGAGAACCGTAAAGAACCGGCTGCCAATCCCGTCCTGCCGACCACAGCTATCTGTGACCATCCAGCCAATTTGATGTGTGCCGTTACTCAGTGTCGACGTGTCAATGTAGTACGCGCCGCCGCTATTGGTGCCATTACTGAAACCCGGGAACCCGGCGGCGATATCGCTCCGGGAATCGCCATAAGCTACCGGGACCAGGGGACCCGAATCAATGCTGACCGACACGTTGCCGTTGGTCACCGCGCAGGCTGGAGTCGCACTCGGTGTGAGCGCCCACCCGTAGTTCCAGAATCCGCCTGAGACGGTCGCACCGTATCCAGGTGTGTCGAGCGCGCCGAACGGCTTGGTCGCGTGAGCGTTGTCTACGGTGACGGTCTTGGCGCCAATCAACGCCAGATGGTCTTCCTTGTCAATCGCATAGGCATAGAGCGTGTACGTGTCGTTGCCCTGGTTCCACAATCCCCAGGAGAGCAGCAGGTAGCCCCATCCCGCCCTGTTGGCAAACGAAAAGTCGGGGAACGACGCCTCGACATCCGTCCGGGACCCGGTCACGAAGAATGGATTGGCGATGAAGATTTTCCCGTCCCTCGGATCGGCCGCGTCCGGACCAATCGGACTGTGCCACACGGGAGTCGTTTCGCCGGCGACCCGGTCGCGCCAGAGTTCGACGCGATCGACCTCGACATCATCAAGCGCCCAGCCCGTCAGCGCGAACGATCCCTGCAGTCCTGTGCTGCCGTCGACCGGCGTATCAAACGATCCAAACGGCGGTGCTGGCGTCAGTTCGTCGGTCACGACGATCGGAACCTGCAGCGTGCGACTGCCCTCGATCGAGCCCGGAGCCGATACGGTAATCACCGCTGGATACGTGCCCGCTGGCACCCGTTCGATCCGATTCGGATCCAGTGAGATGGAAAAACTCCCATCGCCGTGGCCTGATTCTGGAGAGACCACAATCCAGCGGCTGTCCGCCTTCACCGACCAGTCCACGGTGCCGCCGGTGGGCTGGCTGATGCGCACTGACTGCGCGGAGGTGTAGTGGGCAATCGTGCCTCTCTCTCGTTTGACGCTGAACGGCACCAGGGCGCGATCGAGTCTGAGAGACGGTGTCCATCCATCGCGCAGATACGCGCTGAACTGCCGCAACGCCTCTTCGAATCCCGAGTCCAGAATCCTGTACTGGTCCGACCCCCAGATGAACGGCGCAAGCACGCGGGGGCGATAGCGACGGAGCAGTTCGATCTCGTTTCGGTAGATCGCCGTATCCGCGGGTAGGGGACCGGTTCCGGAGCTCCCCGAGCCGGGGGAGCTCTGCGATCCGACTGACCCTGTGGTTGCTGCCGCCACGGCTGAATCTCCGGCGGAAGGCGCGTGCCAGCGTCGCAACTGTTCGCGCCGCAGCTGATCTCGACGCAGTTGTTCGCGGCGCAGTTCGTCCTGGCTCGTCCCTCGCGCCGCCGCGTCGGCTGACGACAGCGGCACGACGGGATTCCACTCAAAGATGCCCCAGGACGCGCCCGCAAGACCGCCGGGTACATCGAGGCACGTAGGAGGGGCGGAGCCCCCGGCGCATGTCTTGATCGCGCCAGCGAATCCAGGCAGGGTTCTCAGATACGTGTTGGTTCCGAACCGGACACCGAACGACGTAAACCCCAGTCCGCCGTAGGGCATGATGTTGGCCGTCCACCACGGGCTCCCCGACGCCACGAGGCGCTCGTTGGGGTTGGCTGGCGTGCCGCCAAACAAGTAGTCGGCCGGAATCTGGTACGAGAACCACCGATCGGTAGGTATGAGATGACCCTGATCGTCGGGCGTCGTCGTCATCCACCTGGCGATGTCCCTGTTGTATCGCCAGACCATCGTCTGTCGGAATTGATTCCAGATCACCCACCAGGGGTCGGAGTTGTCGATGGTGCGAGGAGCGTCGAAATACTGGGCGCCGGCATCGGGCATCGCGTTGAACGCAGAATCCGAGTAGACGTTTCTGGGGATCGCTTTAGGATCGGGTTCGTCGGGGTCGGACAACGACCAGTCGAAGTAACGGAGATTCCACGACTTGAACGACGTGCCGAAATCCTTGTTGAGCGTGTGGCCGTCACCATTCGTATCGACGTCCGGGCTGGCATCGCCGCTATAGCGTGCCGCGCCGGCCCAGGCTTCGCCATCAAACGGTGCTCCCTTCGCGTAGAGTCCTCCGGCGCGAAGCCAGTCGCGGAATTCCGCGATCGTAAACGGCGAATAGTCGGCTACCCGCGGGAGTTGCTCCGAGTCGAGTTCGATCTCGCCATCACCGGAAATCGCCACGAGCGTGTCGGGATACTGGGCGATGCGCGAGGCGAAGATCTTCGCCACTTCCTTCATGTAGGCCTGTCGAACGCGGTACTGCCGTCGCGAGTACCTCGAGAAGGTCCACCATGCGTCCATCGCCTGGTTGTCTCCCAGCCACTGCATCACTCGGCGGTCCTCGTCGCAGGAGGTTCGCTGGGCCGGGTCGACGTTACCGCGACTGGCCGTCAACATGTTGATCGCAAACGCAATGTTGTTGGCTCGCGCGTTTCGGATACCGGCGTCGAGTTGGCTCTCGAAGCCAACGAGCGCCGCGTGGATCGCGGTCGGCGACGAGAGATCGACGTTCCAGTCGCCCATGTTGACGAAGACGTAGCCGGCAAATCCCAATTTGAGGCCGCCGCCCTCGCCAATTCTCTGGCGCAGTTTGGCGACCTCAGCGGCGACCTCCGTGTCGGACCCTCCGATGATTCCGCCCCAGGTAGGCGTAAGGTAGGTCACCGGCGAAGCGGGTTTGTGCGGGGACGACTGGCCGCAAACAACGCCAGAACAGACCACCGCTGCGCCGACTGCGGCTGCCGCGATCAACCTCGACAGAACTCTGAACTTCAGGGACATTTCGTCAGAGTTTATCCCATGCGACGTACACACGCCGAGTTGTAGAATGGCCTTTGGGTGCAATCGACAGATCAGTGGCCGAGGCAACCGGGCTGGGCCACCGTCGGAGACCATAATGACGGCTACGCGCGAGCGGGCACGACAGTGGATGCGAGTCACGGTGGCAGCGGCGTCCATCATCTGGGCGGGCGGCGGTGGCATGACTGTTGGCGGCCAGCAGTTGGTGGCGGGCCCGTCGAGTGACGGCGTCTGGCAGGGCGTGAGCCAGCCATCGGTGGCTGCCGACGCGGCGCGCCGGGATATTCAAGGGCCGTCGGTGATCGTGCGGCTCGACAAGGCCATCTTCGACGCCATTGCGAGGCGCGCGCCGCTTGAAGGAACCGAGCGCGACGCCGCCGTTGACGTGGTGTTGACCCTGCCGATGCCGGATGGACGCTACGGGCGATTCAGGGTGCAGGAATCCCCGATGTTGGCTCCCGAACTGGCGGCCGCATTTCCAGAGTTCGCCACTTGGCGTGGACAGGGCCTCGATGATCCGACGGCCACGACACGGTTCGGATGGACCGCAGCCGGCTTTCACGCGATCATCCTGTCGGCTGCCGGCACCGTGTACATCGACCCGCTGACGCGCGGCAATCTCGACGAGTACGTGTCGTTCTTCAAGCTCGACGCTCCCCGGCAAGGCGCAGGGTTTATCTGTCTCGTCGGTGACGCCGACCTTGGCGTGCAGAATCGGTTAGCGGGCACGTTTCCGCTGACCAACGGCGACACGAAGCGCACCTATCGGCTCGCACTCGCAGCCACCGGTGAGTACACGATCGCGGCAGGTGGGACCAAGGCGCTGGCCCTTTCGCGGATGACCACGACGATGAATCGGGTCAACGGGATCTACGAACGCGAACTTTCTGTCAGGCTGACGATGGCGACGGGAAGCGCGACCGACCCAACGGCCTTGATATACACGGATGGCGCGACAGATCCGTACACGAACACCAACGGCAAAACCATGCTCAACGAGAACCAGGCCAACATCGATCTGGTGGTGGGCTCCGCAAACTACGACATCGGACACGTTTTCAGCACGGGCGGTGGAGGTGTTGCCAGCCTGCAATCCACATGCGCGTCGACGACCAAGGCGCGCGGCGTCACCGGATCGTCGAACCCGACCGGCGACGCGTTCGATGTGGACTATGTGGCCCACGAAATGGGGCATCAGTTCGGCGGCAGTCACTCGTTCAACGGCACGTCGTTGAACTGCGGCTCCAGTAATCGATCTGCGGCGCATGCCTACGAAGTGGGCAGCGGATCGACGATTATGGCCTATGCGGGCATCTGCTCCCCCGAGGATCTGCAGCCCCATTCCAACGATCAATTCCACGTCGAGAGCCTGAACGAGGTCACCGCATTCCTGACGGTGGGGGGCGGTGCCACCTGCGGGACCACCGCTCCAACAGGCGATACGCTTCCCACCCTCACGAGCGGAACCAGTTACACGATTCCGCAGCAGACGCCGTTTGCGCTGACCGCGACCGGGGCCGATCTCAACGGCGACGCGGTGACGTACCAGTGGGACGAGTTCGATCTGGGCACAGCGTCATCATCGGTCGCGACGGCGTCCACCGACGACGGATCGATCCCGTTGTTCCGCTCGTACACGCCGAGTGCGAATCCGGTGCGTACATTTCCGAGCCTCACCTACATCCTCAACAATGCGAACGTGCCGCCGTCGACATACGCCTGTAGCCTCGGAACGTGCCTGACTGGTGAGACGCTCCCGTCCACGAACCGCACGATGAACTTCCATGTGACGGCCCGCGACAATCGTTCCGGAGGCGGGGCGGTGGTGACGTCCCTGGTACACGTCACTTCGACGACGGCGGCCGGACCCTTCGCTGTCACCTCGCCGAACACCGCCGTCGTCTGGGCTGGCGGAAGCACGCAAACGGTGACGTGGAACGTCGCTGCTACGACGGCGGCGCCCGTCAGCACGGCCAATGTGAAGATCTCGCTCTCGACGGACGGCGGCACAACGTTCCCGATGGTGTTGGCCGCGAGCACGGCGAACAGCGGCAGCGCAGTCGTCACCATCCCGACCATCGCCACGACGACCGCTCGCATCAAGGTCGAGGCCGTCGGCAACATTTTCTTCGATATCTCGAACGCCAACTTCTCCATCACCGCGACCAGCGCCGCGCCGGCGGTCATCCTCAATCCGTCCAGTCTGGCCCTGGCTCCGGGCGCCTTTGCGTCGTTCTCGGCGGCCGCTACCGGCAGTCCTGCTCCGAGCGTGCAGTGGCAGTTGAGCACGACTTCGGGCTTTACCTGGTCGGATATCGCCGGGGCGACGTCATCCACGTACTCGCTGACGGTGGGAACGGCCGACAATGGCAAGCGATACCGGGCGGTCTTTGCCAATAGCGGCGGGTCGGCGGCTTCGAGCTCCGCGACGCTGACTATCAGTGGAGCCGTCATTGCCAGTCCGTCGGCGCTGAATTTTGGCGCGGTCAAGGCGCTGGGATCGGCCACGCTCTCGTTTCAGTCGTCGGCGCAGACAGTGACGATCACGTTTAGCGGCGCGTCGGGTTCCTGGGCGGCGACGACGCCGCAACCATGGATCAGTATTACCGGGGGAACGGGTTCGGCTGCTGGCACGTTCACCGTCGCGATCCAGAACCCGCTTGATGTCATAGGGGCGAGCACCTCGCTCTCCGGCACGGTTGTGCTCACGGCCGCGACGGCGCCCAACTCGCCGCTCTTGATTCCAGTGACGTTGACGGTTTCGCGGCCGGGCGCGTCAGCGCCGCCCTTCGGCGTGTTTGATACTCCGGCGAACGGGTCTACTGGGCTGCAGGGGTCGTTTGCGGTGACCGGCTGGGCGCTCGATGACGTTCTCGTTGATCACGTGGAGTTGTGGCGTGATCCGGTCGCCGGCGAAACCACACCAGTGTATGGGGGACCCGGACTTGGCACGGGCAAGATCTTCATCGCGACGCCGCTCTTCATCACGGGGTCGCGGGGCGACGTGGAGGCAGCGTATCCAAACTACCCGTTTGCGAACAGGTCGGGCTGGGGCTATCTGCTGTTGTCGTGGGGTCTCTGGAACCAGGGCAATGGCTCGTACAAGCTCTATGCGTTCGCGTTTGATGCCGAGGGCAACAGCAGCGTGTTGGGCACAACGACGGTTTCCGTGTCAAACGCGTCGGCCACCAAACCGTTCGGCGCGATTGACACGCCGTCCTATGGCGGGCTGGTTTCCGGTAGTTTCTGGAACTACGGCTGGGCATTGACGCCCAACGCGACGCCGACGTGCACCATCACGAACGGCCACGTGCAGATGGGGATCGATTCGTTGCCGGTGGTGAATGTGGATTACGGCGCTCTCCGCACTGATATTGCGTCGGCGTTCCAGGGCTTCAGCAACGGGACTAACAGTGGCGGGGCGTTCTTCATCAATACGACGACATTGACCAACGGCACGCACCAGATAGGCTGGCTGGTGTTCGACGACTGCGGCCGTGGGGACGGGATCGGCAGCCGGTTCTTCAACGTGCTCAACGTTGGCGTGGATGCGATAAACCCGGCGCCTCGACCCGGGCCGGCGTGGGTCAGTCCGTCGACGCAGCCACGGTCCAGTTCAGCCAGCGCCGAGCCGGTCAGTGTGCGCCAGTTGGGAGGCACTTGGCAGACGGTGGATCGGAATGCGGCCGGGACTCGCGTTGTCGAGGTGGCCCAGGACGGCCGCGTCGAAGTGCAGTTGCCGAGGCTGGCCCGTGCAACCTACGCCGGCTATCAGGACGTCGGCGGAAGTCGGCGGCCGCTGCCGATTGGCTCGTCGCTGGACGCGGCGTCGAGTATCTTCTACTGGCAGCCGGCGCCAGGCTTCCTGGGCCGCTACGATCTGGTGTTTGGGCCAGCCGCGGGCCGAGGCGAACTGGTTCGAGTACGGGTCGTGGTCGGACCCACCATGCGGACGGCGATTGACACGCCCACGACCGACGCCGGCGTGGATGGGTCGTTCACGGTGGCGGGGTGGACACTTGACCTGGCGGCCCGCGACGCGACGGGCGTCGATGCCGTCCATGTCTGGGCGTATCCGGCCGAGGGCGGCGCTCCAGTGTGGCTGGGCGTTGCCGCCTATGGTGACGACCGGCCAGATGTGGGTGCGGTGTTTGGCTCGTCAGCGAGTCGATCCGGGTACAGCCTCGAGGTGACGCAACTGCCGCCGGGCACGTACGACGTGGTCGTCTATCCACACCGGATAAAGACCAACACGTTCGATGGCGCACAGGTCGTTCGCGTGACGGTGCGGTAGACTCCGCGCTCAGTTTCTCTATCAGGCCAGGAAGCGCTCGGTCGTCCTCAGTCGCCACCAGCAGCGTGCGCGGAGCAGGACAAACGCGATCCAAGTGGCGGGATGCCACGCCGACCCTGTCACGTGCGTCGAGTAATAGAGGTAGGCGCTCTCGTGAAACGCGCGAACGGCCATTCGTTGTGCCGTTCGGCTGGATCGGCCCACGGTGTGGACGACACGAGCGTCGGGGCGATACCTGGTAAGAGAACCCATTGCGCGCAGACGTCTGCAGAAATCCGCGTCCTCCCAATAGAGGAAGTAACGCGCATCAAAGCCGCCGACTTGATCAAACGCCGCCCGTCTGACGAACATGCAGGCGCCGCTCACCCAATCGACCTCGACGCTCGATTCCGACGGTCGCGCCTCGATCGCCGTCACGACATTCCTCCTGGCAACCGCCGATCCAGGAAACAGTCGCGTCAGAAGTGTTGATCGTCCGAAGAGCCCGGTCAGCATGTCGGGATCGCCTCGCGCACTGCCCTGGATGCCGCCGTCCTCGTTGACGACCGTCGGGCCCACGACGGCGCAGTCTGCATGCGAGCGCAGCACGTTCTGCATCAGATCGACAGCGCCTGGCAACAGGCGCGCATCAGGATTGAGCAGCAGAACTTCGGGCCCTCGCGTCGCGGCCATGCCCTGGTTGATCGCCCGGCCGAAGCCGATGTTTTCGGCATTGCGCATGAGCCGCACCCGCGGACCGAATCCCGCGACCTTCAGATCGCTCCCATCCGTCGACGCATTGTCAACCACGAGGGCATCCCAATCCACGCTATTCAAGTGCTCGACGAGCGACGCCAGACACTGCTCGAGGTGATTGCCGGCGTTGAAGTTGACGATGATCACGGAGACAGCTGGCGTCACTGGACACGAGCCTTGCGCACGTCGAACTGCTTCTCGCGCCACTTGAGTGCGAGCCAGCCGCGATCCATCAGCGTCCAGAGACGGCGCAGGTCTGTTCGACGGGATTGCTGCACGTTCCGGCGCTTGCGGAGGATCGATGGCAGACCCGCCAGCGCGGACCACTTCGCCGAAAGCCATGTGGCGAAGTGTCCGACCCTCATCAGGTACACGCCGCCGGCCAATGAGTAGATCAGATGGCCGGGCAGCGTTGCCAGCAACAACGGCCACGGCGTGTTCTTGAGATAGACCCATTCGAGATTGCGCTGGCCGTAGTAGACCGACAGCCGACTCACCGTGCCCATCGTTCCGCTCCCCGCATGCGTGACCATCGCATCCGGAACGTAGGCACAGCGGTAGTCGAGTAACTGCGCTCGGTACGATAAATCGACGTCTTCGTACACGAGGAAGAAATCCTCATCGAACCCGCCAAGTTCCTCAAAAAGTTCCCGCCGAATCATGCACGCGGCGCCGCACGCGCCAAATACCTCCATCTCGTCGCGATGCTGCGCGGCCGGCTGGCCGTGTCCGCGTTTGAATCCACCGCCCGATCGCATGTACCCGTCGCCAGCGCTGTCGACGACGCCGGGATCGTGGCGAAAGACGATGCACGACGTTGCCAGGCCGACGGCCGCGTCGCCGTCGAGCGCGGCCTTCAGCGTCGAAGCCCACCGTGGGTCGGCCTCGGTGTCATTGTTGAGAAACGCCAGCAGTCGGCCCCGAGCCTCGCGCGCCCCTGCGTTGTTGCCGCCGGCAAAACCCAGATTGCGATCAAGCGGAACGACGTGAACCCACGGGAAGCGCTCGGTGACCAGTGCGATCGAGTCATCCGACGATCCGTTGTCTACCAGAACGACTTCGAGTCGGGCGAGATCCTGTCTGCCAAGTGACGTCAGGCAGGCGTCCAGCCACGTCCGGCCGTTATGAGAGACGATGATGACCGAGACGTCCGGGCGGTCGTCCGTCATGGCTTCCCGGTCGGCTGTGGGACGGTTGTCATCTGGAGACACATTCGAAACACATCGAGCGTCTGCCGGGCGGTCCTGTCCCAGGAGAACTCCGCTGCCCGCGCCAGTCCGCGGTCGCGCCGGCCTCGGCGATAGCCCTCGTCGGTCGAGAGCATCGTGAGCGCATCGGCGATGGCCGACCAGTCGCCGCCTTCCACGAGGATGCCTGCATCTCCGGCCACTTCAGGCACCGAGCCGGCTCGCGCCGCCACCACGGGCGTTCCGCAGGCCATGGCTTCGAGTACCGGCAGACCGAATCCCTCGTAGAGCGAAGGATAGACCAGCGCGACTGCCTGGTGGTAGAGGCGCAGCAGGACGTCTTCTGAGACCCGGCCTGGCAGCACCAGCAGGTCAGATGCGCCAGCCTCTGCACTGGCCCGGCGGAGCGCGTCCGCCGCTCCGTGATCCTCGCCGGCGCACACGAGTTGGAGTGCTGAAGTGCCCTGCGAAGCGCTGCGCTGCCGGAGATTCAGTACCGCTCGTAACGCCGTCGTCAGATCCCTCCTCGCGTGCAGATCGCCGACATGGAGGACGTACGGAATGCGCACGCCCACTGGGAGCGGGATGGCCGGGTCTGGCGCCGTCGGCGAAAACGGCGCGCCAACGCCGAGCGGAGCCACGGTGATTCTGGTCGACGGGATGTCGTAGGCTGCGGCGATTTCCTGTCTCGAAAACTCGGAGTCGGTGACGACATGTGTCGCGCGTGTGGCGCTGCGCCGGTAGAACCACTGGCGGACAAAGCCCGCCGGATGCGCATAGTATTCGGGCCGCCGCACATAGCTGACATCGTGGATCGTCACAACGACAGGCGTGCGGCCCATCAGTGGGGCCGTGTATGCCGGCGCATGGAACAGGTCGAGCCGGGCCTGGCTGATGGCCGCCGGCAGCGCCAGCGCGCCTCGAGCGAGATTGGTCGGCAATCGGCCCGCGACTGGGCCGCGCAGCGTCCCACGAGGCAGATCGATTTCGGGCGGCGCATCAATCGCGACGAAGTCGAGATCCGGGGCGAGCGCCGGCAGCCGGTCGAACAATTCGCGTGCGTAGCGCTTGACGCCTCCTGCAGGAAAGACGAGCGCCCGCGCGTCGAAGCCAACCCGCCGCCGAGCCGGCGAACCGGTCACTCGGAAATCTCCAGCCTGAATCGCCGCACACGGATGCCGCGGCTCGCGCAGATTGCCTTCACCTGCTGTTCCCGATCCGGGTCGATGGTCGCCGTGCTGAAGACGACCTCCTCAATCCGGTACTTTGACAGCACGGCTTCCGTCGAGTTGGCGCCGCCTCGAACGGGGATGCCCATCAACCGCCGCCTGAGTTTCGCGGCATCGTCATCGAGGAAGGCCACGGCGTTGAGGTTCCAATCCAGATTGGCCCGCATCTCGCGTACCAACAGTTGCCCGCCAGACCCGGCGCCGTAGATGAGGGTCCGCTTGGCGCGCGTATTCCGGGATGTCGCGACTTCGCCCATGAGACGAAACGACGCCCGCGACGCCGCAATGGCCAGTATCAGCAGCGCCGCGTCGACGACAAACACGCCTCGCGAAAATCGCTCGAAGCGATACATATAGGCGGCGACGAACACGGAGGCGGCTGATCCCAGCAGCACACCGCGCACGATGGCGAACAGGTCGCGGATGCTGAACGATCCCCACATCCGGTCGTACACACCGGAGACGTGAAGCGCGAGCAGCTTGCAGCCGAGCACGATTGGCAACGACGCGGTGAACGTCGGGAGAAACACCTCGAGCTGCTGGCCTTCGAACCGCATGCGGTACGACGTATACAGCACGACCGAGATCAAGACGACGTCGAGCAGCATTTCGAGCGCGTGCCATCGGAAGGTGAGATCCCTCAGGAACGGGGCGAAACTGGCCTTCTGCAACGCCTGGAAATCTTCGCCGTCGTAGACCGGCACGCGAGCCAGGTAGACGGCGAACAGAATGACGGCCACCGCGAACAGCGCCGCCGCCGGTAACCGCGACAGGCCATCCCCGTGGATGAACGCCGCCACCGCACCTCCTGCCAGTGCGATGAGGTACAGCGCGAATACCGCTCTACGTTCGGTGAGGCCGACCGACACCAGCCGGTGTGAGACGTGGTCTGTTCCGCCCCGGGTGGCTTCCCGGCCAGCCAGACGCCGCAACACGAGGACGAACGAGGTGTCCAGGAGCGGCACGGTCAGCACGAGACAGATGATCAACCCGTCGAAGGCGAACGACGCGCCAGGCCGGATCAGCATCGCGAGCCCGGTGCCCGCAATCATCGATCCGAGAAACAGGCTGCCGCAGTCGCCCATGAACAGGCGTGCGGGACGAATGTTCCAAAACAGGAAGCCACCGGTGCTGCCGGCAAACGCCATCAGAACGACGACGAAGAGCCGCCCGAGGCTGGCATCGTAAAGAATGACCAGGCCGGCTGTGACGATCACTGCGACGCCCCCGGCCAGGCCATCCATGTTGTCCAGGAGATTGAACGCATGGACGACGCCCGCGTACCAGATGACGACGAGGATCGTCTCCCACCATGGCACACCCGTACCGTTGATCGCCGATAGTCCGTACTGCAGGAAAGCCCCGGTCGCCAGCGTTGCGACGAGCTTGGTCAGAGGTGTGAGCTGGAGTTTGTCATCGAGGAGGCCGACGCCGAACAGAACACCGGAGGTGCCCAGGATGAGCAGAATGTCGTGCCATGCAGCCGGCACGCCCCAGAACCACAGGACGGGAACGGTGACGAGCAGCGTGGATCCCGCGATTGCGATGCCGCCAAACGTGGGTGTCGGATCGCGATGCCATCGATCGGGGCGGGCCGGGACCACAGCCCCCCGGCTCGCCGCAACGCGGCGCACCGCCCACGAGAGAGCCGCGGCTATCGCGACGCCCACCACGAAGACGAGCGGGAGCATCATGCGCGACCTAGAGTACCACGATCGCCCGAGCGTACGAGGACGACTGCCCCGGTGTATCTAAAAGGGGACGAATGAGGACCTCTGTCCTGCCGCCGACAGGCTGCCGGGAGGTTATCTCACGATGATCCGAACGCTCTGCGCCGCTTCAAACGAGTTGCTCCGGGCCCGATGCGGATAGACCACGACGTCATAGTTACCGGCGGGCAAACCGCTCACCGAGAGACTGTAGGCCGAACCGCTGAACTGAGGTCCGAAGATCGTCCCGACGTCGGACCTCTGATCTCCCGAGGATGCGACACCCAGCCAGATGGGTGGCGCTCCGCTGAGCGGGTAGGCCCAGACATGTACGGTGTCGACGCCCGATCGGTTGCTGGCGGCGAGATCGATCGCCCAACCAGCCACGTCGAAGGGTTGCGTCACCACCGCACCGACAGACGGCGTGTCGATTGCAGCCCGCATGGGCTGACCGACAACAACTCGGACCGGCACACGGCCCGAATGACCGCCCTCACCCTGCACATCGAAGATCAGGTCGAAGCTCCCGAGGAAGCCCGCGACTGGCTGCCAGTAGAACAGCCCTGCCCGCGCGTCGAGTGACGAGCCGAGCGGAAGTTCCCGTTGGTTCCCGCCGATTTCCTGGTGGCCCACGTACGACCCGCCCGCGAGTGCGGGAAGTTGTACCTCGACCCGTCCGTCCTGGCTCACCTCGATCACGGAGGTGCCGTCGGCGTTGGGCTCAGCGATCATCCACTCGCCGCCGGTTTGGCGGACAGAGACCGCGCCGGCGACGGGGGACTGGTTGCTGTCGAGCGAGCTTCGCAGTCTGGCCGGGCTGGAGCCCGGCGATCCCGGGGGAACGCCAGCA
>Ga0334722_10003010_pt1 | contig 18473 bp, 15 predicted proteins | sample C3_bottom_MG_FD_207210 | JGI IMG/M metagenome (GOLD analysis project Ga0334722, IMG submission 207210) | Sediment microbial communities from Yellowstone Lake, YNP, Wyoming, USA - C3_bottom | ecosystem: Environmental > Aquatic > Freshwater > Lake > Sediment | place: USA: Wyoming | collected...
CCGAATAAAGGACGGTGGGGTCTTACAGAAGGCTTGACGCAACATGCCGATATTCAACACCTTTGTGGACCTGACACAGTTTATCTCTTAAACTCCTGTATGAGACAACCAGACATTAGGCAAGCATGGATTACCAGGGAAAATATTAATAGTATAATTAGTGATGCTGGTTTCCATGGAGACATAGATCTGTTATCTCTTGATATGGACGGGAATGATTATTGGATTTGGCAAATATTAGACGTTGTATCACCTAGGGTATGTATATTTGAAACATCAAATATGATTCCTGGAGATAAATCTTTAACAATACCGTATGATCCGAAATTTAATTGGCTTGATAAAATTGGTGAATATAAGGATTTTCGAAGTGTATCGCTATTGGCAATGAAGAATCTGTCAGAAGAAAAAGGGTATCGGCTAATTGGCGGACATCATCTAGGATTTAATGTTATTTTCATGAGAAATGATGTGGGGATAGAAGAATTTCCAGAGGTTACTATAGAATCGATCCACGATAACTCATTTACGCAATCATTGCAGGCAGACCGCTGGCCAGTCATGAAAGATCTTCCTTGGGTACAGGTATAAAGCTTGGCTTTCAACTGTCATTTTCAGGAAGGGGTTAGATGAAAATTATTATTGTGACTCCAGCGATCCCACATCCTTTCGGTGACACGGCGGCCAAATGGTATTACGTACTGATCCGGGAATTGTTGAAACGTGCACACCAGGTGGTGAGCATTACTTCCTCACAGGATCCACCGGATCGCATCCGTCATGCGGAACAGTTGTTACGGGAGGGTAACGGATCCGGCAACCTTACGTTTCGCCACTATGCATGGCGATCACGTTACGGGACGATACGTCGCAAATTCAATAATCTCAGGCGACCTTTCAGCGAGATTCTTATGGATGGCGACTTCATGGAAGAACTTAAGAAACAACTTTCAGGCGGATATGATGTCCTTCATCTGGAGCAACTGTTCACGGGATGGGTGGGATTGTCTTTACCCAGGTCATTGGTCAACATCCACCACTTTGAAGTGATCGATTGGGAGGATAGAAAGATCCAATCGGCCCGCGAAAAGAGGGCCTTGTGGCAGATGCAACGGGCGACATCGAAAATACTCCGGCGTTCGCAGAACATGAGGATGTTCACGCCAAGGTTGTTGGAAAAAGCGAAGACCATCAATCCGAACGCCCGGTACTGGGTCCTGCCGTTTGCATTGGATCTGACGCTGTATCCCGTGCAACCCCCGGTGGAAGAGCCCATCGTGGGCCTGATCGGTTCCATGCACTGGATTCCCTCTCGTTCCGCGGGCGAGCGGCTTTTATCACGTATCTGGCCGTTGGTAAAAAAGAATATGCCGGCGGCCAGGCTGTATATTGCCGGCTGGAATGCGAACAAGTATTTGAAGAAATATTTGCCGATGCCGGATGTCGTGCTGGAGGAAAACCTCGGTCATCCGACCGATTTCTTCTCGAAGGTTTCCGTCATGGCCTATGCCCCGTCGCGTGGGAGCGGGATGAAAATCAAGGTCCTCGAGTCGATGGCCTACGGTGTACCGGTTGTGACCACCTGGGAGGGCGCCGAAGGGATCGATTACGTGAACGGCGTCCACTGTTGGGTGGAGGAGGAGGATGAGGCGATCGCGGAAAGGGTCTGCGCACTGTTGGGGGATTCGGGCGCGAGAAAGAGAATGCGGGATGTGGCACGAAACCTGGTGGAGGCAAAGTATTCCCCCTCCCCGGTGGTGGACGGGATGATGGAAATCTATTCCGACATGACGAGGAGCCGATGAGCCAGGAAAAAAGGAAAAGGGTATGGGTTACCGGCGGTGCAGGATTTCTGGGGCCCCACCTGGTCGATCGATGGATCGAACGCGACGCGGACGTCGTCGCCATCGACAATTTCGTAAACGGCCGCCCGGAGCACCTGGAAAGGTTCCACGGGAAACAGAACTTCGTTTTCGCGGAAGGGGATATCAGGGATCCGCTTTTTCTGGCAGGAGTCGCGAAAGCGCACCCGCCGGATCTTGTTTACCACCTGGCCGCACATCACTTCATCCCGTATTGCATCGCGAATCCGGCGGAAACCTTGCTGGTGAACGTCGTGGGGACGCAGCGCCTGCTGGATGCACTGGACGGCACGTCCGTGTCCCGTTTCGTGCTGGCTTCCACCGCCGACGTTTACGCCACTTCGGACATACCCCATTCCGAAACGGATCCTTTGGGTTCCACGAATATTTATGGCATGTCCAAGCTGCTGTGCGAGAACCTGATCGTATTGGCTCAAAAGCGTTTCCCGGGCGTGAAGTTTTTCGCCACGAGGTTCTTCAACATTTTCGGGCCGGGCGAAACCAATCCCCACGTGATCCCCGATATCCTGAATGGCCTGAAGCAAGGAAATGTCCTGCGGCTGGGGAATTTGTCTCCTCTGCGGGATTACGTGCACACCAGTGATGTCGTGGAGATGCTCCTGAAACTCGCGGAATATGAAGGAAGCGAAAGAATTTTCAACGTGGGCACGGGAGTCGGTTCCTCCGTGGCGGACCTGTTGAGGACGCTCGAAAAAATCCTGGGCAGGCCGATTCGTGTCGAGACCGACCCCGCCAAGATACGTCCCGTTGAACGCCAATATCTGGTTTCCAATATTTCCAAAGCTCAAAGAGAGGTGGGTTGGGTGCCTCGAATTTCGATGGAAGAGGGATTAAAAGATCTTGCAGGAGTGGAGTTGTCGATATAGTTTCGGCGGGAAAACAAACCTGAACCGGGAAAAGGGAAAGGTCATAAATGAAGCTACTGGCTCGCAAAGCGCTGCAATGCTATATAAGACATTTCCCTATAATGAAAGGGAAATACCGCTTAATGAATTTATTATGGAAGCCATTATCATTCGGAGAATATCAAGCAGAAACAACGCTGCTTCAAGCCAATGTCAAAGTTTATTGTGATTTAACAAAACTTATACAACGACATATTTTTTTCTATGGAGGCTACGAGCAACAATATTGCGATCATTGGATAAGATTTGCGCGCAGATCTAAAGTTGTATTCGACATAGGCGCAAATGTTGGACTTTACTCGTTGTTGGCTGCAAAAACCAACCCTAAAGCATCAATACACGCCTTTGAGCCAACCCCTACCATCGTAGATATTTTTAAACAAAATATTCAGATTAATGATATTCGTAACATACGCGTAAATGAAGTAGCAATCGGGAGTCAAAGCGGAAATGCCATTTTGCGCGACTGTCGAGGGGATAAAGGGATTAATGAGGGTATGAATTTCATTGAATGCAAGGATTCCGAGTGTCTCGATACGGACATACCCGTAAATATAATTTCTGTAGATGATTATTGTAGTAAAAACAAAATAAATAATATAGATATTATGAAAATTGATATTGAAGGAGGAGAGTATAATGCATTGGCTGGCGCAAAAATTATGTTAAGTACCCAGTCAATTGGATGTATCATGATTGAGTTTATCGAATGGGCGATGCAAAGAAGTGGTTATTCAAATGAAGATTTAAGGGAAATATTATTAGAGGCAAACTATAAACTATATGTATTACGTTCTGGAGGTTTTTTTAAGGTATGTTCTAATGAAGTCCTTGACGGGTTAAATGTATTTGCATTTGCGAAAAACTTCAATTTCAAGTGAATGTATTGTGAGAAAACACTCCGATAAATACTAATCAGAAAGTAAAATGGATTAGTAGTTCATTGCGGCCATATTAACGTTGCTATATTTTCATGTAAGTTAGAGGGAATTTGTCAATCCAAGTCTATACATTTTGATTTTGGGTGAATATGGAAAACATTGAGGTTTGCGATATATGCGGCTCTTCCCTTATTGGTGATGGAGTTAAAATTGCGGGACTGGAATCGATAAATATTATTCAGTGTGGGAAATGTGGATTAGTAATTACGAGTCCAAGGCCTGACCAAGATGAAATGGGTGACTACTATCCCTCAGATTACTATGCTCACAACGTAGCGGATAAAACACGTGTTCAATTATTCAAGGATAAACTGAGAATTTATAAAGGCAAGTACCCGACCACGGATGGATTAATAAGCCGTATTTATTGGAAATTATTAAGTAAAGTTTTTTCCGATTTTTTTCTGTTCGATCTGCCATATTCAGGAGAAGGAAAGAAGTTGTTGGACATAGGGTGCGGAACGGGTGATACCCTTTTATGGGCAAAAGAAAGTGGATGGGATGTTTACGGAGTTGAATTAAATAAAAATGCCGTAAAACATGCACATAGTAGGGGATTACAAAATGTCAGATGTGGCGCGATTGAATCAATAGTTTATGAAGATGAATATTTTGACGCGATCGTTATGACTCAAGCATTGGAACACGTATCATCCCCAAGAAGAATTTTAAACAAATGTCATAAAATGCTGAAGAGGGATGGTTATTTAATGGTTACGGTTCCAAATTTTAATAGTTACCCGCGCCGAATATTCGGTGATTTATGGCACGCGCTGGATATACCGAAGCACCTTTTTCATTTTAATGAATCCACATTAGAACAATTAACTAAAGACTGTGGTTTTGAAGTTGAAGTGTTTAGATATCAGTCAAGCATTATTGCCGTTATTTTGAATGTATATAGTTTTTTTCGTGTAATAATATTAAAAAGTCCTTACAATGATTTGCCGGTGTATGAGAATTTCAGGAAATCTCTTTTAAATATGGTTAATTCCGAAAAAGGATTACGTGTTAGTGATATTATGATGATAAGGTTGCGTAAAAAATAGCATTTATATCAGTTCCGGGATTGTTTTTGCAGGAAAATAATATGAACAAAACCGATCTGAGAGTCCTCAGTGTTTTTACATGCTTTCCTTTTCCGGCTGTCTCCGGAACTCAACTTCGCATCGCAGGTATTCTCAGGCTGATACGGCGGTTGGGTTGCCGGAGCCATGTACTTTATTACCTCAACAAGGAGCAAGGGGCGATCGACCAGGATTCGCCGGAGATGTCTTCATTGTGCGAGGAAGTCACATGCGCCGGGTTCCGTCGCGAACAATCGGAATTTAAAGTACATAAACTTGCGCTTCACAAGATGGATTTTTTTATTCGGGGAGCAGTGGGGATACCGGGGAAGCGGTATCCATTTTCCATGCGATATGATGCCGTTGCGGCCGATCGGAGCATTCTGGCTGAGGCAAAAAGAGTACGTGCGGATGTCGTCCTCCTTCCGCCGCATTTTGTGCATTACGCGGATCTCCTCATGGGCGAAGGCTTGAAGGTCGTAGCGGACGCATACGATGTCCTGTCGGAGGTTACATCTTCTTTGGTGGAGAGCCACCGCCGGGAGGGTTGGATCAAACGCCTGAGTCTCTATTCAAACTATCTGGCCTGCCGGAGACAGGAACGGATTTTTCTTCCGCGCTGTTCGGAGATCTGGGCGACTTCTCGAGCCGAAGCGGAAGCGCTTTCGCGTATCGCCCCGAATATCCCGGTCCTTGTTGTGCCGAATTGCCTGGAGGAAGAACAAGTTCGGCCGGCACCGTCGGGTTCTCTTGATCGGCATGTCGGATTTATCGGATTGTATTCGTACCAGCCGAACCTTGAAGCCGCAATTTTCCTCGCGGAGAAGATTTTTCCGGTTGTGCTTGCGCGCTGCCCGAACGCCCGCCTTCGCCTGGCGGGCGCCGGCATGCCAAAACCGGTGGAACAACGGCTGAAGATTCTTCCAAACGTCGATGTGCTGGGCCAGGTACCCGATTCCGGAAAGTTTATGGACGAGTGCGCGGTGCTTGCTCTGCCGATGTTCGTACGAGGCGGTGTCCCCTTGAAATTAGTGGAGGCGATGGCGCGCGGCAAAGCGGTTGTGACCACCCCCGGGATGCTCAACGGGTTACCGGTGCGCGACGGAGTGGACTTGCTGATTCGGAACGGGGCTGAAGATTTCGCCTTGGCGGTTACCGAACTCATGCACAGTCCGGATGAGGCGATGAGGTTGGGAGAGAACGCCAGAGCTACCTTCCTTGAGCATTGGTCGATGACGGCCGCATTAATAACCTTGCGACAACGAAGCATCCTTTCGGGCCATTGATATGTACGAAATCTTCGGAGAATACGGCATAGCGACAGACCTCTTCTCGTGGCTCACCCTGGCCGGGCTGATCGTCTTCTGGGTTGCCAGCCTCCTGGTTTGCACCTCCGTTCGAACGAAGGGCTGGGTGGCGGTTCCGACATCCCTTTTTGGTCTGGCATGGCTGGGATTCGGGCTGGACATGGTGCTGCGCTTCTTCATCATCCGGTATGACTCGGTCGCCTTCGGGAACGGGTCATTACGGTTGGCCGAATTGTCTTCCGCAAAAATAAATGAGGCGCTGCTGTTACTGAACGGGTTCTGGATCCTATTTTCGGTCGCGTTTTTTGTGGTGTCCCGAAGAAATCTTTCAAGTCCCTTTAATGATCTGAAGGTCGTTACGCCGGAACTTGTTTCCAGGATGGTGCCGATCAGCGTTCCGATGATGTTGGCATGCATCTACCTCAGTCAAAGAGGAGTTGTGCCGTCCGCTCTTGTCACTCCGCTGGCACTGTTCGGCTCCATGTGGGTAATTCCTGCCTCGGTTCTCTGGTGGCGGTATTTTTCCGGGGCGCCGTCAAAAAGGAAAACTTCTTACAGGGATCGATTCGATCTTTTCTTGGTCTTGACTCCCGGGATGTTTTATTTGTGGCTGAGTCCTTACCGCGAAATTGCCTTGACGATACTGCTCGTGCCCTTTTCCGCCTTGTTGTTCTCCGGTCGCCGCCTGCGCCTTTCCGTCGTCGTCTTCTTTTGTTTGGTGGTCTTGATCGTCAGCACCGTTATGGTTCACTCGTACCGGCAGGTGGTGTGGATGCGGGAGGCCGTATCCGATCTGGTGTTCCAGGTGGAGGATTGGAAGGAGTACCCGATACGTGGTCCATTGGCGGAGCCGTTGCGCCGATTCCATGCGCTGGATTCGTTGTTGTTGACCGTTGATCTTGTGCCCGCGACGTTTCCTTATCGGGAGGACGATTTAATCGTCGGATCCGTTATCCGTGGTGTCGTCCCCAGGCTGCTGTATACGAGGAAGATAGCGGATGACAGGGCTGTTAAATTCGGAGAGACGATCTGGAGCTTTGGCGATGTTTCGTCAAGGAGCGCCGCGGCGATCTCACCTTCGATGCCGGGTGATCTGTTCGGTAGCGGGGGGCTCCGGTTGGTCTTTCTCGGGGCGATTCTTTGGGGTGTTCTCTTGGGGGCCATGGAATCCTGGAAAAACAGCCTTCCCCTGTTCTCCAAGGCATCGATCGTATCGCTCTTTGGATTTTTCAGCGCAGCCGCGATCGAGCGTGATTTCGGTCACACGATTTCCACGGCGATACAGATACTGATCGTTCTATCGGTTTTTTCCTGGATGATACGCGAACTTCTAAAAAGCAACAGATTCGCTCCTGACAGGAAAATATGAATACCCGACGGGAACGATACGCTCTTCCGGCGGGCCTTCTGCTTGCCCCCGATTTCCCACCGCAACTGGGAGGGATATCGAACTACCTCTACAGCATTTACGGCAACCTGGATCTCGGCGACATGATCCTGGTCGCTCCGGATGCGCCGGAAGCGAAGGAATTCGACGCTTGCCAAGGGTATTCGTCGCAACGCATCGCCACAAACGCGAACGTTCCGGGTTTACGAGGCTGGATGTATACGCGGAGGACCTACGGAAAGGCACAGAAAATATTGAAGGGCAATCCGCGACGGGTAATGCATTGCGGTCATGTTCTCGCCGCCATCGTTGCCCGCAGGTTGAAGCGGCGCTTCGGAACGCCCTACCTGGTGTGGACATATGCCTTGGAGGTTATGGACAGATTGCTGGCTGTTCCGATCCGGCGGGCACTGCTGGATGCCGATCTTGTCATCACGATCAGTGATTTTACCCGAAAGTATATCGAATCTCTTGGTGTTCCTCCCTCCAGGATCGTCAAGATCAGGCCGGGAACCGATCCCGATAGCTTCCATCCCGGGGTGAATTGGAAGAACTTCGGCTCGCCATTGGGGATTGATGGGAAAAGGGTTCTGTTGACGATCGGCAGGATCGCGCACCAGCAGCGGTACAAGGGGCAGGACATGGTGATACGGGCTCTCCCCCGGGTGCTGCGGCAAGTTCCCGATTTGGTTTATGTCGTCGCGGGGGCGGGGCAAGATGGAGAATATTTGCGGCGGCTGGCCCATCGGCATGGAGTTTCGCGCCAGGTCAAAGTCATCGGTCGGATAGATCACGGAGATCTTCCATTTCTCTACACCTGCTGCGATGCATTCATCATGTGCAGCAGGGAAGAGAACACTCTTCGAAGCGTCCTGGCGGAAGGCTTCGGCATCGTGTTTCTGGAAGCGAGCTCCACGGCCAAACCGGTGATCGGGGGCAACTCGGGCGGAATACCGGAGGCGATACGGGATGGAATTACCGGGGTGCTGGTCAATCCCAGGGATCCGGATGCGATCGCTGAAGCCGTGATTCGAGTGATGAGCGATCCGGAGTGGGCGCAACGACTTGGGGAAAACGGAAGACGATGGGTTGTGGAAGAAATGAACTGGGAGCGCGCCACGCAGGAATTCCTCGATGCGTACGAACGATTCTTTGAACGATTATAGAAAGGGATACTACCTTGGAGCCGAACAAACGTAGCGTAGGGGACTCGAAGAAATTCCTCATCACGGGTGGCGCTGGCTTCATAGGGTCCCACTTGGCGGATGCGTTGATCGACCAGGGCCACGAGGTTGCGGTGATCGACAACCTGTCTACCGGGCGTATGTCCAACATCCAGCACCTGCTCCACCACAGGAATTTCCACTTCGCCCGCGCAAGCATAACCGACGATATCGTTCTCGACCGTATGGCGTCAAAGTCCGAGATCATCGTTCACCTTGCGGCAGCGGTCGGAGTCAAGTTGATCGTCGAGCATCCCGTTCATACCATTGAAACGAACGTGATGGGCACCGAGGCCGTCCTGAAGGCGTCGTTGCGGTATGGTTGCCGGGTCCTGGTCGCGAGCACATCGGAGGTCTACGGGAAAGGCAGCAAGATACCGTTCAGCGAGGAAGACGATGTCCTTCTGGGGCCGACCAGCAAATCCCGATGGGGATACGCTTGCAGCAAGATGGTCGATGAGTTCCTCGGATTTGCGTATTACAGGGAATACGGCCTTCCCGTGGTGCTCTTGCGGATGTTCAACACCGTTGGTCCGCGTCAAACCGGGCATTACGGTATGGTCATCCCCCGGCTCATGCGCCAGGCGCTCTCCGGCGAACCGATAACGGTGTATGGCGACGGGTCTCAGTGCCGGTGTTTCATGGATGTCAAGGATGCGGTGCCGGCACTGATCGGATTGGCCCTTCATCCCGATTCCCCCGGGAACCTGTTCAATATCGGCGGCTGCGAAGAGGTGTCGATTCTTGGTCTCGCGGAGAAGGTAAAGGCGGTCGCGTCCAGCCGATCGGACATAGTCTTTATCCCGTATTCCGAGGCATACGCCCCGGGATTCGAGGATATGGAGCGGCGAGTTCCGGATACCCAGCGCATCCGATCCCTCATCGGATGGTCCCCCGGGCTCACGCTTGAAGAGATCCTGGTCCGTGTGATGGGTTGGCTTCGGGAATCCCGGGATGAGTGATCCCGGGATGAAAGTAATGATCGCCGGCAATTTCGCGTCGAATCGCGGCGGTCTCGAGGAATCGTACGCCAAGGCGTTTGAATCGCTCGGGTGCCCGGTCGTCCGGTTTGAATTCGGCAGGGCGGTCAGCAGGAGCTGCCGCCTGGGGCGTTTCGGCCGGACGTTCAACCGTTTCGTCCCGGTCGAATCCTGGCTCCGGAAAGCGAACCGGGAACTGGTCGTTGCCGCGTTGAAAGAGAAACCTTCGATGGTGATCGTTGCCGGGCAAAACCCGGTTACGGGAGGAGGGCTTGCGCAGATCGCGGCGGCACTGGCGGCCAAACGGATCCTGTTGTGGCCGGACACCCTGCTGAATGTTTCCGATTCCCTGATATCGGCGCTGCCGATGTACGATCTGGTGGCTTGCTATGGACGATTGCCGTGCGCGATCTTCGGGAAATTGGGAGCCGGCGCCGTGGAATGGGTCCCGCTTGCGGGCGACCCGGTGCTGCACCCTTCCTTGGTAACGGGGAATCCCCGCCCATCGGACTATTCGTGCGACGTTTCGTTCGTCGGTACCTGGCGGCCGGAGAGGGAAGAGGCCCTCGCCGCCATCTGCGCAATTCCCGAAATCCGCGTGAAAATATGGGGCGACGGGAACTGGAAGCGGTTCGCCGGGAAAAACCCGATGATCATGAAGGCATGGCAAGGAAAGGGGCTTTACGGCGCGGAGTTCTCGGCGGCGGTTGCCGGATCGAAGATCAATCTGAACGTGATCGACGATACGAATTACCCCTCGGCAAATATGCGGTTCTTCGAGATCCCCTGCGCCGGCGGGCTGGAAGTCTCCTCTCCTTGCCCCGAGATGGAGCCCGAATTCCGGGATGGGGAAACGATCTTCTACTATCGGAAGGTCAAGGAGTTGCCGGAGTTGATCGTCAAGTTGCTCGGGGATGACAAGCTCCGGGCCGACGTAACCAGGCGTGCGCACGAGAAAATCTTGTCGGGACACACCTACAGGCACCGTGCAGACAAAATATTGACCGCATTGGATTCCTTGCAGGGATCTTCCTGAATCGCTTGCGATTAGCATTTCTAACAGGAAATGAAAGTCTCTGGTACAAGCTGGGGTTGACGGCGAAGTATTTCCGGATGCGCATGGAAGGGCAGATGTATCCGGACGTATATTGCATTCCATACTATTTCGCCGACAGGTTCGATTTTATCCGGAACGGCGAACGGCCGCCCCCGAACCGCTACGACCTCCTGATTTCCGAACTGCCCGGATACCCCGACCAGTTGGAGTATCTGGAATCCCTGGTCCTTGACAAGAGTCCTCCAGTGGCCGTTATTCCCGGGCCTCCCGAGATTCTTTCAAGGGATATGACTCCACGGAAATTGTCGCTGATCAAGAGCATTTTCGTCGGGGCTCGATACGTGTGGGCGTACTCGGAATCCGTGCGAAACCATTATGATGCTCTTATCGGAATGCGGAAGGCCGAGGTGATCCCCTGGCCTTTCCACCTGGAAAAAACCCTCAAGCTGGGTCGCCTTGGTGGGGCTGCGCCGAAGGATCATCTGAAGGTCCTTTTCCAGGTGCCTCTTCGGTTTTCCGGCGTGACCCGGAATCATCCGTTCATGCTGCGGCGTGTTCTGGCCGCCGTCCTGGACGCCCTTCCCCCTTCCGCGAGGAGTCGACTTGCCTTGCATACGTTCATTTATGCGGAAGAGGACAGGCGGGAATACCGGGCGTCGGATTTTGGCGCAGGGCTTCCGCTTCACCTGGAATCGAAGAAAAGTTACGCATCGTTTATCCGGTTCATCGGCGGGTGCGATGCCGTGGTCAATCTCACCGTGGGCAATATTCTCGGCCGGATAACATTTCTTTCCGGCGCCTTGGGCAAACCCGGGATATTCAGCGACAACGCGGACATCAATCGGGACATCTATCCGCATTCATGCGTCCCGCTGGAAGACGAGGAACGTGTGCGGGACCTTTTGGGGAAATTGCTCTCCGGTCTGCTGGAAGGCCGGGTAGACGGCCGGTTCCTCCCGTCGCTGAAGGAGTTGGAATCCATCGGCAATTACCCGGCAAATGCGGAAAAAATGCGCAGGCTTTTCATGAAGGATGATTTATGTGCGGCATCGTAGGCATCCTTTCCACCAGGGCGCATGTCGAGGCGCGCGCGGCGGTGGACCGGATGATCGCATCCTGTCGCCATCGCGGACCCGATGGTTCCGGAGCGGTTGTCATTCCGCTGGAGAGGGAAAAGGGGTGCCTTGCGTTGGGACACAGCCGTTTGTCGATCATCGATCTCAGCGAGCTTTCCGGCCAACCGATGCGGGACCCGGAGAGCGACTCCTGGTTGATCTACAACGGGGAGATCTATAACTTCCGGGAACTGCGCAAGGACCTCGAAACCTATGGTGCGGTTTTCAGAACGTCCGGCGACACGGAAGTGCTGTTGAAAGCGCTCGTCGAATGGGGCACGGAGGCGCTCCATCGACTCGAGGGAATGTTCGCTTTCGCCTACTGGGACGGAAGGAAGAAGGAATTGCTGCTCGCCCGGGATCCTCTCGGGATCAAGCCGTTGTACTTCTTCCGCAAACCCGGGCTGTTCCTGTTCGGGTCGGAGTTAAAGGCGTTGCGTGCCTCGGGGATGCACGATTTCGCATTGGACAGGGAAGGCCTCGATTCCTATCTGACGTACGGCGCCGTGATCGGCCCCTCGACCGCGCTGAAGGGGGTCAGGGAACTGGTCCCGGGCACCACTGTGACGATTTCGCACCCGGACGGGACACCGTCGATTCGGGAGTACTGGTCGATCTCCGGGTACCTTGGGGACCCTGAATCTGCGCGCGGTAACCACGGATTCGAGGAGGTGACGGAGTCCATCGCCCGGAAATTCCGGTACGCCGTCAAATCGCACCTGGTGAGCGACGTGCCGGTCGGGGTCTTTCTTTCGGGAGGCGTGGACTCGAATCTGATCGCGAGGATGGCGGCTCTGGAGCAGCGGGAAGGGCTGAACCTGCTGACGGTGGACTACGACAGGAAGGAATTCTCCGAGCTCAAGGAAGCGACGTTCGTGGCGAACCAGCTTCGCCTCCCGCACCGGATCGTGAATGTCTCGGGGGACATTTTCAAATCGTTCATGCCAAAGGCGCTGGAGTCGCTGGATCAGCCCACCGTGGATGGGATCAACACCTTCGTGATTTCACGCGCCGCGGCTTCGGTCGGGCTGAAGGTGCTTCTTTCCGGGGTCGGCGGGGATGAACTGTTCGGCGGATATACGACCTTCCGTAAAGTCCCCCTGTTGTTCCGGCACTACAGGATGATCCGCCCGATGGCGTCAATGTTACGCAAGCTTGCACGGAATTCGATCCAATGGGAAAAAGTGAGGTCAACCATTGAGCCGAGCAATATCGGCGATGTGTATCTCCTGCAGCGTTGCGTCCGGTGGGGCCGGTTCCGGAAAGAGTCCCCGGAAGATACGGGGAAGCTCCTGCTGTCGATGGATGACGAGTGGAACAGGATCCAGTCGATCGGAAACGACTATTCGACCGTCGCCGGGATGGAGATCTATTTCTACATGAGAAACCAGTTGCTGCGGGATACGGACGTCGCCAGCATGGCGAATTCCGTGGAGATCCGGGTTCCTTTCCTGGATCTTCCCCTGGTGAAGGCGGCGTTGCAGTTGAAGCATACCGACCATTTCGATTTTCTCGGGGGCAAGAAAATAACACGCGCCATATTGAGGAATATCGGCGATGGGAACAGGGTGCAACGGAAGAAGCGGGGGTTCCTTTTTCCTTGGGAATACTGGCTGCGAACTTCGTTGAAAGAGATGATCGCCGAGACGCTGCTGGAAAAAAAACTGTACCATCCTCTCTCCCTGGATCCCACGTACGGGCAGCGTGTTCTGGATGCTTTCCAGAAAGGGGATCCGCTGGTGTCCTGGGCCGAGATCTGGTCCCTGTTCGTGCTGCTGGACTGGCAAAGGAGGTATCGCTACGGCGACGTCTCGTCCTAAGATCGCCGTCCTGAATCCGTCCGCGCATCTCGGTGGCGCGGAAATCAGTCTCCTCGAACTCGTTGCCCGCCTACGGGATGTATTTGAGTTCCATATCATCACGCCGGGTGAAGGCCCCCTGAAAGAAAAAGCGGAAGCGCTGGGGGCCCACGTATGGACGGTTAAATGGCCCGAAGTGATTCTCCGGGCGGGCGAAACGGAGAAAAAACCAGGCCCGGCCCGGCTGGCGCTCGTCGCGGTGTTCGCTTCCCGGCTCATCCTTGAAATTTCACGATTGCTCCGGAAAATCCGGGCAGACGTCCTGATTACGAACGGGATCAAGTGCCACATCCTGGGAGCGATCGTTCCGCGCGGTCGGCGGGTACCGCTGATCTGGTACCTGCGCGACGGCCTCGAAGAGAGAGTGATATCGAGGAAATTGCTTTCACTCTTGTCTTTCCGGTGCGACACGGTGATCTGCATATCCCGATACATCGCCGGTGAGCTGAAAAAGGAGATGCCCGCTTCCCTGTCCGTGCATGTCCTGTACAACATCGTGGATCCGGAGAAATTCCGGCCGGGACTGCCGTTGCCGTCGGACCTTCACAAGGGCGAAGAGGAAATCTGGTTCGGCATGGTCGGCGCGGTAACCGGCCTGAAGGGGCAGGATTATTTCCTGGAGGCCGCCGGGGAAATCGCAAATGCATTGCCATCCGCCCGTTTTCTGATCGTGGGGGGAAACTTCTATTCCACAAGCGAGAGCTCGGCGTATCAGGAAACGTTAAACGGTATGGCGTCGAAAACGGAACTGAGAGGCAAGGTGATGTTCTTGGGATTCCGGAACGATATCCCGGCGATCGTTTCCAACCTGGACGTACTCGTCCAATCCAATCGTGGACCGGAAGGTTTGGGGCGCTCCGTTCTCGAGGCAATGGCTTCCGCGGTACCCGTGATTTCGGTGGATCGGTGGGGGCCCGCGGAACTCGTTGTTGATGGTGTCACGGGGATGTTGTTCCGTCCCGGTGATACACCGTCCCTTGCGGAGAAAATGCTGGTGCTGGGGAAGAATGCGAGCATCCGCCGCCGATTCGGGGCGAACGGGCGAACCTGGGTGCTGGAGAATTTATCGCCCGAAAAAATTGTTACCGGATTCCGGGATATCGCGGGGAGGGTCTGTCGTTAAGCGTGAAGGAACGATGAATTCGAACCCGATACCGTGCGGCGCAAACGGCACCGTTTGGGGGCGATGGTGCGATCACGCGGAAAACGACCCGGGACGCACTGCCGTCGTGCACTGGAAAGCGGGGGAGGCGCCGTTCCACTGGACGTGGGGAGACCTTGCCGGGGCGGCGTCCAGGTACGCTCGTCGTCTGCAAGATGCGGGAGTGAAGTCGGGGGACGTCTGCGCTCTCATTATCCGGCACCATCCCGCTTTTTATCCCGTCTACATGGCGGTCAGCGCCATCAACGCACTGCCTGCTGTCCTGGCGTATCCCAACCCGAGGCTTCACCCGGACAAATTCCGCTTGGGTCTGGAGGGGATGTCGCGCAGTTCGGGACTCGATTGGGTGCTGACCGAACGCGACCTGGAACCGGTTGTCCGTCCCTTGCTGTCCTGCCCGGGGAGCACGATCAGAGGAGTCCTGTTCCCTCTGGAATGGGTCGAAGAGTCGATACCATTGCCTGCTCTCCTGATCCGGAAGGAGGCGAATCCTTCCGCGCCGTGCCTCCTCCAGCACTCGTCGGGTACGACCGGACTCCAAAAGGCCGTGGTTCTCTCCCACAGTGCAGTTCTCGAGCACATTCACCGTTACGGTGCCTCCATCAACGCCACACGAGATGATCGCATCATCAGCTGGCTCCCCCTGTATCACGATATGGGGCTGATCGCCGCGTTTTATCTCCCCTTGGTGCTTGGCATTCCGTTGGTGCAACTTGACCCGTTCGAATGGGTTGTCGCTCCCGTGGTTCTCCTGGAGGCGCTTTCGAGCGAGGGAGGAACGTTGACCTGGTTGCCGAACTTTGCGTACAACCTGATGGCCGACCGGATTCGGGACGACGACATGGAAGGCATCCGGCTCGATAGCCTGCGGATGGCGATCAATTGCAGCGAACCAGTCCGCGCGGAGAGCCATGAACGATTTTATCGCCGCTTCGCACCGTACGGGTTCCGGAAGGAATCCCTGGCCGCGTGCTACGCCATGGCGGAAACGACCTTCGCCGTGACCCAGACGGCGCCAGGAGTAGAGGCCCGGAAAGTCGGCATATCGCGGCATGCCATCGGGGAAGGCATGGTGAAGTTGGCTGCGGGAACGGATGCCCCCCGGCAGTGTGTTTCATCCGGCATGCCGATTTCCGGGTGCGAGATGCGGATATCGGGAGAAAAGGGGGAAAACCTCCCGGCGGACTCCATCGGCGAGATCATTATTCGTTCGGTTTCCCTGTTCGATGGTTACAGAAACAACACGGAAAAAACGGCCGAAGTGCTTCGGGACGGATGGTACTACAGCGGGGACTACGGTTTTCAGAACGAAGGCGAGCTTTTCGTCATCGGCCGGAAAAAAGACATCATCATCGTTGCGGGAAAGAACATCTATCCGGAGGATATCGAGGATGCGGTCGGCCAGGTGGAGGGTGTTCTCCCGGGAAGGGTGATTGCCTTCGGGTTGGAGGATGTGGATACCGGAACCGAGCAGATATGTGTCATCGCGGAAACCCCATTTACCGAGGAGAAGGCATTCAAGGAGTTACGCCTTGCCATCGTGGAGGCATGCATGGGGATCGACGTGACGGTTGCGAGGGTTTATTTACCTCCCCCCCGCTGGCTCATCAAGAGTTCAGCGGGCAAACCATCGCGAAGCGCCAACAGGGACAGGGCGATACGGGAGCTGATATGCCGCTGAGAGAAAACCAATGATTTCAGAGAAACTGAAGGTAGTAATTCTGGGGGCGCTGAAACTCGAAGATTTCGAATTCAGCGAGTCGACAACTGCCGGCATGGTGCCCGGGTGGGACTCCCTCAACCACGTCCGGGTCATCATGGCCATCGAGGAAGCATACGGCATCCGATTTCGAACGCTCGAAGTGATTCGCCTGAAAAATGTCGGGGAACTCCAGACCCTGATCGACAGGAAGTTAGTATAACCGATGAGATTCAACTCCCTACAATATTTCGCATTTCTGCCAGTGGTGTTTCTGGTTTTTTATTTCATCGCCGACAAGTACCGGTATCTTGTTCTTTTGCTGGCAAGCATCTGTTTCTATGCTGCGCTGAGGGTGTCGTATCTTTTAGTCGTTCTACCATTGGTTGTGACGGTTACTTATTACATCGGCATTCGGATGGGGTGTTGTGAAGCTGTAGAAAGGAAAAAATGGTTTCTCTGGGTTGGGATAGGTGTGAATCTTTTTGTACTAGGTTCCATGAAATATCTTCCCGTTGGCCGAACGTTTGTGTCCATTGGGGTATCTTTTTACGTTTTTCAGGCTATTTCGTATCTTATCGATGTCTATATGGAAATAGAAAAACCAGAATTGCATTTCGGTTACTTCGCTCTTTATCTTGGGTTTTTCCCGAAGCTGCTGCAGGGCCCCATCGAACGAGCCGGTGATTTATTGCCGCAACTAAAAGCAAACTATTCATTCAACTATGACAATATGCGCTCAGGTATGTTGCTATTCACTTGGGGATTGTTCAAGAAAGTTGTAGTAGCTGATCGGATTTCAGGTTTTGTAAATGTTGTCTACGACAACGTTAGCGCATATTCAGGCCTTCAACTTATTACAGCTACTTACATGTATGCATTTCAGCTGTATTTTGATTTTTCAGCATATACCGACATGGCTCTTGGAACAGCAATATTATTTAATATTAAACTGACACAGAACTTCAATAGTCCCTATTTAGCAACCTCCGTAATTGATTTCTGGCGACGTTGGCACATATCGTTTTCACGTTGGATACTAGATTATATTTTTGCTCCATTGCAAATGCAATGGAGAAACTGGAAACAGTGGGGAACAGTTTCGGCCCTTATTGTAACCTTCTTGATTTCTGGCATTTGGCATGGTGTCGGTTGGGGATTTATTATCTGGGGTTTATTGCACGGATTCTATATGGCATGCTCGGTTTTCTACAGGCCATTCCAAAGCAGGATATATCAATATTTAAGGTTAGAGAATTCTATTATAGGTAGAGCATGGAGAATCGCAGTAACATTTAACCTGATTTGTTTTGCATGGATATTTTTTAGGGCAACTAATATAAATGACGCCCTACTTATACTGAAGAAGATGTTTTCATTGCCTTCATATAACGCACAGATGACCATATATCAATTTTTACGCGTCAATCTTGGAGGTCTTGGTATAGCCAAAGTCGACATGGTAATTCTAATATTGGTATTTATTATAATTAGCATGGTATCATTTTACAATTTACATGTAAATGGATTTTCCAGAATACTTAACGCTAGCCTTATTCGAAGATGGTCATTTTACATTGTATTGGTAATTATCGTTATAACCCTTGGGACTATTAATGATATTCCTTATTTGTATTTTCAATTTTAATTTAGGAGCCAAATTGAGTGTCGTTAAATAATAAAATGTACATGGTAAATTATTACTTGAATTTATGAAACAACTAATAAAAAAAATGCAAATTTTATTGTTTTTTGTAACATTGACGCCCTCGCAAAAAGTCGCTCTTTGACAACCGCTTGATATTCTTGGAATTTCCGTCACTTTCCCCTTGATTTTCGAGATAGGTCGCGATACAATTCTCCTTGAATATTAATGTCTTACAGGAGA
>Ga0334722_10003012_pt1 | contig 18458 bp, 15 predicted proteins | sample C3_bottom_MG_FD_207210 | JGI IMG/M metagenome (GOLD analysis project Ga0334722, IMG submission 207210) | Sediment microbial communities from Yellowstone Lake, YNP, Wyoming, USA - C3_bottom | ecosystem: Environmental > Aquatic > Freshwater > Lake > Sediment | place: USA: Wyoming | collected...
TACCCGCGGCCCTCCGTGGTCGAGCCGGTCATCTCCTTTGCCATCCGGCCGAAGACCCGCAACGACGAGGACAAGCTGGGCACTTCCCTGGCGAGGATGATCGAAGAGGACCCCACCATCCGGTTCCGGAAGGAGGCGCAGACCAGGGAGTTCATCCTGGCCGGGATGGGGGAGACGCACCTCGAGGTGGTCGTCGAGAAGCTCAAGCGCCAGTACGGCGTCGAGGTGGAGCTGCGCACCCCCAAGATTCCGTACCTGGAGACCATCAAGGGGAAGGCCGAGGCGCAGGGGAAGCACAAGAAGCAGACCGGCGGGCGCGGGCAGTACGGCGACTGCTGGATCCGGATCGAGCCGCTGCCCCGCGGCAAGGGATTCGAGTACGTCGATGCGATCGTCGGCGGGTCGATTCCGCGCCAGTACATCCCGGCCGTGGAAAAGGGGGTCGTGGAGCGGCTGAGCAAGGGGGTCATCGCCGGCTACCCCGTGGTCGATGTCCGGGTGACCGTTTTCGACGGCTCCTTCCACACGGTCGACTCCTCGGAAATGGCGTTCAAGATCGCCGGGTCGATGGCGTTCAAGAAGGCGGCCCTCGAGGCCAGGCCGATCCTTCTGGAGCCTATCGTCGAGATGGAGGTCGTCGTCCCCGAGGAGAACGTCGGCGACATCATCGGGGACCTCAACGGCCGTCGCGGGCGCGTGCTGGGAGTGGATGCCCACGGGAAGAACCAGGTCGTCAAGGTCCAGGTCCCGCTGGCGGAAGTGCTCCGGTATTCCTCCGATCTGCGGTCGATCACCTCGGGAAGGGGCCAGTTCACCATGGCCGTCTCCCACTACGAGGAAATTCCTGCGGCCATCGCCGAAAAAGTGATCGCCGAGGCGAAGAAGGGGTTGGGGGAGGAAGAAGAGGAGTAATGGAAGGCGAAAACCGGAAGATTAAGGTAAGCTTGACGGAAGACCAGGCGGTCGATGAGGGCGTCCGGGGATCGCTTCAGAATTTCATCGCGGGACTTGCTGTGCCCGAGAGGGTGGAACTGGCTGCCAAGGGGAACAAGGAGGTGCGGCAGATCCTCTCCCGGGACTCGAACAAGATGGTCGCCCGCGCGGTGATGTCCAGCCCCCGTCTTTCCGAGGCCGATGTCGCGTCGTACGCCGCCTCGACGTTGACCAACGATGAAGTGCTCCGGGCCATCGCCGAGAACCGGGAGTACATGAATAATCACACCGTGCTCTGGGCGGTGCTCTCGAACCCCCGGACCCCGGTTTCCATGGCGATACGGTTCCTTGCGCGTCTCAAGGTAAACGAGTTGAATCTCATCAGCCGCAACCGCAGCATATCGGCGCTCGTCCGGCGGGAGGCAAAGCGGCTGGCGATTCGCATTCGCTGACCGGAGGTTCGGAGAAACAGGATGGCCCTTTTCAACTACGCGACCAGAGAGCTGAGCGCAAAGATCGTCTACTACGGTCCCGGGCTCTCCGGGAAGACGACCAACATCGAGATGGTTCACCATCTTCTCCGGCCCGAGCAGAAGGGGAGGCTGATTTCCCTCCCGACGGAGACCGACCGGACGCTGTTCTTTGACTTTCTCCCCGTGGACCTCGGGCAGATCAAGGGATTCAAGGTCCGGTTCCACCTCTACACCGTCCCCGGCCAGGTGTTCTACAACGCCACGCGGAGGCTCGTCCTGCAGGGGGTGGACGGCGTCGTCTTCGTTGCCGACTCCCAGGCGGACATGGCGCAGAGCAACGTGGAAAGCCTCAAGAACCTGGTGGAAAACCTCGCCACGTACGGGAAGAAGCTCGAGGACCTTCCCTTCGTCCTGCAGTACAACAAGCGCGACCTCAAGCAGGTCCTGTCGGTCCAGGAGATGGATGCGAAGCTCAATTCCAGGACCGTTCCCGTCGTCGAGGGGATCGCCAAGGAGGGCGTGGGGGTTTCCGAGACCCTGGTAACGGTTTCCCGGATGGTATTCTCCCACCTCCGGAAAACGCTCCTCATGCCGGGGGAATCGACGGAGCACGAGGAGATCGGGGAGCTGGCGGACGTAAAAATCCAGGAATCGCTCCGCCCGCAGGAAGCGGAGTCCTTCGAGGAGATCTCCGACCTCGAGGAGATCCAGGAGGAGCCGGCTCTGCAGCGGGCCGCAGGCGCGCCGCCGGCGGTCGAGGAGCCGGTCGCGACCGGACGGGGGCTGCTGGAAGGCCTGGACGAAATCGAGATCGAGATCCCCGCGGGCGCTCCCGCGTCCCCGGCAGCGAAAGAGTCCCAGGCCGGGGTCTCGCTGGAAACGGAAGAGGGCGGCCTGACGTTCCTGAAATTCGAGAATCCGTACGTCACTCCGGAAGGGCATGCCGTGCTTCCCGCGGTATTCATGGACGTCCGGGGAAATATCGTCCGGATGCGGATCCGCATCACGATGGAGGAGCAGCCGTAGCATGCCGGCGGAGTTCGTCAAACAGGTGGGGGAAATCCTCCGGTCGGGGGGGCCGATCGAGGAACGGCTCCGGGAATTCACCACTGCGATCGGGGTCTTCCTGTCCGGCGGCGTGTCCTCGATCCTCCTGTTCGACCGGGACACCGAGGATTTTTACCTGCGATCGACGACGCTCCGCTACACCCCCTCGCCGGAGACGCTCCACTTCTCTTCGGCGGGAACGGTGGAGGACCTGGCCCTCCGCGAGCGAAGGGTCGTAACCCTTTCCGAGATCCACCGGGCGCCCGGCAGCCGTCTCCGCGGCGACATGGTCTTCTTCCCCCTCATCTCATCGGACGAACCGGTCGGCGTGCTGGCGATCCAGATGACTTCGGCCAGCGGGATCCCGCAGGAGCAGGTGGCGGCGCTGGACGAAGCCGCCGTGCTCCTGTCCGATTCGATCGGGGTGTCGCTGCGCGAGGAGTCGGCCGCGCTCCGGATGACGAAGATCGCCGCCATCAACGAGGCGGGCATCAACATCATCTCCACGCTGGATCTCCTGAGGCTCCTGAAGCTGGTCGCCACTTCGGCCTGCCTGATCATGGAGGCCGAGTCGTGCGTCATCCGCCTCCTGGACGCGGCGACCGGAAAGTACGCCATCCGGGATTTCTACGGGATGAAGGCGGAAAGCGACCAGAAAGACCTCTTCCGGATGGACAAGAAGGCGGTGACGGAGGTCCTGAAGGGGGCGTCTTCGATCCTTGTCCGCGATGTGGCGGAGGAGGACGGGTGGAAGGAATTCGCCGGCATCGCCCGGACGCTGCTATGCCTCCCCCTGAAGAGCGACGGGGAAATCATCGGCACCGTGTCGATCTTCGACAAGTTTCCGCACAAGACGTTCTACCCCACCTCGTTCAACAACGACGATACGGGGACGTTCGAGAAGTTCATCCGGTACGTCGAGAAGGCCATCGGCAACGCCATCGTGTTCGAGAGGAACGAGCGCCTCAAGAACCTCGACGAGGCGACGGGACTCCCGACGCTCAGATATTTCCAGGGACGACTCCTCCACGAGCTCGCGCGGGCGAAGCGCTTCAAGCGCAGGCTCGTCCTGATGATCTGCGAGGTGACCCCGAAGCTTGCCGAGCAGGAATTCTCCGCCGTCGACCGGGGGGAGATCGTCATCAAGCGGCTGGCCGTCGTGCTCCGCGGGTCCCTGCGGGAGTACGACGTGGTTGCCCGGATCAGCGAATGGAAGTTCGGGATGATCCTCCCCGAGGCGGAGGACGGAAGGATGAGCGCCATCCCCCGGATCAAGAAGGCGATCCAATCCGAGGTGGAGGAGATCCGCAAGCGGATCAAGGACGCCCGGGTCGACCTCCGGTTCGGACACGCCTCCTACCCCGAAGACGGGGACGACCACGAGAAACTGATCTTCAAATCCAACATCCTCAAAATGTGACGGGAGAATCCTCCAGCCCGCCTTCGTTCATCGATCCCGTGCGGTATCCCTTGAGATCGACCGAAACGTAGAGGAAGCCGTTCCTTCGGAACCCCTCGTGGACGGCTTCCGCGACATCCGCGTCGAAGAGGCGGGGAATCTCCTCCCGCCCGACCTCGATGCGCGCAACGGCGCCATGCACGCGGACGCGGAACTGCCGGAAGCCGAATCCCCGCAGGATCTCCTCGCAAGCCTCCACGCGCCGAAGGGACTCTTCCGTGATCTTGGTCCCGTAGGGGAACCGGGAGGAGAGGCACGCGAACGATCCTTTTTCCGCGGTCGGCAGGCCAAGGCACCGGCTCAACGCGCGGATTTCCTCCTTCGTAATCCCGTTTTCCAGCAGGGGGCTTCGCACGCCGAGCTCTCCGGCCGCCCGGCGGCCGGGGCGGAAATCGTGGAGGTCGTCGGCGTTGGAGCCGTCGCAGACCGCGGCGAACCCCTCCGCCCGGGCGATCCCGGCGAGCAGCCCGAACAGCTCCTTTTTACAGTGGTAGCACCGGTTTGGAGGGTTGGAGGAAAAGCCGGGGATGTCCAGCTCGTTCGAAACGATGAACCGGTGGGGGACGCCCCACTTCCGGGCGATCGCCTCCGCCTCGTCCCGCTCCGACTTCGGGTAAGTCGGGGAGGTGGCGGTGACCGCGAGGACACGGTCCCGAAGCGCCACGCGGGCGGCGTGCAGGAGGAAGGTGCTGTCCACCCCGCCGCTGAAGGCGATCACGGCCGAACCCATCTCCCGCAGGGAGGCGAGCAGCGCGTCCCACTTTTCCTTCGCAGGGCCGGAGAGGGCGGCTTTTGCCTGCGGATCAGCACAGGAGCGCACGTTCCACCTCGGAAGAATCCGGGTCGGCCGGGATGGAAATTTCGCGATCCGTCCCGTTCGCCACCTCGCGCACCCGGAAAGGCGGCGGCGTGCCGGGCTTGCTGTACCGCGTGAAGAACCGCGCGAGCAGTTCCACGGGCATTTCCCCGGCCGGCCCGTCGATCCCGATGGAGGGCCCGGAGAACCCTTCCGCGATATAGACGCGCAGCTTGCCCCGGCCGAGCGCCTCAAGCTTCCGGTTTTCCGCCTCATCCCGGCCCACGACCACCTTCCGCCCGTCCGGCATCCGGAAGTGCCTCCCGACGTTGAGGAGGTGGAGGTCCGCCATGTCCGGCGAAGCGCAGTGGTCAAGCAGGTCCCTCACCTTGACGGAGTAGGTCTTGTCCGTGAGGAGACAGCCGCCCGCGGGGCAGGGATAATCGGCGATGTCCCACTCTTCCGCGAGCCGGATCTGCTCCTTGCGGGAGCGGCCCGCGATGTCGTGAAGCCTCTCCCGGTCGACCCATCCTTCGCGCTCGGGGACCGTCGGCTCGAGGTGGCGGGCCGACAGGGGGCGGAGGACGAGTCCCGCGCATCCGCTGTGCTTCTCGATGACCCGTAACGCGTCGCTGCGCTGGGACATCGGGCGCTGCCCCACGACTTCCCCCGTGACCAGGAACGAGGCGCCGATCTCCTCCATGTACTCCCGCCCCTTCCGGAGCGTGAAGATCCGGCAGTCCACGCACGGGTTCATCGCGGATCCCCGGCCATGTTTCGGGGTGCGGACGATGTCGATGTACTCCTTCCCCTTGGAGACGGTCCGGATCGGGATCCCCATTTTCCCGGCGACGATCTGCGCCTGGGAGTGGCACCCCGCCCCGGCTCCCCCGCCGGAGACGCCGGCCGGCTGGCGCGAGCAGGTGCAGAACGGCGAGGTGAAGTGGAGGGCGAAAAGCTCGATCCCCTGGTCGAGCATCATCTTCGCGGCCAGCGTGCTGTCCAGTCCGCCCGACAGGAGGATCACCGCTCGCATGGGGTTTCGCACAACGGCCGGTTTCATGTCGCGCAACTCCGATCCAGTTGATATTCGAGGGGAGAAAGCGGCGGGAGGATCCGCGGCGACTCCCCGCAAGCCGGGCATCCCGGGTCCTTCGGGACCGTGAGCGTGGAGACGGAGGCGGCCAGCGTGTCGATCATCATCAGCCTCCCGCGCAGCGGCTCGCCGATCCCCAGCAGAAGCTTGACCGCCTCCACCGCCTGCCACGATCCCACGACGCCTGCCGACGCTCCCAGGATTCCCGCCTCGGAGCAGGTCGGGGCGTCCTTGCGGGGGGGGATCTCGGGGAGGAGGCACCGCAGGCACGGCCCCCGGCGGGGGATCACCGAGAGGATCTGTCCCCCGAACCGCAGAACCCCCGCGTGGACCAGCGGGACGCCCGTCAGGATCGACGCGTCGTTGCACAGGTATTTCGTCGGGAAGTTGTCGCTCCCGTCGATCACGACGTCGTAGCGGCGGAAAAAATCCAGGGCGTTGTCCGTCGTGAGAGCGGTGTCGTGAACCTCCACCTCGATGTCCGACCGGAACGCCCGCAGGGCCGCTCCCGCGGAGACCGCCTTGCCGCGCCCCACCGATGCTTCCGGGTGGATCATCTGCCGGTTGAGGTTGGACAGGTCGACGCGGTCCCCGTCGATGACCCCGATCCGGCCCACCCCCGCCGCGGCGAGATAGAGGAGGGCGGGCGAGCCCAGCCCCCCCGCTCCGACCACGAGCGCGGACGAGGAGAAGAGTTTCTCCTGGCCGGTGGGGCCGATTTCCCGCAGGAGAAGGTTCCGGCTGTATCTCAGGACGTCTTGGTCCTTCCACTCCATCGAAGTATTATACCCTAGAAATTCCGGCCGCTCCTGATAGCATAGGGTAAGCGCAGCGCCCGGGGAGGTTCCTTGCCGATCGACGTAGACCCCATCCGGAAGGCCGAATTTCCGGTGACGGAACGTTTCCTTTACCTGAACCACGCCGGGGTTTCTCCCATTCCTTCCCGCGCCGCGGAGGCCGGCGCCCGGCTGCTCTACCAGTTCCGGGACGAGGGGGCGTTCCACCTGCGAAAGTGGCAGGAGCTCGCGGAGGAGGCGCGCGGCCGGTTCGCCCGCCTGATCGGGGCGTCGCCCGAGGAGGTCGCCTTCATCAAGAGCACCTCCGAGGGACTCTCCTTTATCGCCGCCGGATTCCCCTGGAAGGAAGGGGACAACCTGGTCACCGCCAACGTCGAGTTCCCGTCGAACATCTACCCCTGGATGCGGCTGGCGTCGCGCAACGTCGAGGTGCGGATGGTGCCGGCCCGCGAAGGCCGGGTCCGCAAGGAGGATCTTTTCGCCGCGTGCGACGGAAAGACGCGTCTCATCGCGCTCTCCTCGGTGGAGTTCGCCAACGGGCACCGCAACGACCTCCCCGGCATCGGGGAGTTCTGCCAGAAGAAGGGGATCTTCTTCTGCGTGGACGCGATCCAGAGCCTGGGGGTTCTGCCGGTCGACGTCCGGTCGTACGGGATCGACTCCCTCTCCGCGGACGGGCACAAGTGGCTGCTCTCGCCGGAAGGGATCGGCGGGTTCTACATCTCCAGGGACGTCATGGAGATGGTGGAGCCGGTCGTGCTGGGATGGCACTCGGTCCAGAACCGCTTCGACTTCGAAAATTACGATTTCCGCCTCTCTCCCGATGCCCGGCGCTTCGAGCCGGGAAGCTTCAACACGGTCGGCCTGGCCGCGTTCAACGCGTCGCTCGACCTGCTGCTGTCGATCGGGATGGACCGGATTTGGGAGAGAGTCCGCCGGCTGACCGAAGGGGCGATCGAGACCGCCCTGCGGAAGGGGTACGAAGTCCTTTCGCCGCGGCATCCGGAGGACCGCTCGGGCATCGTCACCTTCCGGGTTCCCGGCGCCGATCCGCAATCCCTCTGGAAGGCGCTCCTCGCGAGGAACGCGGTCTGTTCTCCGCGCTCCGGCGGGATCCGCATCTCCCCGCACTTCTACAATACGCCCGAAGAGGTCGCCCGGTTCTTCGAGATCCTCGCCGAGGAAATCGGGCGCCTTTGAGGGAAACCACCGGATGAGGAGGTAGGCGTCAGGCGATGACCAACGAGCCCTATGAAAAGATCCTGATGGTCGATGACGATGCCCTGATCACGGAGGTCATCGGCACGGTTCTCCGGAGCAACGGGTTCCGGTTCGAGAGCGCGCCCGACGGAGTCGAGGGGCTGCGGAAGGCCAGGGACCTGCATCCCGATCTCATCTTCCTCGACATCTCGATGCCGGGGATGGACGGCTTCCAGACGTGCCGCAGGCTCAAGGAGGACCCGGCCACCCGCAAGATCCCGGTGGTCATGCTCACCGCCTACGCGGATCGGGAGTCCCGGATCCAGGCGCTGGAGGCGGGCGCGAACGACTTCCTCACGAAGCCGGTCGACAACACGGAACTGGTCGTCCGGGCCAACAACCTCCTGAAGGCGAAGCGATACCAGGACTCTCTCGTGGAGCAGGGCAGGATCCTCGAGCAGCAGGTCCTGGAAAGGACCAAGCAGCTCAAGGAGTCTCTGCTGGATACCGTCCAGCGCCTGACGCTCGCCTCGGAGTACCGGGACGTCGACTCCTATGTCCACGTCAAGCGGATCAGCTACTACACCGAGGTCGTCCTGAAGAGTCTCGACATCTCCGGGGAGGAGGCCGATGTCATGATCTACGCGAGCCCGATGCACGATATCGGCAAGGTCGGCATCCCGGACGCCATCCTGCTCAAGCCCGGGGTCCTGACGGACGAGGAATTCGAGATCATGAAGACCCACACCACGATCGGGGCGAGGATCCTGCGCGGATCCAGCAGCCCCTACCTGAGGTCGGCGGAGCGGTTCGCCCTGTACCACCACGAGCGTTGGGACGGCAACGGCTACCCGCAGGGGCTCAAGGGGGAAGCGATCCCGATCGAGGGGCGGATCATGAACCTCATCGACCAGTACGACGCGTTGAGAAGCAAGCGCCCCTACAAGCCCCCGTTCGAACACGAGCGCTCCGTGACGATCCTGACCGAGGGGGGTCACCGCACGAACCCGGGCCACTTCGATCCCCGGATCCTCCAGATCTTCAAGGATAACGCGGAGAAGTTCCGGGAGATCTACGAAACCCACCAGTCGTGGTAGGGCTAAGGCGGCTGCGATCCCCGTAAGGGCCCGCCGGGAGGGGGGTCAGTGGCGGGACCGGCTCTTCTCCCGCGCGATGAGTGCCGCCCCCAGCGCTCCCGCCAGCTGAGGTTCTTCGGGAACCAGGAGCGGGATGCCGAACCGGTCCTCCAGTGCCTTGCGGGCGGCGGGATTTTTCGCGACCCCTCCCGTCATGACGGCGGGGGCTTCGCTGCCGACCCGCTCGGCGAGGGCCGCGATCCGGTTCGCGATGGCCAGGTGCACCCCCCAGGCGATGTCCTCCGCGGAGGCCCCCGTCGCGATCAGGGAGACCACCTCCGACTCGGCGAACACCGTGCACATCGAACTGACGGACAACGACCTGCGGGAGAGCAGGGCGCGGGGTCCCATCTGCTCCAGGTCCATCTCCAGGGTCCTCGCCATCACTTCCAGGAACCGCCCCGTGCCTGCCGCGCACTTGTCGTTCATCGCGAAGTCGGCCACCCTGCCGTCCGGGGAGAGTCGGATGACTTTGCTGTCCTGCCCCCCGATGTCGAGCACCGTTGCAGCGAAGGGGAACAGGTGGCGGGCCCCCCGCGCGTGGCACGTGATCTCGGTGACGTTCAGGTCCGCGGAGGGAACCCTCTCGCGCCCGTAGCCCGTCGAAACGGTGATGGCGATGTCGGCCGCGGTTCCTCCGGCGGCCGCAAGCGCCAGGGAAAGGGCCTCCCCGGAGGCCTTTTGCGTGGAAGCGCCCGTGGCGACGATGGCGTGCCCGGCCACCTTTCCCTTCCCGTCGAGGAGGACCACGTCGGTGGAGAGGGACCCGACGTCGATCCCGGCGAAGAAAACCCGGCGCGGAGTCACAGCGTCGCGAGCTCGTACTTCCGGGAACCGAGCCCCAGCTCCTCGCCGTAGGAAAGCTGGGTCGTCCAGTCGATGGAGGGGTGGGTTTTCCGGAAGGGGTCCGAGCCTGCCGCACGGATCACGAGGTCCGCGGACGCCTGGTCGATGGCGACGGGATCGCCCGAAGCGAGGATCCCGACGTCGGGCGAGATCGGCCGGTCGCTGTTGCCGTAGCAGTCGCAGAAGGGGGAGATCTGCGTGACGAAGGTAAGGAACAGGGTGGAGTCCCTCTTCCCCTTGAGGGCGCCAAGGGCATGCTCCACCATCTTTTTCTGAACCGTGGGCGCCGCCTCGTTCCAGTCGATTTTCACCGTGTGCTCGGGGCAGACCACGATGCAGTCCGCGCAGCCGATGCAGGCCTTCGGGTCGATCTGCGCCTTGGCCGAAAGGACCGAGATGGCGCCCGAGGGGCAATGGGCGATGCACGTTTCGCAGCCCGTGCAGTCCGCCGGGTCGACGAACGGCGATACGGTCGAGTGCTGGGCAAGCTTTCCCGCACGGGAGGCGCACCCCATCCCGAGGTTCTTGATGGCGCCGCCGAACCCGGAAAGCTCGTGTCCCTTGAAGTGCGTGAGCACGACCATGGCGTCGGCGTTGACGATCCCGGCACCGATGGAGACTTCGCGGAAGATCCTCCCCTCGACGGGAACCGGGACGGCGCTCTCGCCCCGCAGTCCGTCCGCGATCACGATGGGGGCATCCGCCACGGCGTATGCGAACCCGTTCGTGATGGCCGTCCGGAGGTGATCGACGGCATTGCTCCGTCCGCCCAGGTAAAGCGTGTTGGTGTCGGTGAGAAAGGGTTTTCCGCCCGCGGCGGTGATCTCCTCGACGACCTTGCGGACGAAGATGGGGCGGAGGAAGGCGGTATTTCCCTTCTCTCCGAAATGAAGCTTCACCGCCGTCAGGTCGCCGGGCCCGATCGTTTCGGAGAGCCCCGCGGCGCGCAGGAGATTCCCCGTCTTGTCGAGGAGGCTCTTCCCGGGCCGCGCGGACAGGTCCGTGAACCAAACTGTCGACTGCATGCAGAAACCCCGCATTGACGAATGGGAATTTACCAATTATAATACATTCTTCGGAGCAGCTCCAAGACACTTCCCGAAACTCCTCGGAGGTCAGGGCCCAATGAGCTTCAAGGTAGGGGACATGGCCGTCTATCCGGCCCACGGCGTCGGAATCATCCAGGCGATCGAAACGAAGTCGATCTCGGGGGGGAAGCGGGAGTCGTATTACGTTTTGCGCATCCTGGACACGGGGATCACGATCATGGTCCCGGTCAACAACACGGACCAGGTGGGCCTGCGCCGCATCATGGACAGCCGGGCCGTCCTCTCGGTCTACAAGATCCTCCGGGCGCGGGAGGTGGACGTCGAGCCCAAGCCGTGGAACCGCCGCTACCGCCAGTACATGGACAAGCTCAAGTCCGGCTCGCCGTTCGAAATCGCCGAGGTCCTGCGCAATCTGCTCCTGCTGAAGGGGGAGAAGGCACTCTCCTTCGGGGAGCGGAAGATGCTGGACACGGCCCGTTCCCTCCTCGTCAAGGAAATCTCTCTCGCCAAGGCCGTAACGGAGGAAGCCGTCGAGGCGGACCTGCGCCGCTTCCTGAACCTGTAGGCCTCTTCCGCCGTTGGCGTCCGGCAATTTTCGCAACGCCTGCCTGCATCCGCGCAACCTTTCCGGCCGGAGGGGAAGTGGCTAAGATCGTCGCCATCGTGGTCGCCGGCGGGGCGGGAAAGCGGATGGGGGGAAAGGTTCCGAAGCAGTTCCTCCCCCTCGGCGGACGCCCGATCGTCGATCGGACGATTTCCGCGCTCGCGGCCTCGCCGCAGATCGATGGAATTCTTCTTGCGCTTCCCCCCCAGTTCCCCGCGGACGTCAAGGAGTCGTACCGCGGCCGGCCAAAAGTGCTGCAGGTGGTCGACGGCGGAGCCGAGCGGCAGGACTCCGTCCGCAATGCCCTCGCGGCCGTCCCGGGAGAGGCGGAGGTGATCCTCGTCCATGACGCGGTGCGGCCGTTCGTCTCCCGGGATCTTCTGGCGCGATGCGTGGATCTGGCCAGGGAGCACGGCGCCGTCGTGCCCGTCGTTCCCGTACGGGAAACCGTGAAGGAGTGGGACCGGAAGGGGAAGACGCTTTCCACGGTCGACCGGACCTTGTTGTACCGTGCCCAGACTCCGCAGGCGTTCCGCGCCGACGTCCTCCGGGGGGCCTATGAGAAGGCGGGCGCCGCGGGACACCGGTGGACCGACGACGCGTCGCTCGTGGAGGCGGCCGGGTATCCAGTGACCCCGATCCCCGGGGAAGAGGCGAACATCAAGATCACGATTCCGGAGGAGCTTCGGATGGCGGAGGGACTGCTCCGCGAGGAAGCCGATTTCCGGATCGGCCTGGGGGGCGACGCCCACCGGCTCGTCGAAGGCAGGGAGCTCTGGCTCGGAGGGGTCAAAGTGGAGCATGAGAAGGGGCTCCTGGGGCACTCCGACGGGGACGTGCTTCTCCACGCGATCGCCGACGCCCTCTACGGGGCCATGGGCGATCGTGATATCGGGCACCACTTTCCCCCCGACCGGGAGGAGACCCGGGGGATCCCCAGCCGGAAAATCCTCGAGCACGCACGCGGGAGGATGGAGGAGCTGGGCTACGCCCTTGTTGGGCTTGACGCCGTGGTCGTCTGCGAGGAGCCCCGGATCGCGCCGATCGCCCAGGCGCTGCGCGCCTCCATCGCGGAGATCCTGTCCGTGCCCGCCGAGCGGGTGAGTCTGAAGGGGAAGACCACGGAGGGGATGGGCTTCGAGGGGAGAAGGGAAGGCATCTCGGCATGGGCCGTGGCCCTGCTCTCGGGATTCCGGCCGATCTCCACGTCCGAAAGGGGTACCGCCTGAATGGCGTTGACCGTTTTCAACACCTTGGGAAACCGGAAGGAACCGTTCGTCCCGATCGCTCCGTGGAAGGTGAAGATGTACGTCTGCGGGGTGACGGTCTACGACTTCTGCCACATCGGGCACGCCCGCGCGAATGTGGTCTTCGACACGATCGTGCGCTACCTCCGCCACCGTGGATACGACGTCACCTACGTTCGCAACTTCACCGACATCGACGACAAGATCATCCGGCGGGCGAACCAGGAAGAGACCGACTACCTTACGATCACGAAGCGGTACATCGATGCTTTTTACCAGGACTTCGACCGGTTGGGACTTTTAACCCCCGACGCCGAGCCCCGGGCGACGGAGCACATCGCGGAGATCATCGGGCTCGTGGGACAGCTGGTTGCCGCAGGGAAGGCGTACGTGGCGGGCGGCGACGTCTACTACTCGGTCAAGGGATTTCCGGGATACGGCAAGCTGTCGGGGAAGAACACGGAAGACCTGCTGGCCGGCGCCCGCGTGGAGGTTGACGAGAGGAAGAGGGATCCGCTCGATTTCGCGCTCTGGAAGTCGTCGAAGCCGGGGGAGCCGACCTGGGACAGCCCCTGGGGGCCGGGCCGCCCGGGGTGGCACATCGAGTGCTCCGCAATGGCGATGAAGCACCTGGGGGAGACGTTCGACATCCACGGCGGCGGGAAGGACCTCGTGTTTCCCCACCACGAGAACGAGATCGCCCAGTCGGAAGGCCTCACGGGGAAACCTTTCGCCCGGTACTGGATCCACAACGGGTTCGTGAACATCAACAAGGAAAAGATGAGCAAGTCGCTCGGGAACTTCTTCACCCTGCGCGAAGTGCTGAAAACGGAGAAGCCCGAGACGCTCCGCTTCTTCTTCGCCTCCAGCCACTATCGCAGCCCGATCGATTATTCGGACCAGAACCTGGCGGAGGCGAGGGCGGGACTGAGCCGGCTTTATGAGGCGAAGAAAAAGAAGGAGGATTTTGAGGCCGCCGGGTGCGCCGCGGCGTCCATTCCCGCAGGGGAGGAGTTCGCCCCCCTTCGAGAGGCGAAAACGAGGTTCGAGGAGGCGATGGACGACGACTTCAACACGGCCGCGGCGCTGGGACGCCTGTTTGAGGCCGTGAGGGCCCTCAACCGTTTGGCCCCGTCCGACCCGGCGGTCGAAACGGACAGGGCCGGGCAATTCCTTGCGGGGTACGCGATCCTCGATCCGCTGTTCGGGGTGTTGGGGCTATTGCAGACGAACGCGGGAGAATACTTCCACACATCCGCCGGTACCAGATCAATCTCCATAGGTGCATCGATGGAAGGATCGCCGGAGGTTGTATCGGGAAAGGGCGAGGCCATCCTCCCCGGAATTACGGCAAGCGCGACGGGATACCATATTCCTTTATCCGAAGAGGAAATCCTCCGCCGCATCGAGGCGCGCAAGGCCGCCCGCGCCAGGAAAGACTTCGCCGAGGCCGACCGGATCCGCAAGGAGCTCGACGCGCTGGGCGTCCTCCTCGAGGACTCCAAGGGCGGGACCACCTGGAAGTACAAGACATAGGGCTTCCGTACAGACCGCCGCGAGATCGGCTCTGTTCCCTCGCAGGGGGGCCGCTGCTTTTCTCTGGTTCCGCAGGACCCTTCCTGCTCGTGGTATCGGCTGCGCCGCCTCGGAGGGGGACTCCGTTCGTGGCTCGCCGTGCGATGAACCCGCACGGCTGCGCTTTACCTCACTTCGCCCCCCCTCTTGCGTCCGCTCCACCGCACTCGGCTATGACAGTTTGCGCGCCCTGAACGGAAGGCGCGCTACGCCGATGGTAGGTCCGGCGCAGCGGGTCGCCGAGGCGGAACCGTCCGTTTCGGCAATGCCAATCTTGGAACAAACGGGCTTGGCGGACCACACAGGGTGAACGAAGAGCGGGGAAGCATCGCTTGGCACGTAATTCATGATGCAGGGGAGCCGAAGGCGAGAGCGAGCACGGAGCTACCGGAGGCGAAGCGCCTTCCGCGAAGGGTACACGTTGCGGGCGGGAACTGGAACCGGCCGCGACGACGCTATGGCGACGCAACAGACGGGTCACCGTATAATGTGACGAGGAGGTTTGCGCGTTGGAGAACCGGTTCCGCCTGAAATCGCCGTTCGCCCCGTCCGGGGACCAGCCGGAAGCGATCCGGGAACTCGTGGCCGGCCTTGCCCAGGGCCTCTCCCGCCAGGTGTTGCTGGGGGTGACCGGCTCCGGCAAGACGTTCACGATGGCGAACGTCATCGCGGAGACGAACCGGCCCGCACTGGTCATCGCTCCCAACAAGACGCTCGCCGCCCAGCTCTATTCCGAGTTCAAGGAGCTGTTTCCCGAGAACGCGGTCGAGTATTTCGTCTCCTACTACGACTACTACCAGCCCGAGGCGTACATCCCCCGGACAGATACCTTCATCGAGAAGGACTCGTCGATCAACGAGCAGATCGACAAGATGCGGCACAGCGCCACCCGCTCGGTGATGACGCGGACCGACGTGGTCGTCGTCGCGTCCGTGTCCTGCATCTACGGGCTCGGTTCTCCGGAGTTCTACAACCGGTTGACCGTGCGCGTCTCGGAGGGGGCCGCCTTCCCGAGAAACGCGTTGCTGCGCCGGCTGGTCGACATCCAGTACGAGCGGAACGATGTCGACTTCCACCGCGGCACGTTCCGGGTGCGCGGCGACGCGGTGGAGCTGTTCCCCGCGTACGAAGAGGACCGTGTCCTGCGCATCGAATACGAGGAAGACACGGTCGCGCGGGTCCGCTACGTGGAGCCGCTCCGGGGGACGCGGCTGTACGACGTCCGGGAGACGGTCATCTTCCCGGCCAGCCATTACGTGACCCCGGAGGACCACCTTGAGCGGGCCGTCGAGGGGATCGAGGCGGAGCTCGCGGAGCGCCTGGGTGCGTTTACGGCTCAAGGCAAGATCCTGGAGGCCGAGCGCCTCCGGCAGCGGACCACCTACGACCTGGAGATGATCCGGCAAATGGGATTCTGCAGCGGGATCGAAAACTACTCGCGCCACCTCGACGGCCGAAAGCCCGGGCAGTCGCCGCACACGCTCCTGGACTACTTCCCCCGCGGCCACCTGACGTTCATCGACGAGTCCCACATCACCGTCCCCCAGCTGAACGGGATGTACAACGGCGATCGCTCCCGGAAGGAGACGCTCGTCGAGTTCGGGTTCCGGCTCCCCTCGGCGCTCGACAACCGGCCGTTGCGGTTCGAGGAGTTCAACCGGGTCACGGGGCAGACGATCTTCGTCTCCGCGACGCCGGCGACGTACGAGCTGCAGGAGAGCGGCGGGGCGGTTGCGGAACAGATCATCCGGCCGACGGGCCTGGTCGACCCCGAAGTCGATGTAAGGCCCGCCAGCCGGCAGGTGGACGACCTGCTCCGGGAAATCCGAGATCGCGCGGCGACGGGGGAGCGCGTCCTGGTGACGACGCTCACCAAGCGGATGGCCGAGGACCTCGCCGAGCATTACGAAGGGCAGGGCGTCCGCGTCCAGTACCTCCACTCCGACATCGACACGGTGGAGCGGGTGAACATCATCCGGAACCTTCGCCTGGGGAAGTTCGACGTCCTCATCGGAATCAACCTCCTGCGGGAGGGGCTGGACCTCCCGGAGGTGTCGCTCGTCGCCATCCTGGACGCGGACAAGGAGGGATTCCTGCGGTCGACGCGTTCGCTCATCCAGACGTTCGGCCGCGCGTCCCGCAACGTATCGGGAAAGGTGATCCTCTACGCCGACCAGGTGACGGAGTCGATGCGGGAGGCGATCGCGGAGACCGATCGGCGCCGGGAAAAGCAGAAGGCGTTCAACGGGCTGCACGGCATCACGCCGGAGACGGTGAAGAAGAACATCGCGGACCCGATCGGCCAGGTGTGCGAGGCGGATTACGTCACCGTGGAAACCGGGGAGAAGTGGGAGTACGCCTCCTTCGAGGAACTGGCGAAGGCCCTCAAAAGGCTGCGCAGGGAGATGGAGCGGGCGGCGAAGAAGCTGGACTTCGAGCGCGCGGCCGAGATCCGGGACCGGTTGCTGGCGCTGGAAAAGCTGGAGCTTTCGGCGAGGTAGCGGGATGGGAGGCCTTTCCGACTGGAAGACGTTTCCCCGCACCCCCGGGGTCTATCTCATGGCGGACGCCCGGGGGAAAGTCCTCTACGTGGGGAAAGCGAAGGAGCTGCGTGCGAGGCTCCACAACTACACGGCGCCGGGTGGCGACGGGCGCCCCCAGATCCCGCATCTCGTGCGCCGGGTGGCCGACGTGCGCTGCATCGTCACGGCCACGGAGAAGGAGGCTCTGCTCCTCGAGAATACCCTCATCAAGGAGCATCGCCCCCCGTTCAATGTCTTCTTAAGGGACGACAAGGAATACCTCCTGCTGCGGATCGACCGGAAGGAGGAGTTTCCCCGACCGGAGCTCGTCCGGCAGGTCGCGAAGGACGATGCCGCCTATTTCGGACCGTACTCTTCCGCGCGCGGGATCCGCGAGACGCTGCGCCTGCTGTTCCGGCTCTTCCCCCTCTGCTCGTGCTCCCCGAAGAAGTTCGCCTCCCGGCGCAGGCCGTGCCTCAACTACCAGATGGGTCGGTGCGGCGGCGCGTGCGCGGGGATCCTCACCCGGGAGGAGTATCTCCCCGTCGTGGACAACGCCGTCCGCTTCCTGAAAGGAAACTATCGGGACCTCGTGAAAAGCTGGAAGGAGGAGATGTCGGGGCTGGCGCTGGAGAGAAAGTTCGAGGAGGCGGCGAAGGTCCGCGACCGGATCGCGACCGTGGAGGGGACGCTCGTCCGGCAGCGGGTGGTCCGCGCCGTCCCCGGGGACGTGGATGCGGTCGGCTGGCACCGCGAGGGTTCGGAGGCGACCGGGGCGGTCCTCCACGTGCGCTCCGGGCGGCTCTCCGACGCCCACAGCTACTCCTTCCGCGTGGAGGGGGCCGAGGACGAGGCCCTCTCCTCCTTCCTCCTCCAGCATTACGCCGAGGGGGCGTACTTTCCGGGGGAGATTCTCCTGCCGATGGAAATTGCGGACCGCGAGCCCCTGGCCTCGCTTCTCTCCGACAGGGCCGGGAGCCGGGTCCGGATCAAGGTTCCGGGAGCGGGGGAGCGCGCGCGGCTGGTCGGCCTGGCCGGCACAAACGCCGCGGAAGCGCACCGGATGCGGAAAGAGAAGGAGGCCGCCTACGAAGGGTTGTCCGCCCGCCTGGCATCCCTGTGCCACCTCGCGAAACCTCCGCAGAGAATCGAAGGATTCGACATCTCGAACATCTCGGGCACGGAGCCGGTCGGGTCGATGGTGGTCTTCGTCGGCGGCAAGGCGGCGAAGAAGGGGTACCGGAAGTTCGCGGTGCGCGGGGTGGAGGGGCAGGACGACTTCGCGATGATGGAGCAGGTGGTCCGGCGCAGGTTCGCGCATGACGGGGACTTCGGGGGGATGCCGGACCTGGTCCTCATCGACGGGGGAAAGGGGCAGCTCTCGAAGGCGATGGCGGCGATGAGGGAAGCCGGCGCGGATTTCATCCCCGTCATCGCGCTGGCCAAGGAGCGGGTGCGCGGCGGCGCGAAGGTCTTCCGCGAGAGGATCTTTCTCCCCGGCAGGAAAAATCCCGTTGTCCTGCCCCCCTACGATCCCGTGCTGTTCCTGCTGATGCGCGTGCGGGACGAAGCGCACCGCTTCGCCCTTGCCTTCCACCGCGCCCGCCGCGCGAAGAAGGCGCTTGGCTGAGCTCCTCCGCCTCCCTGAGGCCAGACGCCTTGCGGACGGGGCGCGCGA
>Ga0334722_10003013_pt1 | contig 18457 bp, 16 predicted proteins | sample C3_bottom_MG_FD_207210 | JGI IMG/M metagenome (GOLD analysis project Ga0334722, IMG submission 207210) | Sediment microbial communities from Yellowstone Lake, YNP, Wyoming, USA - C3_bottom | ecosystem: Environmental > Aquatic > Freshwater > Lake > Sediment | place: USA: Wyoming | collected...
CGCCGCTCACCGTCCCAGCCGGGAAACAGGCGCGGATCACATCGAACTGATCCAGCCCCGGGGCCAAGCGGCCATGCACGCCGGAAACGATGTGCATCACATGGCTGTAACGCTCAATCACCATCAAGTCCCGGGTTTCCACCTGGCCATGCACCGCCACCCGCCCTACGTCGTTGCGCCCCAGATCAACCAGCATCAGGTGCTCGGCCCGCTCCTTGGGATCGGCCAGCAACTCCAGCTCCAGGGCCAGATCCTCCGCCGGGGTCGCCCCGCGACGGCGGGTACCGGCGATGGGCCGCAGCTCAATCTCGCCTTGTTCCAGGCGCACCAGAATCTCCGGCGAAGAGCCAATATGTACCAAGTCACCCTGCTTTAAGTAGAAAAGGTAAGGACTAGGGTTAATATGGCGCAGGGCTCGATACAGCTGAAAGGGGGTCAAATCGGTTTCGGTGTGGAAACGCTGAGAGAGCACCACCTGGATAATGTCACCAGCCAGTATATACTCCTTGGCCTTGGCGACCATGGCCCGAAAATCCGGCTCACTCATATTCGCAGTAAACTGATGTTCGCTTCCCCCATTAACAGTCGGAGAGGGAGGGAGATACTCCCGCAAGCGCGCCACCACGCCATCAATCCGGGCCGTGGCCTCGGCATACTGTTCGGCCAAGGGGCGCGCCTGGTCCACCGCCACACAGTTAACGATGGTGAGAATCTGCTTCAGGTTGTCGTAGATCAGGACCAGACGGGGGATCATGAAGGAGCTGTCGGGGAAACCGGTCAGGGGCGGATTAATCTCCGGCAGTTTCTCCATGAAACGAACCATGTCGTAGCCGAGAAAGCCCACCGCCCCGCCAAAGAAACGGGGCAGGTACTCGGACTGGCCGCTGACTCGAAAGGATGACAGTAATTCTTTAAGCAGATCAAGGGGATTGCCGGTGACGGTGGAACTCACCCCGGAACGGGTAATTACTGACGACTCGCCCCGGCTTTCAAAGACCACCAGAGGATCAAAACCGACGAAGGAATAGCGGCCCCATTTCTCGCCGCCCTCCAGGCTTTCGAAAAGAAAGGCGTGGGACTCACCTTCGGCCAGTTTGGCGAAGATGGTCAAGGGGGTGTCAAGATCGGCGATGATCTCACGATGAACCGGGATCAACCCCGCCTCACCAGCCAGATCGGTGAAGACGCTCAGAGACGGTTGATACATAGTTACTCCACATCACTGCAAAAAAGGAGACCGGAAGACAATAAAAAAGCCATGGGCTCCAGAAATGGACACCATGGCTTTTTTCTGCGGTAGATCAGCTTCACAAGCGAAAGCCTCATGCCCTACCCGCACTCAGCATCGGCCCAGGTTAAACCTGGCCGCCAGAACCCTCGTCGGGGTTACTGGGCAGAGGCAGCTGCGTTTACCCGGCGGGTCAACCGGGAGATTCTTCGGGAGGCATTCCGCTTATGGATGGTGCCTTTAACACCGGCCCGGCTCAACATGGCGCTGGCCGCCTTGAGGGCTGCGCGCAGGGCTTCGGGATCGCTGTTCTGCTCAATGGCCTGATGAACACCTTTGACGGCGCCCTTGACCTGGGACTTTACCACCCGATTACGGGTGCGATGATCGAGACTCTGACGATAGCGCTTGAGTGCTGACTTATGATTAGCCAATTTGGCCTCCTACGTAATTTTTCTTAGTGGTACCAGCAAACCGCGAGCCAAATCAAAACCGGCAAAACCCGGCCATGGCTATTCAACTTCCTCGCGGAAAAAAGCGAACATATATGATCCAACCCTAAATGTCAAGCAACGAAAACTTTGCTGATTGTTTTGTCGGAGCACCATTCCCCAAGCCTTCGGTGCCGTCACCAGCAAGGGTGATTCTTTTTTAGAAAACGCCAGTTTATCCTTGCCCTCCAAACTTTTCATGGGTTATTTAATAAGTTAACAATTCGCTGCCTGACTTCGCCGCCCGAGACAGATTCAGCAGCGGTAGGTTGAGTTACAAGTATCCGTCCCGACACAGCAGCTTGAATTTTTTTAAAGTCTCGCAACCTCGCTTAACTGCGACGCCATCAGGCCTAGCCGACAACCAGTTTTCCGACCGCCGCAATTACATGCTTGAACTGATAAAATCACTGCGCCTGCAGGATTTATTCGACATCCTCATCGTCTGGTTTATCATTTACCGGGTGATGCTGATCATCCGTGGGACCAGGGCGGCGCAAATGCTGGCGGGTATCGCCATCATTATTTTCGCCTATTTCGCCGCCCGCCAGCTCGAACTGCTTACCCTGTACTGGCTGCTCAGTTCCTTCCTGAGTTCCTTCTTCCTGATTGTCATCATTGTTTTCCAAAGGGACATCCGCCGGGCCCTGACCCAGGTTGGGCGAACGCCTTTCGCCCGAACCCATGAAACCATGGTCCACTCCATCGACGAACTGATCGGGGCCGCCAGCCAGATGGCCACAAAACGCATCGGGGCGTTGATCATCATGGAGCGGGAGACCGGCCTCAAGGATTATATCGAAGCCGGCCATGATATCGATGCCCACCTGAGCCGCGAACTCCTGCTCAGTCTCTTTCAGCATGAATCACCCCTCCATGACGGCGGCGTCATCGTCCGCAAGGATCGCATTCTCACCGCCGGTTGCGTTCTGCCGCTGACCAAGAACCCTTACATCAGCAAACGCCTGGGCACCAGACACCGCGCCGCCATTGGTCTCTCCGAGGAGACCGATGCCGTGATCATCGTCGTTTCGGAAGAACGGGGCAAGATGTCCCTGGTGCAACACGGGGCCATCACCTCGGATCTTGACGAATCCGCAGTTCGCAAACGCCTGGAGGCAATCTTCGTGCCCCAGGAGGATCAAGGCAATATATGGAAAAACTGGCTAGCGAAACCCTAAAAAAACACCGCTGGTTCAGCAGCCAGAAATGGGCCAAGGACTGGGGCTTCAAGCTCCTCTCCCTGCTCTTCGCGCTGCTGATGTGGTATTACGTGGTCGGCGAAGACAAAATCGACATGACGGTCTTCGTGCCCATCGAGATCACCAACCTGCCAGAAAAGCTGATCATCGCCAACCAGTACAAGAAACAGTTGGAAGTGGCGGTCAGCGGCCCCCGGGGACTGGTCCGCAACATCAGCAACCAGCGGATCAGCCGATCCATCGACTTAACCGACGCCAAGCCCGGCACCCAGATCTTCCAAAATCGCCCGGAATCCATCCGCTTCCCGCGCGGCATCACCATTCAACGCATCCAACCGGCCAACATCGCCCTGACCATTGACAATCTCCAGGAAAAAGAACTGCCGATCAATGCCGTGGCCACCGGTGAACCCGCCGTCGGCTTCCGGGTGGTCTCGATTACCGCCAAACCCTCTTCCCTCAGCCTCAAGGCCCCGGCTGAGGCCCTCAAGGTCACCGACTTTCTTTCCACCAAAACGGTGGACTTGAGCGGCATCACCGCCAGCTTCAGTAAACAGGTGGCCCTGGATGTTATTCCGGAAATTGAGGAACTGGTCGGCGAATCGATCATCACCGTCAATGTCACGGTTAAGGAAAAGATGGTGCCCCGCGAGTTCGTCGGCATCCCCATCGAGTTCCACCACGCCGGAAAAAATCTCGTCTATCGCTACACCCCTCGCCAGGTGATGGTCAAGGCGGAGTTACCCTACCGGCTTTCCCAGACCCGGACCAAGACCCCGCGGATCACCGCCACTGTCGACGCCGGTAGCCTCCCGCCCGGCCGCCATGAGTTGCCGGTTACTGTCACCCCCGACACCCCCGGGGTAGCAGTGGTCGAGGTTATTCCGCCCACCATCACCGTCACTATCAGCTCGGCCGGGGCGATGCCGAAGCATCAAGCGCTACCCTTACCCGGGCTAATTCAGGAGGAAAAACCGTGAGACGACTTTTCGGCACCGACGGGGTGCGCGGAGTGGCCAACGTCTACCCGATGACCACCGAAATCGCCATGCAGATCGGCCGGGGACTGGCCTTCCTGATTCGTGACATGAAGCACGACCACCGCATCGTCATCGGCAAGGACACCCGCCTTTCCGGCTACATGATCGAAAACGCCCTAGCCTCCGGGATCTGCTCGATGGGCGTCGATGTCTTACTGGTCGGCCCCCTGCCCACCCCAGGCATCTCCTTTATCACCACCTCCATGCGGGCCGATGCCGGAGTGGTGATCTCCGCCTCGCACAACCCCTTTCAAGATAACGGCATCAAGATTTTCGGCCGGGATGGTTACAAGCTCCCCGACCGCTTGGAGTTGGAAATCGAGGAGCTGATCTTTTCCCAAAAGATGAATACCCTGGGCCCGGTGGCCGAAGAGGTCGGCAAGGCCTTCCGCATCGACGACGCCAAGGGCCGCTATATCGTCTTTCTCAAAAACACCTTCCCCAAGAAATACACCCTGGACGGCTTTCACATCGTCTTGGACTGCGCCCACGGCGCCACCTACGGCGTCGCCCCCCATGTTTTTGAAGAGCTGGGTGCCAAGGTCACCGCCCTGGGAGTTTCGCCCAACGGCCGCAACATCAACCACCAGTGCGGCGCCCTCCATCCCCGCTTGATGGCCGACAAGGTCAAAGAGCTGGGGGCCGATATCGGCATCGCCCTGGACGGTGACGGCGACCGGCTCATCGTCTCCGACGAGAAAGGCAACATCGTCGACGGTGACCACATCATGGCCATCTGCGCCTCCGAACTTTTGTCCCAGCGCCACCTGCGCAAGAAAACCCTGGTGGCCACGGTGATGAGCAATCTGGGATTAGAGCTGGCCATGAAAAAAATGGGCGGCAAGCTGGTCCGCACCGGGGTCGGCGACCGCCATGTGGTGGAAGAGATGCGACGCGGCGGCTACAATTTCGGCGGCGAACAATCCGGCCACCTGATCTTTCTTGACCACAACACCACCGGCGACGGCATTCTCGCGGCCCTGCAACTCCTGGCCATCATGATCAGGCGCGAGCAGCCGCTCTCGGAACTGGCCGCCATCATGCAGGCCTGTCCCCAAGTGTTGAAAAATGTCCGCACCAGCCGCAAGCTCAATCCTGCCGAGATCAAAGGCTTCACCGCCAAGGTCGCCGACCTGGAAAAGGAACTCGGGGATTCGGGACGCATCCTGGTCCGCCCCTCCGGCACCGAACCGGTGATCCGGGTGATGGTCGAAGGGGCCGACGCCGGACAAATCGAAGCCATGGCCGATGAGCTTTGCGCCCTGATTGCCCAGGCCGATGGCAATTAGGAAAAAGTCCAGTTCCAGGTGAATACTCCACCGTCTAAGCCGGTGGCTTCGCATAACAGCTAAAGCTAGCGAAGTCGTCTGAACCGACTTATAACGGTTCATCAAATGAGACCTGGCCTTTTAAAAGACCGTAAGTAAAGTGCCGATGAAGACGTTTCAACCCCCTCATCCCAACCTTCTCCCTGGGGGGAGAAGGAGAATTCCCTCGCCCTCAGGGAGAGGGTTAGGGTGAGGGAGATGCTAACGTAACAACCATTTCACCTTTACCGCGCATATTCAGACGCTAAAACTGACACCTAAAGATGGGGGTTGTCGCCTCCCAAAATAGCACAACAAGCATATGAACTCGCAAAAACCCGCAAAAGATTGCCGCGTCGCGTTGCTCCTCGCAATGACTGGTTCCGACCTTTTGCGAGACCATCAATAATGAAGCTCCGCCTGGACAGACTATTACAGCTTCGCAACCTCGCCCCCACCCGCCAAAAGGCCCAGGCCCTGATCATTGCCGGTCAGGTTTACGTGGAAGACCGTCTGGCCGACAAGGCCGGCACGCTCTTCCCCGAAGATTGCCAGATTGAAATCAAGGGCAACGACTGCCCCTATGTCAGCCGGGGCGGCCTGAAACTTGCGGGTGGCCTGGACCATTTCGCCATTGACCCAACCGGCCTGATCTGCGGTGATATCGGCGCCTCCACCGGCGGCTTCAGCGATTGCCTGTTGCAGCGCGGCGCCGCCAAGGTTTACGCCATTGACGTGGGCTACGGTCAACTGGCCTGGAAGCTCCGCTCCGACCCCAGAGTGGTGGTCATGGAGCGCACCAACGCCCGCCATCTCACCCCGGGGGATCTGGTGGAACCCTTCGACCTGGCGGTGATCGACGCCTCCTTCATCTCTCTGGAGATCTTGCTCAAACCGGTCATGGCTCTGGTCAAACCGGGCGGCGCCATCCTCGCCCTGATCAAACCCCAGTTTGAGGTGGGCAAGGGGCTGGTCGGCAAAGGCGGCGTGGTCCGCGACCCGGAACTGCACGAGGCCGCCATTGCCAAGATCGCGGAATTTGGCCAAGGACTGGGCCTAACCAGCCCCGGCCATTGCCCCTCTCCTCTGCTCGGCCCCAAGGGTAACCGGGAATTTTTGATTCTCTTCCGCCTGCCGCAATAATCTCTAACCACCAAAAAACCGAATGCTCCTTCGTATGATGGGCACGCTGCGCCTTGCCCATCCTGCTGATACCTCTCAGGTCCAAGAGCAATTTCTAACCCGTCCCTGTAGATATTTATTTTTTTTCATTGCTTACAAAATTCCCTTTCACTTTGGGGTTTACATAATGGTAATATTCCCGGAAGTATCGTTGGCAAGGGTGGCCAGTCTTAATCTTGGCTAGCCCAAAACACGAAAACACTTTGCAGCAATGGGGGAAGAATGGAAAATCGAGGATGGCCGCAGGAAATCGTCGGCAGAACCAGTGCCACAGCTACAGAACTAAAAAGCCAGGTTTTTTTCAGGACGTCAGACCGCAACTCGTCCGGTTGGACGCAGAAGGAGGAAAAAAATGCGTAAAAATATTTTAATGCTTTCCCTGATCGCGGGGATGGTCGCCCTGTTCAGCACAGGGATGTCCGTCAACAGCGCCAAGGCGGCCGGCAACTCCGGCGGCGAAGCTTGTAAAGACTGCCATGCCGACCAATTCGCCACTTTCATGAAATCGCGCCACGCCAAAGCTGGCGTCGCCGATGTCTGCATCACCTGTCATGGCCCCGAACTGGCTGCCCACATGGAAAAGGGCGGCGGCAAGGGAACCGGCGCCTTTGCCTTCGACAAAAAAGCTGCCTCTGAGGAAAAAGCCGCCAAGTGCCTCACCTGTCATGGCGCTTCCAAGACGGTGGCCCTCTGGGAATCCAGCAAGCATCTCTCCGCCGGTCTTTCCTGCGACAACTGCCACTCCGGCCACTCCAGCCTGGCCAAGAATCTGAAGATGCCCCAGACTGAGCTTTGCTTCTCCTGCCACAAAGATGTCAAGGCCGAAGCGGGCAGACAGTCCCACCATCCCATCAAGGAAGGCAAGATTTCCTGCAGCGATTGCCATGATCCGCATGGAACCATGAGCGAAAAGAGCCTGAAGGCCGATTCCATCAACGAACTCTGTTACAAGTGCCACGCCGAAAAACGCGGTCCCTTCATGAATGAGCATCCCCCAGTTGCCGAAGATTGCCTGAACTGCCACGTTGTCCACGGCAGCAACCACAACAAACTGCTGAGCCAAAAGGTCCCGAATCTCTGTCAGAGCTGCCATCAATCGTCAGTATCGTCGTCGGGTGGCCATTACAACGGCCCATGGTCCAATGCCAGAGGCCTCAACGCTAAATACGATGGCACCAACACCAATACCTTTACGGCCGCAAGGGCTGTCGGACGGTCTTGTCTGAACTGCCACGCCTCTATTCATGGTAGTAACGGACCTGGAATTTACGGTCAACGCTTTGCTAAATAAGGGGGATAGAACAATGAAGAAATATAGTTATGTATCAGCAATATTGCTTTTGCCAGTAATTTGTGCGCCTGGAGTACAGGCGGCAGGCAACGAGGTCAGCGGCTTCATCATGCCAACGGCCACCGCTGTTCACATCAGTGGCAACAAGGCTAAATTCAGCGAATATGGCGATTCAGACAGCAGCATTTCCGGCGGGGTCGAGGTGGAAGCCTCAGGCGAAACCGGTTTCGTGAATTTCACCGCCGACGAGATCGCCCTAGATAACCAGAGTTATAAAGCAGAAACCGGCCTGTTCGGCAAATTTAAATTGGATGCTTTTTACAAAGAAATCCAACACAACAACACTTTTGATGCAATAAGCCCGTTTTCCGGCGCCGGTACAGATCAATTGACCAGCCCATTAAGCGGTGTGCGCCTTGTTACCCCAGCACCACCAAATCCGGCGACGTGGGAAACCTTTGACTTCGCCGTTTCCCGTAGCCAATACGGTGCCGGCATCAGGGTTGATCTATTGAAGCCGTTCTTCGCTAACTTCTCCGTATCACGGGAGGATCGTGAGGGCATCCGGCCAATCGGTACAGGTAACTCAAATATTGCCGCTGAACTCCCTGAACCGGTGGATTACAAAACCAACACCATGCAGGGCGAAATCGGCTTCAGCCAGGGCCGGTATTTTGCCTCATTGGGATACACACTCAGTGATTTCGATAACGCCTACAACGCTCTGAATTTCACCAATCTTTACGCAGCATCCGGGGCGAACCAAAATGAATTTGTCTCCTTGCCTCCGGACAACAGTTTCAACAAGATCGATCTCAAGGCCCGGGTCAAAATGCCCTTAAAAAGCGCTTTGGCTGTTGCTTACAGCAAGGCAAAGGCCGAGTCGGAGATGGACATGTTTGGCGCCTACACCTATAGCGGCACCAAATATGTTGTCGTTCCAACTGACAGCACCTTCAACGGTCGGGTAGACACAACTAATTATTCAGCCGTACTCACCACAAGTCCGTTGGATTTCCTTGCCGGCAAGATCTTCTACAAGAATTATTCAACCGACAATAAATCTGACGAGATCACCAGCACAATTACAAATCAAACCACCCTTGCGGTAAGCACCGTAAATCCTCTTGGTCTCTTCGACTACACCAAGAAGACCTACGGTTTAGAAGCTGACCTTGAATTGCCGGGAGATGTCACCTTGACCCCTGGCTACACCAGGGAAGCCAAGGTGCTGCCAGACAACATCACCACCAATGACAAGATCTACAGTATCAATGCCAAATGGAAGGATGCTGAGATCATGGCCGCCAACTTCGGTTATGAGAGACTGAACCGCGAGGACAACACCGAAAGCCCTAACGCCACCACAAATACATTTGCCCCTTACACCCGTCAGTATGACATTGCTTCACAGCGGCGAGACACCTATAAACTTGGCGTTGACGTCTTCCCCAGCGAAAAACTGGACCTGGGCTTCACCGTCAAGCATCAGCGCATCAAGTACGACGAGACGGCCATCGGCTTAACCGGCAAGGTTGATGACAACTATGGCGTAAGTGTAAACTTTACCCCCAACGCCACGGTTTCCATCTCTGCCTATGCTGACTATGAACTCACCACCCTGGAAATGCTCAACAGATATGCAGCGACAGGTGCCAACATCAGCCCTGTTGACATCAATCCGGGCGATGGGTCATTCAATATCACCACCACCCAGAAGGACAAAAGTCTTGACTGGGGATTGGGAGTAAGTGTCATCGCCATCCCCAAGAAATTGACACTGGCGGCCCAATATGACCATACCCGTTCGGACGGCAACGCCGACTACAACTATGGCCCCAACAATGTTGCCAATAGTGGGATTCCGAATGGCTGGAATAATGGCTCCATTGATTTCGCCAATTGGGATGACTACAAGAAGGATGCCCTTTCATTGAAGGCAACCCTCAGCCTTTCAGCCCACCTGGATCTCATCGGCGGCTATGCCTATGAGTATTACCGCTATACCGATGGTCAGTACGAAAATTTCAAGTACATCTACGGCACCTCCGCTACGCAGGCTAATTACTTGAGCGGTGCAAATGCCGATCCGGATTATACCGCCAATGTGGTATTCCTGAGCGCCAAGTACAAATTCTAACCGGATGGTTTATTCAACTGGGCTGAGTTCCAGTTGAATAAGCTTTTATTACAAGCCTCCACCAGGGGGAGGGGCCTCGGCCTCTCCCCCTTTTTTGTGTGCCAAAGGAATTGCAATTTGGATTTCCCTCACCCTAACCCTCTCCCTAAGGGCGAGGGAATATTACTTCACAAGCCGATCAAGGTTTATCAAGCTCCCTCGCCCTCAGGGAGAGGGCTGGGGTGAGGGAATCAGACGGTAAAATATTTTATGGCGCCGTGATAGCACACCATTCCCGTCATTCTCGCGCGGGCGGGAATCCATGTTTTGTTGATTTATCGAGAAACTAGACTGGAGTCTTCGCTACCTTCCGATTACTACCTCGGGAATGACAAAATGGAATTCTTGCAAAAGTCTCAAGTACAAGTCTACCCGGACTACACTCAGCCATTCTTGCCTCATCAAAATTCTCACGAAGATGCTCCACCTCACTTTAGTGAGAACTCCAGGCTTTACCCAAGAGGCTGATCCAACTCCAGCTTCTCACCCCGCCACTCCAGAAAATCGCGCTGCCGCTCGCTGATCTTCTCCCGGCAGTACTCCTGCACCAGCCCGGAACCAACCAGCAGGTCGCAAAGTCCTTCATCCAGATGCTTGTCCTTGCACATAAAGCCGATAATCCGCATGGCCTCCGAGAGCTTCTTGCCGTGGGAATAGGGCCGGTCAGCGGCGGTCAGGGCCTCGAAGACGTCGGCCACCGCCAGAATCCTGGCCTGCAGGGGAATCTTTTCGGCGCAAATTCCTCGGGGATAGCCGCTGCCATCAAGTTTTTCATGGTGCATCCCGGCAAATTCCGGTACCCGCCGCAGCTTTAAGGGAAAGGGCAGTTTTTCCAGCATCTTGATGGTCAATGCCACGTGGTTATTGATGATCTCCCGCTCGGACCCGGTCAAGGTGCCACGACGGATCGAGAGATTTTCGATCTCCTCGTCGCTCAGTAAAGGTCGCCGCTCACCATTCATGGTAAATTCCAACCGGCCAATCTCGCGAATCTTCTCGATCTTATCATCGGCAAGGAACTCCCCGCCAGTGTTGACCTGCTCCAGGAAAGTAGCCATCTCGGCGTAGCGCGCCAGATCAGTATCGGCCCCACTATCTCCTTTTAATCTGGCAATCTCGGCATCGCGTTTCAACACCTCAAGCCTGGTTTTGACCACCTCGATCCGGTCATAGATGGTCTGGAGTTTGGTGGCCTTATCCACCACGTACTCCGGAGTGGTGACCTTGCCAATATCGTGCATCCAGGCAGCCATCCGCAATTCACCCAGCTCCTCCTCGGAGAAACTGACCTCACCAAAGGGCCCGGAGTCAGTCAGATTGATGACCTCAGCCAGGCGCACCGTCAGTTCGGCAACGTTGGCGACATGGCCGCCGGTATAGGGGGATTTCTCATCGATGGCGGCGGCGATGGAGCGCAGGAAGGCGTCCAACAGGTGTTCCAGCTCTTTGACTAGCCGGACGTTGGTTATGGCCAGCGCCGCCTGGGAGGCCAGACTGGTGATGTCGGAGATTTCGTGGCTGGGGAAGTCCAGGGTTTGACCGGTTTCAGGATCCCGGGCGTTCAACAACTGCAAGACGCCAATCACCTCATCTTCATGGTTGCGCAGGGGAACGAGCAACATCGATTTGGAACGGTAGCCGGTTCGGGCATCGAAATCGCGGGTGCCTTGGAAATCGAAGTCGGCGGCATAGACATCACCAATATTCACCGGCTTACCCAGCAGGGCGCAGTGGGCCGAGACATTGCGGTGGTTTGCCACCCCGCTTAGCTCCCGCAGCAGGACCGGTGGCCAGCTGATCCGCTCGCCGGTGCCACCCATTTTGATTCCCAGAGAATCGTTCTGGACGATCATAAACTCCAGCTCATCCCGATCGTTCTTTATATATAGCGTACCACCATCGGCATAGGTAAAGCGGCGGGCCTCGCTGACGATCATCTCCAGCAGCCGGTCCAGATTTTTCTCGGCCGAAAGGGCCATACCGATCTTAACCAGTTCCTGAATCCTGGCCACCTGCCCTTCGGCAAAGCCCCTGATCTCGGTGAGTACCTCGGCGGGCAACCCCCGCAAAATGGCTGACTCGCTTAACCACTGCTCGATCTGGCTGGAATTCATAGACACCTCGCAGCTTTAATCCCGCCCTAAGTGGGCAGGATATCGATTGGTAAATCGTTACGCTTCAGTTACCATGCAGCTCCCATGGGCAATCAGCATAACCGAAACCGCCCCGTAAGAAAACTTTTCCGCGAGCCAGGCACCATGCCCAGAACCATCTTCATCTCACTTCTGGCCCTGCTCATTCTGGCCCCCCAGACCTGGGCCGGAAGTCGTATGATTGACGATTTCAAGAATGGCGCCGGGCCAGGCTGGGAGAGCAAAGCATTCAAGGGTGAAACTCACTACTTCCCGGCAGTAGCCGACGGCGTTCCCTGCTTGCGGGCCGAGGCCACGGCCAGCGCCTCGGGACTTTTTTACAAAGTAGAGTACGACGCCGCCGCCGAGCCAATCCTCACCTGGTCTTGGCAGGTCGATAACATCATCAGCAAGAGTGACGCCCACACCAAGGCCGGCGACGACTACCCGGCTCGAATTTACGTGGTCTTCCCCTCGTTGCTCTTCTGGAAGACCAAGGCCTTGAACTATGTCTGGGCCACCGGCCTACCGGAAGGCGCCGCCATCCCCAATAGTTTCACCAGTAACGCCATGATGGTGGCAGTGGAAAGCGGCCCGGCCCACGTCGGCCAGTGGCGCAGTTACCGGCGCAACATTTACCAGGACTTCCGTAAATATTTCGGTGCCGAACCGCCGCCGGTTGGGGCCATCGCCATCATGACCGATACCGACAACACCGGCGAGAAGGCCTCGGCCTGTTATGGCGCCATCCGAGTTGAAAGCCTTGCGGCAACGCCACGGTAAGAGAAACTCAGGCTCCCCGGCAAACCGTTTCCACCGGTTGACGAATCAGGAGTCAGATGCTATATGAAAATGTGCTCCGGCCTGGCTACTTTTTCCAGTTCGAATCACCAGAGAACGCGCACCTCCATTAACATCATGCCGCGATAGGGGAAATTATGAGTATTACACCAACTTTCTTCCGCCATTCACTGCTCTCCGGGCTGGCTCTAAGCTTCATTCTGCTGTTTACTCCCGCAGCCCATGCCAAAAATGCCTACGTCAGCGTAACTAAAGATGGCACCATTATTCGCACCACTCCGTCCGACAAAGGCGCAAAACACGGGGAAGTGTTTGCCGGCTTTCCCCTCAAAGTTTTAGAGCGCAAAGGAGATTGGGCCCAAGTGGTTGATTTTGAAGGTGACAAGGGCTGGGTTAGCAACTCGATGATCTCCCCTAGAAAATCGGTGATCGTTAAGGAGAAAAAGGTCAGCCTGCGGGAATCTCCCAACTCCGATGCGGGTAATCAGATTGTTGTCAATGCCAGGTACGGCGTAACCTTTGCCCCCCTGGAAGTAAAGGGCGAATGGATTATGCTCCGCCATGAAGACGGCACTGAAGGCTGGGTCAATAATGATCAAGTCTGGCCCGCTAATCCTTTTGAAACATCCGATAGAAAGCCAGCCGCTGCCGCCTCGGGAAAGGCCAAGAAACAACCGGCTAAGAAAGCTACCCCTAAGAAAATCCCCACCAAGACCAAAAAAACTAAGGGCCATCGCAAGTAACGCAATGCTACTTTGGGGGTACTGCGGAACAAGTCCCACCCACAGACAATCCTGTTGATTGTGATGAGCAGTCCACAATGTCACGACAGAGGAAGCCACAGTTTTTTTCATTTCCAGCTTGACTCTGGGGGTAGCCCTGGTGTATCCAAGTGGGAGACTAAAGATGTTCAAGATATTGCGAATATTCATGGCGTTACTTCTTGCCCTGGCATTATTGAGTGCGCAGGCAGCCGCCGACGAGGACATACCCAAGGAACAAACTAGCCCGGAAAAGCCTGCGGAACCGCAGCTGGTTGCTTTGTCCTCAGCAACAAATAAGCCCTGGCGGCTTGCGGAACTGCTTGGGGAAGCGTTACCAAACGAGGAGACTACACCCTATCTGCTCTTGACGAATACCAACGATTTGGTGGGCTTCGGGGGCTGCAATTTTTTTATTGGTAAATACCAGACCGGCGGGGATGGCAGAATCACCGTTTCCTCGCTGCGCGCTTCCCACCAGCAATGCCCAGAGGTATCTGAAAGAGAAACAAAGCTGCTGACATCTCTGGTGATGGCAAATAACCTTCAGTTAAGCGACGAAGGGTTAACGTTTGCAATGGAAGCCAACATCCTCATGAAATTGAGGGACGATTCGGGAATTTCCGTTGATGAATTACTCCAGCAGGGTCGGCTGATCAAAGCCCAGGCACACAAAAAGACCCGGAGTAAAAAGAAAAAAATCGCCGTTAAAGCAAAAAAACTTCGCAAAGCGGCTGCGCCAAAAATTACCAGCAAAACGCGCCCAGCTGTCAAGAAACCTGCGAAACCTGTGAAGGCTGTGAAGTCTCACTAAAGAAGATGCGCCAAAACAATCGGCTCATTTTTATAATGTTAAGGGATAACACCTGATGCTTAAAAAGAGTTTAGCCCTCATCACCATCGCCATAACCTTCAGCCTGGCGATAACGCCGGCCTGGTCCGATGAATTGCCGGCAACAGTCAGCCAGTCCATTGAGAATACCGCAGACATCCTTGCGGGGCCAGAGGCAGCCATCGATCAAAACTCTTGGTCCCTGGTGCAAAATGCCCTGGGATGGTTGGGGGCACCCTATCGGCGTGGCGGCAAGTCCGCCGAGCAGGGCTTTGATTGCAGTGGTTTTGTCGGTGCCGTCTACGCCAAGACCTTCGGTTTGGTCTTGCCACCATCAGCTCTATCGATCAGCAAAGTTGGCGAGCCGGTCAGTTTTGCCGAACTGAAAATCGGCGACCTGCTTTTCTTCAATACCTTGCGCCGCCCCTTCTCCCATGTCGGCATTTATTTAGGCGAAGGACGTTTCATTCACGCCTGTTCAACCGGCAAACAGATCAAGGTCGATACCCTCGATCAGTATTACACCAAACGGCTTAACGGCTTTCGCAGAATCAATCTCGGTTGATAAATTCCGCACCCTCACCTACCCGAAACACAACCCGCAATCCGGGCACTCCGGGGCCGGGGGAAAACAATGGCCACAGGCCGGGCAGGTGGTTTCGGCAGCCTCGTCGTGAAAAACCGCGTCATGGTGACTACCAGCTGGTCCATCCAGCGGCGCAGTGCGCCGGATCTCAACGGCGATCAGTTGCACCGCCTCAGCAGCCTCCTCGCGCCTGACCAACAGATCAAAGTTGGCCGGGCAACAATTTTTGCCGCAGGATTTATCATCACCGGCCAGCATGGTGGCGATCCCCTCCCGTTGCAATACTTGTTCATAGGCGCGCATCTCGGCCAGCGGCCCGCGCCGGGCTGAAACCAGCTCATCGTCCTCCCGCAACTCACCCTTGCGAGTCACCCGTTTCTCCAGGCCAGTCCGCTGTCGGGCCAGTAGCTCAGCCCCGCTCAACAAGGTGGCCTCGCAGGCAGCACAGGCCACGATCTCGGCCCGATATTCGTCTTTGCACTTGGGACAGTACTTCAATTCTGGATCAATCATCTGCAACACTCCTCACTTGGCTGATTAATACGTGGCTAAAGGCTTATCATTTCTGGCTGGTTATGGCTACCTTCCGGGCCAGGGGGTGGGCCTGATCGTAGACCCTGGTCAAGTGGTCCATATTGAGATGGGTATAGCGCTGGGTGGTGGAGAGGCTGGCATGGCCCAGTAATTCCTGCACCGCCCTGAGATCAGCGCCCATTTCCAGAAGATGGGTGGCGAAAGAGTGACGCAGGGCATGGGGGGTGACGCGGTTGATGATCCCGGCCCGCAAGGCATAATCGCCCACCAGCCGTTCAACGCTGCGCACGCTGAGGCGCTGGCCCCGGTTGTTCAGAAACAGTGCCAATTTTTCCTCCTCCCGACCCCGCCTGGTCCGGTTACCGACCAACTGTTGCCGCTGCGGGAGATAGGCACGAATGGCCTCCAGGGCAGGCGTGCCCACCGGCACCAACCGCTCCTTATTGCCCTTACCGATGACCCGTACCGCCTCCTCAACCAGGTCGAGACGCCCCAGATCCAGACCCACCAGCTCCGCCACCCGTACCCCGGTGGAATAGAGCATCTCCAGAATCGCCCGATCACGGAGGAAGAAGGTATCGGTGGCGCCCGGCGTTTCAACTAGAGCGAAGACCTCATCGACGGTCAGAAAAGCTGGCATATACCGATCATGCTGGGGCATGGCGATGGGCAGCACCGGGTTCATGGCAATCACCCCCTCCCGCAGCAAAAACCGAAAAAAAGTCCGCAGAGCCGAAAGTTTCCGGGCCACCGAGGTGCTCTTGTTACGGGTGGAAAGCCCATAGACAAAGGCCCGCACCATGGGCGTGTCGATTTGGCCTGGTTCAGTAACCTTGGCATGGTCAGCAAACTCGGCCAGATCCCGGCAGTAGCTTTCCACGGTATTATTGGAATAACCCTTCTCGACCATGAGCCAGCGGGCAAAGCCATCAATATGGGCATGGAGATAGGGAGGCAAACCGGGAACTCCGCTCAAGGTTCAAGGGCAGGCAATCAAGAATGGGAAAAATAGCCGATTATGCTTTTTATTTAAAGAGATTGCCCGGGGCGCCTTATTTTTTTATTATGGGCGTCGCAAGTGACCTCCTCTGACGATAAGGAGCCTAAATGGCCAAGCGAAGCTTCGAAGAATCCCTGGAACGCCTGGAACTGATCACCGAGGAGTTGGAAAGCGGCAACCTTAGCCTGGAGGAGTCCCTGAAAAAATTCGACGAAGGGGTTAAATTGGCCGACTTCTGCAATCAGACCCTTCAGGAGGCCCAGCAGAAAGTCAACCTGCTGCTCAAGAAGAACGGCCGGCTCCAGGAAGTACCCTTTCCCGGCCAAGCGGATGAGCTCCTTTAAAGCACCGCCACCTTCCACTTCAACCACTACCTCCACCATGGACCTAAAAACATATCTCAGCGACAAACAGCTTCAGGTTGAAGCGGCCATGGCACGGCTGTTCCCCGCTGCCGATGGCCTTCAGCCCGATCTGGCCCGCCATCTGGAAGCCATGCGCTACAGCCTTTTCGCCGGTGGCAAAAGGGTGCGGCCCATCCTCTGCCTGGCCGCCTGCGAAGCAGTTTCCGGGGACAGCCAGGCGGCCTTGCCGGTGGCCGTGGCCCTGGAGTGCATCCATACCTACTCGCTGATTCACGATGACCTGCCAGCCATGGACGACGACGCTTTACGGCGCGGCAGGCCGACCAACCACATGGTCTATGGTGAGGCCAACGCCATCCTGGCCGGGGATGGCCTGCTGACTTTTGCCTTCGAGTTGCTGAGCGGACCAGCATCGGCAACCATTCCAGCCGCAACCAAACTGGAAATCATCCGGGTAATCGCCGCCGGTTCCGGCCCCTTGGGCATGGTGGGTGGCCAAATCATCGACATCGCCAGTGAGGGTAAGAGCATCGATTTTGCCACCCTCCAGGAGATCCACCGCCGCAAGACCGGGGCCCTGATCCTGGCGGCAGTCCAGGCCGGGGCCTTGGTTGGTGACGCCGAAGTGGAACAGTACTCCGCCCTCTGCCACTACGGCGAAATGATCGGCCTATCGTTCCAGATCGTCGACGACCTTCTAAACGTCGAGGGCACCACCGCGCAGCTGGGCAAGGCCGTAGGCTCCGATGCCGAACGGGGCAAGGCCACCTATCCAGCCTTCTTCGGGGTGGAAGAAACCCGCTCCAAGGCGGCCGAGGCCGTGCGGGAAGCGGTCGCTTCCCTGGCCGATTTTGGTCCCCAAGCTGAACCGTTGCGCCAACTTGCCCTTTACATCAAGGACCGGAACAAATAGAATTGGACCCGCCCGGCGCAACCAGCACCACGATAACCCGCGCCACATACCAAGAGCCACATCCGCCCGACCATCACGAGGCCACGCATCTTGCCCAAGAAAATTGACACCCAACTGCTCGACACCATCAACTCGCCGGAAGACCTCAAGGAGTTCGCGGTAAGAGATCTACCCCTGCTGGCCGAGGAAATCCGCCAGGTGATCATTGCCACGGTGGCCAAAAACGGTGGCCATCTCGCCCCCTGCTTGGGCGTAGTCGAGCTGACCATGGCCATTCATTATGTCTTCGACACCCCCCACGATAAGCTGATCTGGGATGTCGGCCACCAGGCCTATGCCCATAAACTCTTGACCGGGCGGCGGGAACAGTTTCACACCCTGCGCCAGTACCAAGGCATCAGCGGCTTTCCCAAGCGCGAGGAAAGCCCCTACGACCCCTTCGATACCGGCCACAGCAGCACCTCCATCTCCGCCAGTTTAGGCATCGCCTGCGCCAAACACCTGAAGGGCGACCCTTACCGGACCATCGCCGTCATCGGCGACGGCTCCATGACCGGCGGCATGGCCTTTGAGGCCTTGAATCAGGCCGGCCACCTGGACCGCAACCTGATTG
>Ga0334722_10003014_pt1 | contig 18457 bp, 27 predicted proteins | sample C3_bottom_MG_FD_207210 | JGI IMG/M metagenome (GOLD analysis project Ga0334722, IMG submission 207210) | Sediment microbial communities from Yellowstone Lake, YNP, Wyoming, USA - C3_bottom | ecosystem: Environmental > Aquatic > Freshwater > Lake > Sediment | place: USA: Wyoming | collected...
ACCTCGCACGCATGCGCGCGGGCGTCAAAGAGCATTACGGTAGCGAAGCCGGAAGCGGTCAAGGCTGCAACGTTCTGACCTATCCAAACGCGACCGCGCCCTACACGCTCCAAGAAGGTGTCAATAGGCTCATCCAAAAGATCAAAGCATCAAAGGGGATAGCACCACCCTCGCCAACTCCTGCAACGCGTACGGGGCCGAGTCCTGCTCAAAGACCACAAGTACCTCGACGCGCGCCTGTTTGCACCTTCGAAACGGGCGGAAAACGCTTTCGCTGCACTCAAAAAGGATTTTTGCTCGCCCAACGAGCCGCTATCCAAGCAGGAGCACCTTTACTGTTTCGTCGAGGGCGTTCGAGAATCTCTCTTCGAAGTTGCGCTCAGCGCGCGCCGATTCGATTGCGTGACAGCGAGTTCGGAGTCGTAGTCGACGACGCACCCGTATGCGCAGGGGTTTGGGGTCTTCTTGCGGGCATCGGGCTTACACTCGGCGCGATCGGCGCGATCACAGCTCTGCGCCGTTCTTGACGCGACAGCGTTTGAAAGCGTAACCTTTACAACATGATCATCCCGCAAATTCGTGGCAGAGCTCTCGGCTCGTACTGGGATTTCGCTGTCGACGCCGGCAAGAATCTGCTCAAGGAAGAAGCGAAGTCCATCGGCCGCGAGTTGCTTCAAACCGGCGTCAAAGCGTTGGAACATGAAATCTTCCAACCCGGACCGCCCGCGCAGCGCCCATCGGAGATGGTTCCTTCGACGCCGCCTTCACCGCCACCTATGGCGTATCAGCCGACGCCGCCCACCGCGCCGACGGGATTGCCATTTCCGACGGGGATTCCCCCAGAACTCATCGATCGGGCGCGAGCGGCGGCCGGCGCAGTCCGCGCCTGCTACTTCCAAGTGGCGAATCAGCGTCACGCTTGCACCAAAGACGGCTGGCTCGGTGCGGTTGCACACGCGCGCGCGTTGGCCGCAAAGGGACAGATCCCACAGTTCATCCTCTTCGTCAACGGCCAACAGATCAGCATGCGAAGGTGTGTTACACCCACGGGCCAAGTAACCACGCCCGAAGCGATCACCTGTCCCCCAGGATATGTGCTCGTCCGCGATTCGGCTGGGCGTGCCGTCTGCATGCCTCCGCAGCAAGCCGTCGCACAAGGCGCGCTGCCGGCAGGGCAAGCGCCCATCGCACCGGCACCACAACCGGCCGGGGGATCGCGCCGAGGGCGCCGCAAGCGCGGAATGCGCGGGCTCGGCGACTGGTACGGCCATCAACAAGAAATCACGCAGAACGCGATTGCGCGCTACGGCCGCGGGCCGATGATCCCACCGTACCTTCAAGCGCGGATGCCTCCTACGAACAAGCGCGCCGTCCAGCGCTATCAGCTCGTGCTCGCGGCCGGCGTCCCTCGAGCTGGTTATCCCTATCAGCCGGCGCTTCCGGGCGGCTACCACAACCGTCCCGGCATGATTGCCGCTGAGACCGCTGCCTACGGACGAGGCCCCGGCATGTCGCAGATTTCGATCAAACGAAATCCTCCGATCCAAAACCTCCACGGCCTCTTCACCTAGCCGATGGCAAGGCGTTCGATTCGCTGCGGCAACGATGAGAAGCGATTCACCGTCATCCGTGTGAACGGCGATCAATATGACACCCATGCCGCCCGAAGCTTCGAAAGCGCTCTCGACCTGGCGCTTCCTGATCACGGCGCGAAGGTAGAAGTCTTCACCGTGTGCGCCAAAGACGCGGGCGAGGCGCGAATGCCCTTCGCTTACCAAAAGCGCGGACAGCTTCTTCGCAGCTTCCGCTTCAAAGGGAGAGGCCAATGAGAGATGCAAGCTGCGGACTCATGATCGATCAGCTCCGTGGCCGTGTGGATGACCCGAAGGGTCTTCTTGACAAAGCAAAACGCCGCCGCAAATAATCGATGTGGAAGTGTCCTAGATGCGCCGCGCACGGCCGTGGCTGGTTAGCGCAACTCCTTCACCGAATTCGATGTGCTAGCCCGCGACAGCGTCGCGGATGACCTTCGCAAGCTGATCGACCGCGCTAGCAGTCTTCTGCCGAACGACAAACCCGAGCAGTGCTTGGATATCGCGACTGAACGCAACGCTGACAAGGCGCGTAATCTCAACGAACTGCGCCTCCTTCTTAATCACGCCGTCAGCGAAGAGCTGCGCAACGTACTGACCGAGGATCTGTTGGCGCTTTGAAAGGTTCATTTGAGCAGATTTGCCTCGCGCTGATCCGTTGTCAACGATCTACCTATTTCACCGAGGACGATAGCTCTACGAAGAAACGATGAAACACTGAGCCCTTCTCTCGCAGCGCGCGCTCTTACCTCACGCGCAAGAGAAGGTGAGACCTTGATCTGAATCAACTCCGTTCTCAAAGCTTTTCGCGGCGGCATTCAAACCTCGCTTCAACGAACTTGCGGAGAGCGTCATCTGCCGACTTACAAAGGACTTCGATTGGCTTATGGGCAAGCCCAAATCGAACCTGCTCCAAGGTCTTGTCAGCGGATTTGAAAGCAGCGGCACACCTTTTATTCTTGTCTACACCATTGTCGAGGGCCACGAGGCGCGCTATCCAAGCCTGCTCCAGATTGGAGCGTAGACATAAATCATCGGAACTGCTGATCCATTCCGGAAATGGAATGTTTTTCTTGTGCGGCATATACACTAATATAATCTATTACGTTACACACCGCAAGCTTGACGCCCTCAAATAAACCGCGCAGGCTCATATGGTGCGCCGACGAAAAGGACCGACGCAGACCGAGATCTTGCAGATCGTACGTCTGCTCGATGTCTTTCTCATCGGCCCTCTCATGATCTACACGGCAACGCAGGCTACAACTATCCCCAAGATTCCTCGTTACGCGCTAGGAATGGTTGGCGTCGGGTCTATGCTGTTCAACGGCACGAACTTCTTGCTGACGCGACGGCGACGTCACACCTAACCGCGACGAAGCCTCAACCCCAAGCGTACGTTCGTAGTGTTTGCGATTGGCGAGCAAGTGCGGATCGCTGGGGCAGATCGCAAGTCCATTCACACAACTCTCGAGCGCATCCTCAGTACGCCCAAGCTTAGACAAAGCAACGTTCATGAAGACGTGTGGTCTGTACGACCTATCGAGAGCGTTGAAGGAGATCATCGTCGCGGGATCGCCTAACGAAAAGCCCTTCTCGCTCCATTCGACGCAACGCCGCCAATCACCCTTCCAATATGCGATCCTTGCTAATCCAAACCAACCCTCAGGGAAATCGGGCTTGTCCACCGTCGCCGCAGCGAACTGACAAAAGGCGGCTTCATAGTTCTTCGCGTTCTCGAAGATCTCAGCGTAGTTGAGCCGCGCCTTCAAGATCTCCTCGGTCCACACCGCGCGCGCGAAGTATTGCTCGTAGAGTGCCTTCGCTGCTTCGACATCGACATGGCGCATTTCGTTCGCCAAAAAGAAGAGCGTGCGCGGCTCAGCCGTCCCCCCGTCCTTTTGCTGAGCGTCGAGCTGCCGCATGAGGATCTTCAGATTGCGGTGCGCGATCTCGGTCGAGATGTCAGAAGGATCCTTGGCATGGCGAACACAGATTCCTTCGAAGCGTTCGTACTTGCCGTGTGGAAACAAAACTTCGTGGACCATCCCGTGCCACTTGATTGATGCTTCTCTTCGAATGATCCGCTCACGCCAACCGTTTGATCCCGGGCCACAATCGTAACGAAGGAAGGCGCCATCAAGGTTCTGTGCGATCATCCGCTCGATCACAAGTTTCATCTCGGCGACACCCCCACCCGCACCGCCGCCAATACTCGCAGTGTTCTGCTTGAACAAAAACACATCGTCGGCGTCGAGCCAAAGGACGAAACGGCCCGTCGTCTTTTCGAGACTAAAATTGCGAGCCGCCGCGAAGTTGGCAAGGTAGGGCTTGCCCGAAAAGGGGGGAGGCCCTCCGAGAGATCCATCATCGACAGCGAAGTGTTCAGGATGGGTCTTGTCGGTGAAGGCGTGCACGCGCGCGCCGAAACTTTTCGCCACGTCTTTCGTGCGATCTGTCGAACCCGTATCGACGATGACAATCTCATCGACGTAGGGGCGCACTGTATCCAAACACCGTGGGAGCACCTTCTCCTCATCCCGTACGATCATGCTGAGCGATAACGTAATCACGAATTCACCACTCCCTTCGATCTAGCCACACAAACGAATTTCAAAAATGCCTCGGCGTTGCGATCACCGTACTCGATCACGTTCACATCGAAGTTCGCGGTGATCCCGTAGAGCTTCGCCCATTGCAAATCCTGACTCCAATAGAGCGACGAGCGCGGGACGAAGGCACGTACATGCGTCGGATCCTGCCACGCAGCCTGAGAGCGTCCGTCCGGGACGATGATCGTCGCTATGCCTTCGGGCTTCAAGACCCGATAGAACTCGTTGAGAACGAAGATGAGATCCTCAGATGGCCCGATATGCTCAAGAAAATTGTCGCACAAGATCTCATCGACGCTCGAATCTTCAAAGGGAAGACCACGAAGCACATCGCGGACAATGTCGGTCGCTCGAGTTTGAACCCTATCGATCCCGATCCAACCATCGAGCCGCTGATTGCCACAGCCGACGTTGAGGCGCCGCAAAGACGCCGATCGCAGTCCGCGAGTCTCGGTCGTCGCCCAATCGAACTGATAGTGATAAAGGATCTTCTCGATCCGCACCTGCTTGTGAATCAAAGGACGAACTGCATTGGCCCATTCCACATCTTCGCCAAGATTGACCGACTGAAAGCTGACCTTGCGAACGTTTTCAGTTCGATGGCAACATACGTGTGTGGGCAACCGATAGTAAACGTCATCACGGAGCTCGTGCGCATACTCAACGCCAAACTTCGTCAGCTTTCCGTCCTTACCACCTTCCGTGATCCATGCGTTGAAGACGAAACAGTCGGTATCCGGCGCCTTTCCAATCTCAGCGAGAAGCGTCTCGACATAGTCGTCGGTCACGAGATCATCATCGTCGACGAAAGTAAGAAACCGCCCCTTGGCGAGAGCTGCGATCTGATTACGCTTCTCACCGACGGTGCTCTGTTTGTTGTCGAGGAACGCAAGGATCTCGACGGGCTTTCCACGCGCCTGATCGTCGAGCTGCTTGACGATTCGCGGCAAGAAAGTCTCGACTCGACTCGGGATACTCAAAAGACCCACGGTCAAAACTGGCGATTCGTTCACGAACACACTCTCCAAGAACTTCGCTTGCGGTCGCGCCGTTACGATCTCAAGGCCGCGAGCAGCTAGATTCCATCTCGTCTCGACATCGTTGAGCAGCGTCACACACCGATCGACAAGCTGATCATATTCGCAAAAAGCAACACCGCCTTTGTAGATCTCCTCCGCTTCCCAATCACCGTCCTCGGAGACCACACACCTCCCATTCGCAAGCAGATAGATAAGCCGGACCTCCTCGAGAATCTTCGTAGGATAGAAGTGGACGTTGAGCACGATCTTGGCCCTAGCAATCGCAGCATCGCGCGCCGCGCCATACACACCGCACAAACGCGACACACGAAGCCCTCGAGACTCAAGCGCAGCTAAGATTCGAACTCGGCGCTCGTTCATCGCCCCATAGAAGAGAACGTCGATGTCGTGTTCGACGGTGCCGCCGATCCGACTGAACTCTGGAACGTACCCAAGGGGAACGTGTTTCGCCGTGATCCCTAACTCGGCGAGGGCAAAAATGTTACGGGCGTTGTAGTCCCAAACTTCGTGCCCAGCGTAGATCTTTCGGAACTCTTCATTGAGATAGAAAGCGTCGGAACCAATCTGCTCCAAGTTGAAGATGATACAGTTGTGTGGAATTTGAATCGGAAATGATGCGCTTAGGATGTTCGCTCCGAAGATCACATAGCGACGGTCGATTTCGAAATCCAAACCACTACGAATCGAATCGAGTCGCGAATCATGTCCGAGCTCGAGGAATCCACAGTGAACGCCTTCGGCGACCTCACGGAACGTCTCGCTCGGCAAATAGCCGTGCGGCGATAGAATGCCGACCCCCAGTCTCACACCGCTTTCGTATCAAATTGAAATCTGATAGACAAGCCCCATGAAGATTGGCCTCGTCGTCTTCAGCTCGAACCGACTGAACTATCTTGAGCGTATCCTCGAATCACTAGCACTCGTCGACTTCAAAGGCTTCGACGTTCACAAGATCCTCATCGACGATTTTCCAAAGGGCCGCAACGACGAACGCTTCCGTGAGCTACGAGAAAAATACGGATTCGACGAGCTGATCTTGAATCCAACGACGCAAGGCTATGACAAGAACATTCGCAAGGTTTGGAACCACCTGATCGAGCTCGAGGTCGATTACGTCTGGCACCAAGAGGACGACTACGAAATCACACGGCCCATTCGCGGCCACGATCTCATCGGCATTCTTCAAAACCAAACGAAGAAGATCGTCGCGGTCTGTCTCAAACGCGAGCCTTGGTACCCCTTCGAAAAAGAGCGGCAAGCCCTCTTCGGCGCGAATTGGATCTTCAAGAACAACGATCACTCAGATCGTACTCACACGACGACCGAGCACGAAGGGCGTACCCTGCACATCAATCCCCTCGACGGCAAGAATTGGTTCTACTTCATGCCAACGCTCTACACAGCCGAAGTAATGAGACTACGATTCGAACACGATCAACTCCCTCAAGAAGGGACGATTTCGTACGCGTGCTACAAAAACCTCGGTGAGTGCTACCAAGCTCTCTACGGCGATCTCGAGGAACACCACTGCAAACACATCGGCGAGATCTCACATGGCATCAAGACGAGCGAAGGGATGCCAGGCTACGAGTACACAAATCCTTGGGGAGGAGGAAAACCCGATCCCGAATCCGACTTTCCCAGCGGCGAACCCCGTAAGGTTTGGAAAGCCGAAACTTCGCTCATCGTGATTGATGACTTCTACAACAACCCCGAAGAGACCCGCCAATTTGCGTTAACTCAACCTTTCGACGTCAAAGGCAACTATCCCGGACAACGCACGAAATCCTTCGCATGGCCAAGCGTCCGCGAAGCCATTGAAAAAGTCATCCTCCCCTCGAGCGGCAAGATCGTCGACTGGCCGACGGATGAAAAAGCCTACAACGGGGCTTTTCAGATCGCCTACGCAACCGAGCGATCTTGGATCCACACCGACCACCATAACAATTGGGCCGGCGTCTTGTTCTTGACACCAAATGCGCCCCTCTCGAGCGGCACGAACATCTACCGCCACAAAACGAGCGGTCTTTACACCAAGGCGCCACAAGAAGCCCTCGAGAAGCGCATCAACGCAGACAGCCAGGACTCGTCACGCTGGGAGCTCGTCGATCGCATCGGCAACAAGTTCAACCGGCTCGTGCTCTTCCGCGCGAATCGTTTCCACATGAGCGGCGACTACTTCGGATTCACTTTGGAAGACGCACGACTCACCCAAGTCTTCTTTTTTAGCGCGGAAGCTTAAGGGACAAGCCCGATGAGATGATAGTACCAAGCGAATTCGATCAAAGCTGTGAGTGGTGTCGCGGGAGAGCGCATCTTCCAAAGCGCCGTCGTCGTATCTGCATTGTCGACATACGTCATGGCCGCACCGAGGATCGCGGTCACAAGATTCGCCGGTACGACTTGGATCAACGGCACACGTGCGAATCCTCGTCCGAAGTTGAACGCGAAGATCACGGCTGAAGCGGCAGGCGTCAGGCCAGTCGTAACCTTGATGAGTCCTTTGACATCGTCACCGGTCAGAACCGACGAAGCCCCCGTCCCCGCTCCCGTATCCAAAGTGATCGAGGTAGCCATCTATTTGAACCTCGGCGCGAAATACCACTTGAGCGCAGTATCAGGCGGCAACGCGACCGAAGCCGATGTGATCTTCCAACTGCCTGCAACAATATCAGCCGGATTGATGAAGGGATTCGCCAATCCCAGATTCGAAGCGGCGTCGTTCGCAGGAATGAGTTCGATGAGAACGGGAGCGCTTCCGAATGCCTCGCTGAACGTAACCGTAGCAACTAGCGCCGATGCTGCGGGAGTCGCACCCGTTGTAATCGACAGCGTACCTCCACTGTCGAAACCTGTAGCGCTTCCGACCGCGCCGGTTCCGGCGCCCGTATCAAGCGTGACCGAAGGTGCTGTTGGGACTGGGATAGCCATCGTGATCGCCGCCTTTGCTATATCGACCGCCAACCTAAACCGTTACCTCTTGAATATAGAGGCTCAAATGCTCGCTGTCAGGTGATCCGACTGGCCGAATCTGAAGCGTGCCCGAACCCGCACGCCACTGAACTTTGATTGTGTGCGCGGCGGCTGTCACCGTGCGCTTGGCCAAAATATGAGCGGCAGCGGCCGTATCAGCCGATGAATTTTCGGCTCCTGCACCTTGTTGCGCAACGCCATCAATCAACACTCTGAAAAATCCTTTTCGATTGCCTGTCGTAGCTGACCACGCCGACGAGGCTTCGATAAGGATGGCATTCGCGCCAGTCGTGATCGTCAACGAAAGGATGTCAATAAAGGTCGTAAACGTCGTGCTCGTATCGGCTGTGACTTCTGTATAAGCCGTCTGCGAAAGTGTTGCAGAGCCTTGGGGCCCCTGGGGTCCTTGCGGCCCTTGGGAACCTTGGGCTCCCTGCGCTCCCTGGGGTCCCTGAGATCCTTGACTCCCTTGAGCGCCTTGTGATCCTTGACTACCCTGCGCTCCCTGAGAACCCTGTGCACCCTGAGATCCTTGCGAACCTTGCGCACCTTGAGGGCCACCGCCCTGAGGGCCTTGAGCTCCTTGGGATCCCTGAGGCCCTTGTGGCCCTTGAGCCCCTTGGTTCCCCTGACTGCCCTGCGCACCTTGCGACCCTTGCGACCCTTGCGCGCCAATCGCGCCCGTAAATCCTATCGGACCCTGATCCCCTTGGAAGCCTTGCGGTCCCTGAGGACCCTGACTACCTTGAGCACCTTGAGCCCCTTGAGCGCCTTGCGCACCACTGCCTTGAGCGCCCTGCGCTCCTTGTGATCCCTGAGAACCCTGACTGCCCTGCGGCCCTTGATCGCCTTGAGGCCCCTGAGGACCCGAACCCTGAGAACCTTGAGCGCCTTGTGAACCCTCCGATCCCTGAGCCCCCTGCGAACCCTGAGATCCTTGCGCCCCCTGCGCACCTTGAGCACCTTGCGATCCCTGAGATCCTTGAGCGCCTGTTGCACCTGTAAATCCTATTGGACCTTGAGGCCCTTGAGGACCTTGGGAGCCTTGCGGCCCTTGCGATCCCTGAGAACCCTGGCCGCCCTGAGCACCTTGCGAACCCTGAGGTCCTTGCGCTCCCTGAGAGCCCTGGGCTCCTTGGGGTCCCTGCGATCCCTGCGCCCCTTGCGGACCTTGACTCCCTTGAGATCCCTGTGATCCTTGGGCTCCTTGCGAACCCTGAGGACCTTGGGGTCCCGCAGGACCCGGCCCTTGAGGGCCCTGAGATCCCTGCACACCTTGAGATCCTTGAGCGCCTTGAGAACCCTGACTCCCCTGCAACCCTTGGGGCCCTTGGGGCCCTTGAAATCCTTGCGGACCCGCAGGCCCTTGAGCGCCCCCAGGCGGACCTTGCGCCCCCTGTGATCCCTGCGGACAAGTCACACAAGGCGAACGGACCGGCCGCGGCAAATGCCGCTCGGGATTGTGCGTGTGCAGCTTATCAGGCTCATCGGGATTTTCGTCGGGCTTCGTCGGAGGCGCCATCTACCACCTCGTGCGCGCACGACGCATGCGTCGCTTGGCCTTCTTCAACCAATACTGCCGGCGCGCCTCGCCCATCTTGCGATACCAAAGATCGCCGCAAACACTCTGCGGATCGAGAGCTGCGCCCGATTTGCGCACGCGCGCAGTACAACGACTCCAAAACTCGCGAGGTGGTCTACGCCCACGCGTCTGTCGCGCCTGACCGAGCAGCATACGGGATCGACTTTACGCTAGATGATAACGAGGTGTAAAGAAAACGGGGGAGCCCTACGACGCCGCAGCCGTCTGAGCTTCTTTCACCTGCTCTTCGGCGCGCTTCTCTTCGCGCTCGATCACGTCAGGAAGCTTCTCAGCGATCTGATGACAGACGGATAGCGGTGCGTCAGGAAGGATTCGCCGAACCGCCTTGGCCGTATCGTCTTCGATATCCTTGAGAACGGGCGGCTCGATGCCCATCCCAATGACGAAATAAACGTACGCCGAAGCAATCGTCTCGACGAGATTGTCCACGTTTGGAGGATCTCCGAAAGCGCCCGCTGCAAGCGCCTGACGCACTTTGATGACAGGTTCGTAAGCCGCGCCGAAGTATCCGCGCTCTTCGGCCTCGAGAATCTTCTGCGCCGTCATCTCTTCGCCGGCATCGTTAAGCTCTATTGGTGCTTGAGCTTGTGGCTGCGCTTGCGCTTGAGGCTGAGCCGCAGCCTGACCGTTCGATGTTCCGTTTGCACCGTTCTGACCATTTGACGCCGGCTGCGCCCCGTTCAACTGCTGTTGCTGCCGAGGCTGCCCTCGAGCCGCGACCGCGGCGAGCTGTTGCTGCGCCCGAGCATCCGTGAGCGCCTTCATCTGCGATTCTTTGCCCTTTGCCTCGAAGATCGAGCTCGTGATCTTACCAGCCGACTCCATCAAAGCCCCAGTGATCTGCGTTGCGGCTTGGGGCCATCCACCGCCACCACCGCCCTCCATCGCCGTTTGAACGAATGCGTTCGCAAGCTTCTCGGTGATCGAATCCTTCTGAGGATTGGCATCCTTGACGATCATAAGCAACTTCTCGGGCGTCAAAAGGTGCGGTTGCAACATTGAAACGGTCTCTTTGTTCGAGCGAACAGCTTCTTGCTGAATCGAAGCCTGTTGCTGCGTCATCGTCTGGAAAAGCGACATCGTTTGCGACTGCTCGCCTTTGCTGCGTGTCTCGGAGAGCTCACGGAGCATCCGCTCTTCCTTGTCACGCGACTCCTGGCGCATCTGATCCAAGACCCGCTCGAACTTGTGCTGATCTTCCCGCCGATCCGCCTCGAGCCTAAGCAACTCGGTCTTGCGCTCGTTCTCGAGCCGCGTAAGTTCGGAGCGCAAAGTTGCGGCGACATCCGAATCACCGCTCGGCTTGCGATCCTCACTCATCTTGCCGATGAGCATCTCGAAGCGCCGGTTCATCTCGGCAAGCATCTGATCGTACTTGCCGGCAAGCACCGTCACCTGCTCGCTGTTCTGCCGCCTGATCGCGTCCTCACGCAGAGATTGGTTCTGCACCTCGAGCGCTGCAAGCTTCTGCTCAAGACCTGCCGGCATGCTCGGTGCGGGCGGCACCGGAGGCGGCATCCACGGCGGGTAACCATAAGGCATCTGCATCTGCGGTGACATTCCAAACTGCCCCGCACCCATCTGCGGGGGCCCTTGAAGCGGCCGGCCCCACTGATCGAACTGCCACGGAGGAACCCCGCCGAGTTGTGGCTGTTGACCGTAAGGATTGTTCGGCTGCCCGTACTGATTCGGTTGCCCACCATAGGGACTTCCCGGCACTTGAACCTGTGGCACACCCGCCCAAGGACTCGCGGGGGCACCAATCACGGGTGACGCCTGAGACATTTGAGGCATACCTCCAACATTCTGCGCAGCCAAACCGAGCGCTACGGCCTGAGATTGTTGCTGCGCCCGTGCTGCGTCGAGCTGAACGTCGGCCGGGACGATTGGGCGAGTCGGTAAAAAAAACTTCCATTCGAGAACGTCACCCTTCGCGTCTTGAATTACGGCATGAAAATTGCCTCCTCCGGCGTACCCCAACGTGCCCTGCTCGAGACCGCGCACCTGCTCGTGGGTTAACTCATCCGACGGCAGGCGAATCGATTCTGGCGCGGCACCTTGACGCTCGCGCGTCAACCGCACCGACAGCGGCGGCAGCATATCACCTAAACGCCTGAGGTCTAAAGAAGACGGGACTGTTTTAGGGCGGGCCATCGTGGAAGACTCCTTGGCGTTTTGGGTTTGATCCATGACGGCGGCAGTAGACCACTACAACTATGTGGCGTCAAGCGCCAAAATAACCATATACGTATGGTATTGCAAGGTCACAATCAGGATGTTAAGGTGCGCCCCATGCGACCCCAGCCCTTTGATCCCCGAGGCGCTTGCGCCACGTGTAGACACTTCATCGCCGATCGAGACGAGTTAGCCAAAGAGATGAAATTTATATCAAACAACGGCAAAATCGTCCTCCACACTGCCGAGCGCACGGGTGGCGAAAACGTCCGTACGGTCGATCTTCAACTCTCAGTCGCACAAGCAATCCGCCGCGTAACCGGCTTACCTATTGAGAGGATTGGACTATGCGAAGTCGGTGTAGCGCGATTCGTCGACCGTGAAGCCGGTAAGCTCGCATCCGACAAATGCTCAAGATGGAAAGAGCGCGGGTCATTTCATAAACTTAGACCGAATTGGCGTGAGCTCCGCGGCTATCCCGAGCCCACGCCACCACCGCAGATCCCACGCGCGCGTGAGATTCGGCTAGGCGACCCGTGCGTCTGTCAAAGCGGCAAGACTTGGGGGCGTTGCTGCGGAATACGCCTCGGTTTAATAAAAGAAGCTCAATCGTAAAAGGAAAAAAACATGCAATTCCTAGCATTTATCGCACTCATAACCACCGCCTATTACCTCTTCGCCCGTGCCGAAGTGACGAAATTCATTTGGGAACGCTACCCAAGCCCAATCGATCGGCTTGCGAAGTGTCCTGCGTGCTCAGGCTTTTGGTTAGGAATGATCGCCGGGATACTCGTACTCGCGCCGTACACAAGCCCAAACTTATGCCTACGGGGGCTGTGGGGCGGAATCTACGGCATATTCTTGCTCCCAATCTCAGCCGCAGTACACAAAATGGCGCGAGACATTGCCCAAATCCCAAATGACGACGAAACGGCGAACGGATCAGGAGAACATCCACCAGTATGAAACGCGCGACCCGCCCAGGGCCCAAAGGCAGCGAACCCGTACTCAGCCGATGGCACAGAATCATAGACGAGTTTCGCCGCCAATATGCCCGACAGCTACTCGAGGCAGCGCTCGGGGATGTTTCCGAGGCTGCGAAGCTCGCGGAGCTCCCGCGATCTGCGTTCGTCGCGATCATCCATAACAGCTTGAAAATGAGCGTTGAAGTCGACGAAATCCGCCGACGTTTCCGCAAGCGACGCCTCGCAAAGTACCGTCAGGAAGGTCACTGGGATCACAGACCACGCCGGAGCTTCAAGCCCAAACCCAAAGCCGAACCAGATCCCTCAACTCACAACGAATCCACAGCTTCCGACCAATAATTCAAGCATCTAAGCACAGGTTGTGAATAAACCCTCCGAGGTCCGTACAAAACCTCGAAAGTAAACGCTTGACGCCGAAAAACGCCTCGGCTATGAGCCAAGGCAGAACCTACGCAATCACACTGGGGAGACAACGATGGGAAAGCCAAAGCCGAAGGCAAAAACACGACCACCTCGAGAACTACCTGCCGGGATCAGCAAGAAGCAGCGCGACCAAGTCCGCGAGAGCGAGCTCGACTCCCTCCGCGAGGACATTCAACAAGCCGGGATCGACGAGAAGACCGCTCGGGGTATGGAAGATGGCCACATCCGCGCGCTCGCGGCGGCACGTCGAGCCGACGGCCAAGTCGAACGGCTGACCGAGGTCCGCGCCATCCTCACCTCAGCGATCAACGAACTCCGCGCGTGCAACGTCCCAATGCACCTATTACCCACAACCGAGGGCGAAAAAGGTACGGCCCTCCAAGCTATTCCACGAGTCCTCAAAAGCCTGGAACGCGCCTGTCACGTCGCCCGTGACATCACCGCAATGTGGTGGAAGAAATGCGTTGCGTGCCCCCACTTCTCGATCGACCATCGGCGTCTCGGGGGCTGCGTCAAATGCACCTGCACCGAGCGCGGGCATCACGACTTCGAACTCGAGGAGCTGAGTCGATTATGATTAGCTCGATGGTACCTCCTCCTCCACGACACCCTAAGATCAGTCACGTACGCGATCTGAAAGCCGAACTAACGGAGCACGGTATCTGGCGCATCTCCTGTCAGCTACACAGCGAAAGCGATGGACGCGTGCGGCCGCTTGTAACTTCCGCGACGACACTAACTCGCGCCCTGAAGTACCTCAGCGAAGAAGTTGCACACGTCGAAGCTTCCAAGTTATACGAAGAACATGATTACCGAAGATGACATCGAAGGGGTCCTCGAGGAAGAAGGCGACGCAGACGAAGACGAAGACAAGGACGACGCCGAAGAGCCGCAGGACGACGAGGCGAAAGAATGACCTTGGCAAAAGCGCTCGAGACAATAATCCAAGCTTCGATCTTCGGATTCTGCTTCACCTTCGGAAGCTGGATCTTTGGTAAGCTCTCGAAATGATCGACATCAACCCCGAACAGCGCAAACGCCTTCACAGCGCGTTTGATCTGATCATCGACGGGTTCGCAGAACAAGACGACGACACCACAGAGGCGACCCTACAAAAAGCCGTCGCCCAACTCAACGCCGAAGACAAACTAGCACTCGGTGCCATCTTCGGCGGGTTGATCGTCGTCCTACGCGCCGCCGAGGGCAAAAACGCGCTGGACGCCGTCGTGGAGATCGCAAACGACATCGTAATAGCCTTCAGCGCCGATGAGAGCGCAAACTGAAATGGCGAGCACGATTATATGGGAAGACGGTCTCGACTATGAGCTCTTCGAATGCGATGAGTGCCGCTTGAAAATCACTGGCACCTCGAGCGTGTGGACCACATTCCAAGCCGCCGACAGCAAACTCTTTCACGCTTGCCAATCAACATGCGCCGAGAAGGTTACGGCCAAACACGGACCCTTCGTCGGTATTCGGCAGGGAACCCATCGCCAATGACTCTGTGCTACCTTCCAAACCTAGGAGGAACATCACCATGAGCGCCGCTGCAATGCGATCAGAAATCCAAAGGGCCATCCTTGCCGCCATCGAAGGGCGCGATGAGCTCTACCGAACCGGAGCCGAAATTGAAACGACGCCCGAGAAAGCCGAGTTCTGCGCGCGTACGACCGAGCTCGTCCTCAAGGCGATGAGCAAGTCGGAACGGGACAAACACAACGCCCGGCGCGGAGGGCCCCAACCGAGGCCGGCAACAAAACGTCCTTCCACAAACGGCAAACCATTCGACCCGATTGGAATCATCGGGCGCCCGGCGAAGGAAGTCATCGCCGCAGTCGCCAATGGCGAAGGTGATGCCAAGGAATGAAAAGGGAAGTCATCGCGGCTAAAAAGTGGCGCGAGCGACACCAAAAGAAAGAAGGACCACCACAAGCCTTCGGCGCTTTTTGGCTCTGTCCCAGTTGTGGATTCAAAATACCTGACGATCCACAAGCCATAGAGTTCAATTGCCCAAGTTGTAAAGCGTATCTAGGCGAACCCGTCTCTGATGAAGAGTGGGATCAGATCATACACAAAAGCGCTTGACCGAAACTAAACACCTGTAGTAGGTCTTAATTATCTATCGGTGGCCCCCAGCCCCGAAGGTTCCAGCGCGGCCCCCTTGAGAAAGATCTCCTGGGGGCCGTCGTCTTTTCAGTCCTCGACGATGTAGAAATTCTCTTCGGAGTCCGTAGCGATTTTATTATTCACCGCATCCTTCTGACAGGGACAACGCCCGAAGTGCCCCCGTGCAAAGTTGCAATTCAAACAGAGCACCTGAAATCCTTCCGGAAAGCCATTACGGCGTAGCCACGCAGCCAAAGCCGTACGTACAGTCGGCGTTTCCCGTCGGTGCTTCGCACCATCCCCGTTTGCATGGTCAATTGTCAAAAATTCATAGTCTGCGATCTCACAACAAGCGCAACGCAACGTCCCCTGCGAATAATACGATAAAACCTCATAACGAATCTGACGATGCCGATCACGCGCCTGCGCGTTTAGACGATCACGATTCGCACGAGCATACTCACGATTTTTTGCACGAAGGCGCACCTTATTCTGGGAATAATACCGCACATTATATATGCGTGTACTCGGCCGACGAACTCCCCGATCACGCTCACGGTATTTTCTAGAATACTCAAGGCTGCACGCACGACAGAAAAAACGATAGCCGTCAGCTTCTTTTTCAATACCATGCTTACGACAAACAACACCCTGACGTTTTTCTAAATATGCAATCTGTTCAGGCGTATTCGCCAAAGCCCGATAACGCGCACGCATCCGCATTCGAGCGCATACCCAACATTGCCATTGCCCAGACTTCGGAGAAAGCCGCTTCAATGTTCCGCATTTCCCACACAGTTTCAAAGGCGGCAAAGCCAAAGACACCATCACTCGATAACATAGTAATTGTTCTCCTCCAAACCACATTCCTCGCGAAGCAAAACCAAGCACCGATTGACGCTGCGCTCGGATGTCCCGAAGCTCTGTGTCTCGTGATCGCAGCGCTGACACGTCACGATCACCCCTTCGATGCGGCGTCCTTCGTCATTCTCAAGCTCAGTCTCAAGGACCTTACAAAGTACGCGCTGCATTAGTGAGGGCCTTCGTCGTAGTCGTCCGAGCCATCCTGATCGCGCTCTTCATCGCTCGCGTCCGCCTGAGCGAAACCGTTCGACGAGCCACGAACAATGCGCAACGGCGGAAGCGTAGCGAGAAGGCTCTCCTCGACCTTCGAGGAGTTCTCTTCGGCGCGCGCCTTCGCTCCCCCGCGTTCGACACTCCAAGCCAAAACGAAGACGCGGTGCAAGCGGCTAAGCCAAACCGGGTCTTCCATCGCGCGGCGAAGTTCGATTTCCTCGCCCAAATCAATGGCAACAACGCACGCCTGAAGGACCGTGCGCGTGATTTGATCTGGACGGCCCGCCGCTGCACGTTCCCATCGTGCAATGGTTTCCCGAGTGACACCCAAGAAACGTGAAAGCTCGTCACGGTTAAGCCCGAGCCCTTCTCTGATGCGCCGCAAAAGACGGGCTGCATATTCGCGATCTACGTGGCTGATCATGGCCGCTTTTACCTCCCGAAAGGTGTAGGGTTGACCGCTACAAATGATTTTCAATTTCTAATTGAAAACGGAATTTTTAGCCACAAAAGATACGTCAATGTGTTGTCGCCAGCCCCCAGTTTTTTTTGATGTAATTTAACTAAATGTATTAAAACCCTACACCAGAGGAGGCAAAATTTATTAATAATTTCTAATACTTGAAATTGGTGTAGGGTGTGTAGGGTTTATCCAAACCTCCCATTGAAGGGGGGGGTCTGAGGCCTTTTCTTTTTAAGCCACAAATAATTTTGATTAGCAGACCTCCCTATTATACAGCATTGCTTTAGACCCTACACCACTCTACACCCAGATTTCGCGTACTTACGAGACAGGCTGTTTTTGGCTAGTTTACGAGCAAAGGAAGGGGCTGATCGGCGAGCTGAATGCCGTACTCATGGCAGTGTTTCGTGCGCTTCACTTCGATGCCGAGAGCGCGCATGCGACGACCGAAAGTCGTACTCGAGATCTGCCGATGGCCGTTCTCCACGGACCAAAAACGAAACGCTTGATAGGCCGCATCCGCGGCCGTTGTCGCCACCGTCGTTTTTTCTGCGCATCCAGATAACCACGCGGCAACCACATCCGTCTCCACACGCCACCGCTCCGCATCCGTTCGAAGGCTCGCAGGCGCGGTGTAGTGGTTTTGACGGAGAAGCTGGCGCGCGCCTTCGATTGCCCAAGCGGCGACGCCGGGTAGTTCCGTCATCAAGATTGAATCGGTCAGCGTAAGATCTCGCTCTGCGTCGGTGAAACGACGATTCCAACTCACGACCAATAAGCGACGCCAAAAGCCATGAGAGTAGTCGTTGACGGCTGGGAGGGTGTTGGCGCTGAAAACGTGGCCTGCTCGGGGCTTGAAGGTGAATGGATCGTGGCGTAGGTGGCGTGCGCGCACGTCGTCCCCCGAGACAACGGCCTTGAATGAGCTCGAGTCGAAGAGCTCTCCCGAAGGGATCTCAGAAGCCGCGTTGAAGCGTACGCCGACGAGTTGCGCTCGGTTGTACTCGTGCCCGAGGTCCTGTGGTGCGACGGCCGCAGTTTGCTCAGGAGGAAAGAGGCTACGAATTACGCTGACGAAGACGCTCTTGCCGTTGTCGCCCTCGCCGGTCAGAATGAGCGCCTTTTGGAACCGTGTTGCGATGCCTACGAGACACGCGCCCGCAAATTCTTGGAGCAAGTTACCCTTCGCTTCTGCGTCTTGGTCGGGTGCGAAACACTCTGCGAGGTACCGTAGGAAGCGCTCAGGCGGGTTTTCTTCGACGGGAGTATATGGAAAGGGCAGGGTTTGGGTACAGCGGTGTTCCGGTGCATAGGGAATTACGACCACCTCTCCTGCTGGGGTTAGTTGTAGAAAGCCATTCGTGAAGGCGACACCAACGGGGGCATTGAGGAAGAACTTACGGTCGA
>Ga0334722_10003015_pt1 | contig 18456 bp, 18 predicted proteins | sample C3_bottom_MG_FD_207210 | JGI IMG/M metagenome (GOLD analysis project Ga0334722, IMG submission 207210) | Sediment microbial communities from Yellowstone Lake, YNP, Wyoming, USA - C3_bottom | ecosystem: Environmental > Aquatic > Freshwater > Lake > Sediment | place: USA: Wyoming | collected...
GGATTCATATCCGCAAGAGGGAGGCGCCCATGGATAAGCGCCACGCCGAAATCGTGCTGCGAGAGATGCTTCGCGAGCAGGTCTGCTACCTGGGTCGGATCGTGGCGAGGCACCAGGTTCCCGACGATGTGGTCTGGGAGATCGCCAAGGGCTTCGATGTCATCTACCAGCGGGCCCGACGTCAGGTCGAAGCGTCGACGGGGGGACCAGAGATCCCTCCTGTTCCTCACCGGGCGGAGCCGCACCCGGGACTCACCTACCTCCTCGAGAAGCTGAACGTGGAGACCTCCGCCCAGGCCGGCGAGGCGAGCATGAAATGAAGCGCCTTCCGAATCTGAACGCCAAGCTCGTCATCGTCCCGCACGACGGCGGAACCAACCCCAGGAATCCCTACGACCAGCTCACCCCGGAGGAGCGGCACAAGAAGATCGTTCAACTCTGCGCCCGGATCTACCTACGCCTGCGCGCCCGGCAGCTTCCCTCCGCTACCGCTGAACCTGCCCCAGCATCTTCTGGAACTCTCTGACCTGTAGGTCGGTGTCCTCGATCTGAACCAGCGGGCGAAGGCGATGCTCGCTGAAGAACCGGATTGCTTTCTGATCCTCGATCTGGAGTAACTGCTCCTGGACCTCGGGGACCAGCCGCAACAGGTTCATAACCTGGGTGATGCGGACCCTCGACACGCCCATTTCCCTCGCCAGCTCAGCCTGGGTTTTCACGAAGGGATCGTTCTTGAGGATGCCCGCGTACGTCTTGGCCTCCAATAGGGGGGACGTGTAGACGGGCTCGACCTCGGTCGGGGAGCGCTCCCAGTGGAAGACGACGCGGCGGCCCTGGAGGGCCTTGTGGACCGGGAAGGTCTGCCACCAGGGCACCTCAGGGCCGGTGCAGTCGGTGTCCAACATGGGGAGCCAGATGTTACAGTCTGCGAACCGTTGAGTATTCGGTAACATGTGCCAGATCTCGATGGTTTGCCGACTATGAATAAGCACCTTCTTCACAAGCTGGTGGAGAAGGTGCTTCTTTTTTGGGTTGGGCCCTTCGGCCATAACCTTGCTATCTCCCAAACCGCTCGAACCGGTACGCCAACTCCGGGCCACCTTTGCCCCCGTATGCGAGGTGGCCGACGAGCAGCGCGAACGGCTCGGTATATCGGGCGATCCGAAGAGGGCCGGCATCCACCGGATCAAAGCCTGCGTCCCGGATCAGCTCGGCGGCCAGGCGTTTGGCGTTTTGATCATCGCCGCAATACACCAGACTGGGTCGCGTGGACTTGCGCCTGGCGTCGAACACGCCGAACAGCACCTCGCTGGGCACAGTATTGAAGGTTGAAACTACCTTGGCCCTTTTGGCCTTCTTTGCAAGTTCCTCCGCGCCTGACGAAGTGTGAGCCACGACGAGCCGGGTATCGCCGGCATCCATCGGGAGTGAACAGGTCGCGATCACCTTGCCGGACAGGTCGCCTGCCTGATGCAGCACATCGTCGATTCGGGACCAATGCACGGCAAGTAGGACCGCGTCCGCTTCCTTCACGGCCTCGCCCGGCGTTCCGGCGCGAACGTTACCATTACCTTGAGCGTCGCGCGCCAGCTTCTCAAGCTTGTCCTTGCTGCGCGCGTAGCTGAATATCACTTCATGTCCGGCTCGCGCGAAGATCGTTCCGAGCTTGCCGCCCATCAACCCCGAACCCAGAATGCCAACCCGCATGTTGCTCCTCCCTCTCCTTTCGTTTACTCAGATTTTAGAGAAGCCATATCGATGGAGAAACGGTACTTCACATCGGACTTGAGCAGTCTTTCGTAGGCTTCGTTGACCTTCCGGATGGGGATGACTTCGACATCGGCGGTGATGTTATGTGCGCCGCAAAAGTCGAGCATCTCCTGCGTCTCGGTGATACCGCCGATGGGCGAGCCGGAGAGGCTGCGGCGTCCGAGCAGCAGGCCGAATGCAGAGACGGCGAAAGGCTTCTCCGGCGCGCCGACGAGGGTGAGGTTGCCGTCGCGGCCGAGCAGGTTGATGTAGGCGTTGACGTCGTGATCGGCGGAGATGGTGTCGAGGATGAAGTCGAAGCTGCCGGTGTGCTTCTTCATCTCATCGGCGTTACGGGAGACGGCGACCTCGTCGGCACCCAGGCGGAGCGCGTCCTCCTTCTTGCCGGGTGAGGTGGTGAAGGCAACGACCTTGAACTTCGTGACCGCGGAACCGACCTTGGTGACCCGGCCGACGATCTCGTGGCCCGGCACGCAGGGGTAGACCGTGGGCATGATGCTGTGCCACTCGTCGCGAGCATAGTGAAGATCGGAGTGACAGATGCCGCAGAAGAGGATTTCGATCTGCACGTCGTCTTCAGTCGGGTCGCGTCGCGGGATCGTGCTGGAGGCCAGCGGCGATGTCGCACTGGCAGCGGAGTAAGCTTTGGCGTTGAACATGGATGTATCCTCTTCAGCGACCGGTCAATTGCTCCAGTTTTTCGGGGTACCGAGCCCCTTGCACTGCGATCTTTGAGGCGGCGTTATCGATCTCGCGGAGATCGTCGGGGGTGAGTTTGAGTGAAACTGCCCCGATGTTCTCGTCCAGGCGATGCAGCTTCGTAGTGCCTGGAATCGGCACAATCCACGGCTTCTGGGCCAGCAGCCACGCAAGTGCTATCTGAGCAGGTGTCGCATTCTTCTGTGCTGCGATGGTGCCGAGCAGATCCACCAAGGTCTGATTCGCTTTCCGAGCCTCCGGTGTAAAGCGAGGGAGAGTTGTGCGGAAGTCGGTACTGTCGAACGCAGTGTTTTCGTCGATCTTTCCCGTGAGGAATCCCTTCCCCAGAGGGCTGTAGGGAACGAAGCCGATCCCGAGTTCTTCGAGTGTCGGCAGCACTTCCTCCTCAGGGCGTCTCCACCACAGCGAGTATTCGCTCTGGAGTGCCGTCACGGGTTGGACGGCGTGAGCGCGACGAATCGTCTGCACTCCGGCTTCAGAAAGGCCGAAGTGCTTGACTTTCCCTTCCTGAATCAGGTCCTTTACCGCTCCCGCTACGTCTTCGATGGGCACGTCCGGATCAACACGATGTTGATAGAACAGGTCGATGGCATCGATCTTGAGTCGCTTGAGCGAGGCCTCGGCCACCTGCTTGATGTTCTCCGGCCGGCTGTTCAGGGCCGGTGCACCCTTTGTCCCCCTGGGGTCGATACGGGTATCGAAACCGAACTTGGTGGCAATCACCACCTGATCGCGCAGAGGGGAAAGCGCCTCACCGACGAGCTCCTCGTTGGTGAACGGACCATAGACCTCTGCCGTATCGAAGAATGTTATGCCGCGTTCCACGGCTGTCCGGAGAAGCGAAATCATCTCCTGCTTGTCTGCAGGCGGACCGTACGAAAAGCTCATTCCCATGCATCCGAGCCCGAGAGCTGAAACTTCCAGACCGTTTTTTCCCAATATGCGTTTTTGCATGGTTTCTCCTTTCACCTGTTCAGGACTACCTTGTTGATAGTCATATTCTGCTTCTGAAAGAACAAAGGCCGGTAGACCAATCCTGCACAATTATTGCCTAATGGTCCGACACCTTGGATAATAGTTGTAACGCGAACTTGGGTCAGGTAGATTCGAGTAGGAGGAATCGATGCGAAACGAGGCCGTTATGCAGGATATTGAGAATAACAACATGGAAGTTGCACTCGTAGCTTTGGGAAAGAGCATTGCCCGATGGACCGAAAAAGGCGAGCAGCACATAACCGCAGTCCCTGGATTGTCACTTTTTCGGCGGGACGAACCGACCGGGCCGATCAGCGGCATGTACGAACCGAGCATTTGCCTGGTCGCACAAGGGGCCAAGCGCGTGCTGCTCGGAGACGACACGTATGTGTATGACGCGCACCATTATCTGATCACGTCCGTGCATCTACCCACGATTGTGCAGATTATCACTGCAAGCCGGGAGAAGCCTTACCTGGGACTCAGGTTGAAACTTGATCAGCGCGAGATTTCACAACTGATGGTGGACAGCAACCTTCCCCCGCCGCGTGCGCAGCAATCAAGCCGTGGCATGGCGACCGGCGAGGTAACCTTGCCGCTGCTCACCGCCTTTCAACGGTTGATCGACTTGCTTGCTGAAGAGAAGGACATTCCGATCCTTGCGCCGATCATTCAGCGGGAAATCATCTACCGTTTACTTGTGGGCGATCAAGGTGCGCGTCTGCGCCAGATTGCGTCGGCGGGGAGTCAGAGTCATCAGATAGCGCGGGCAATCGATTGGTTGAAGGCTAACTTCACACGGCCGTTGCGTATCGATGACCTCGCTGCGCAGGTCCGCATGAGCAGTTCCACGTTTCATCACCACTTCCGGTCGATGACCGCTTTAAGCCCGTTACAGTTCCAGAAGCAGCTACGCTTACGAGAAGCCAGGCGTTTAATGCTGTCAGAACACCTGGATGCCGCAACCGCAGCGTTTCAGGTCGGCTACGAAAGCCCTTCCCAGTTCAGCCGTGAATACAATCGGTTATTCGGGGCACCACCATTACGGGACATCTCGAATTTGCGTCAAATGGCTGCCCAATAGCTTGTGAAACTCCCGAATCTGATCATGTGCCAAGGGATCGACCGCCTCATAGAGCGGCTTTTCCCGCACAACGCCAAAGTCGGCGGCGTGTGTTCCGGACTTAGTGGTTCTCACCCCTGCCGACTACGGCTTTCCAATAATTTCCATCATGTTCCAGGTGATAGTGCGCGCCGCTGACGTCACCGAGGTCCGTGTTGGTATAACTCTGGTTTCTTCCATCGGACGTCCGGTAGTTCACGTTGGCAACGAGCGTGGTCATCAGGTCGTGCGCGGAGCCGCTCTCGAGCAGGCCTTTTATCTCCACGGGAAAAAACAGCAGGGACCCCACGCGGCCTCCCTGGCCAAGGACATAGAATTCCCGTTCCCCTATGGTCAGTTTGTCGCCGGCATATACCGCCTGGCCGGCGCGTTCCTTGAGCAGAGCGGTGAGGCTTGTTTTAATAGAGGCCGAAGCGTTGTTTGCCGGCCGGATGGTAATGTTGGCGTCCCCGTCGCCATAGGAAGTCACGGTAAACGTCATCAATTCCTTATTTGGATAGGTCCGATCATCCAGGAAAAAGGTATTCGTGCCCCTCCAATCCATGCTGAATGTTTGGAGGAAAATATCATTCTGTGAAGTAATGTCGGTGATTTGAAAATAGTTGCGCAAGAGTCCGTTCTCCTTGCGGGTAACGATTTTCAGGGATATGGTTCGCTCATTGCCGCTGGCGTCGAAACTCATCTTCTGGGTGACTGCCCCGTAACGAAAGAGGGATTCCCATCCGAAGCTGCCACCTTGCCTGCCGCCATACTTGGCCCTCATTGCGGCCTCGCGTTCTCTTTGAAGTTCTGCTTGCGCTTCGATCTCATAGATTTTTTTCTGTGCCTGCAAGGCATCCGCCGGCTTGGTGAAGAGATATATTTCCATGGCCTGTTTTGCCAAATCGGCATGCCCGGCGGAGTTCAGCGCGATCGCAAGATTGTTGTAGGCATCGCCCCACCAGGGGGCCTCGATCAACGCTTCCTTGTATTTGTTGATCGCAAGGTTGTAATCGGCGATATTTTTTGCGGCCTTCGTGATCGTGTTGCCCTGGATGAAGTAACGTTGCGCCGGATCGGGAATGGCCGGCGCCGGTTTCATCGTTGAGACGAACTCGATGATTTCTTTGCGAAGGTCTGCCGTAGCAAACAGGCGGCATACCGTGCGGCTGGTTCCGGAGACATCTCCCCGGTTGTTGACGCTGAATTCTTCCTTGCAGACCGGTTCCTTATCCATGTCCCGCTGCAACTTGATCTTGGATAAGTATCGCTGCAGCTTTTGGTCTGCAGTTTCCACCGGCAGGGAGATTCCGGGCGCAGCGGCTCCTCCGGGCCCATCCCTCAAGGGCACGAAGGAAGCTATCATCCGGTCGTAGAATTTTTCGTACTTTGCAAAACCTTCCTCCGGCGCAAAATACCCAAATGCGTAAAACCCCGAAGGAGCGGGCACAACGGTCCAGACTTGCCTGCCGCCGTTCGTTGCTTCGTCGTCCCCAACCAGCACCCCTCCCAGCCTGGCGCGCCTGCCCAATACGATGTATGAGGGTCCGCCTTGCGGAAGCCTCGCGAGCCGGCCCATGAAGCGTTGCGCTTTCCTGTCCGCGATGTTGATTTCATGTCCCTGTTCGATCAGGTTGCCGGCGCCGAACCAGTTGCCGATCTGCCCGACAAAATCGTCCGGGCCTGAATACATCTCCAGGAGGCCGTCCACCATCCGATGCGTTGAATAGCGCGTATACCAGCGGATGGACAGGAGGTAGTTGGGTTCGGGGCTCTTGAAGGAGATGTTCGTGTAATGTGTTCCCTCGTCGTCGACACCGACTTTCCACCCGTCCGGGACCATGGTCTTGTAGTCATTCCAAAGCGAGGTGAAAGGTGCAGTACGCAACTCTTCCGCTCCAACAGAGGACATCGAAATGAATACAAGTGCTAACGCCAACACTGCAAGACCTGTTTTTTTCATGGTCCATTCCTCCCGATGAAGCTTTTTATCTGATTCCCCACGTTACGTCCTCGTCCTTATTCCCCGATCCGGTGTCTGCGAAACCAGGGGAAGTCCGTTCTTCATGGTTTGTTCCCCTTGAGGATGACTTCCGGGTCCATGGGCTTGAGCTCGCGCTCCGTATCTTCGCGGTATTCGCGGACCTGCCGGAGATATTCGGCGATGTTCCGGTCCTGGGGCGCGAGGTCGTGGGCGGCCTGCAAAATACGTTGCGCACCCGAGTCGTTACCGGCCGCCATGGCGTATGCGCCGTGGACAAACAGTTTATAGGCGGTCTTCGTCTCGGGGGGCGACTGCGGGCCGGCCTCCTTCGCGATCACGCCCACAACGCGTTGGTACATTTCGATGTCGTGATTGTCCGGGGCAAGATCCCGGGCGCGGGCGATGTAGTCCCTGGCTTTCTCCATTTCTCCGGACAGGAGCGCCGCCGCGCACTCCTTCGTCAAATGTCGGGCCAGCGCGTTCTTCTCACGTTCCTTCGCCCGCCGAGCCTTCAGAATGTCCTGGGCAAGCAATAGGCCGTTGTGAACCAGCGGGTCGTTCGGGCGCTCCGACTCCGCCTTCTTGAAGTGCCCCACGGCATCGGAGGCCGATGCGACATCAAAACGCATCAGCGCCTCGAATCCCTTGTTGTAGTCGACGTTCCTGAAGGTGGCGGGGTCGATCTGGGCGGGATAACCGCGGGTCTGACCTTTCACCACGCGCGGGTCGACGAAGATCGGCTTGTTCGGATCGAGACCCAGGCAGCGGAGATCCACGACGGAAGAACCCATGTTGCCCCACTCGCAATCCGCTTTCTTGGGCTGCGTCGTAGTTATAGAAGGCGTCAGGTCCTTGAGCCCCAGACCGCTTGTCCCTGTGTCCCCGATGTCTTTCAAGCCGGATCCCCCGGCATCCACGCCTTTGAGACCGAGCTCGTTCTCGCTGATGCCTTTTATGCTGCCCAAGGCGTCCTGCTTGGCCCGTTCGAAATCCTCCTGCTTCTTCTTTGCCGCTTCTTCTTCTTGCTTGCGTTGTTCCTCAAGCTCCTGCTGTCTCTGCCGTTCGGCCTCCAGTTGGCGCTGGCGCTCTGCCTCCTGCCGTTGACGCTCGGCTTCATAATCATAAGCAGGCGGAGCATAGGATGGGCCGCCCTGACTTCCTCCCCCCCAGTTCGGCCCCGGAGTGCACGACTGGTTCGACGAGTTATAGCGTCCGCCGCATTGCCTGCACCAGGATTCGTAAGAGCGCGCCCAGGACCCGCCAAAGCCTCTTGGAGGAGAATTGCAGTCGAGACCTTCCGCCCTGCCGGGAATAAGGAAGAGCAGAAACAAAAGCCACGGCAATGGACTGGTTCGGCCGACGCGAAAACGGAAGAACGTATGAGGCGACAAGCGATTTCCGAGGAAATTCCCGGTCACGAATTCCTCCTTTTCAAAACCGTGGCATAGCTCCCGCGAGGCCAAGCCGCATGAATTCCCGTTATACCTTTTCGGAAGAAAAAAGCCGCTTCATCAGTGAATTCACCGACGAGAGCGGCTTTTTTTAAGCCCATCACGGCCTCAGCAAGGGAGCCATTCGGTTCCCCCCGAAGTATCACGTAAACAGTAATGTCTTTTTCACATCACCGCAACATTCCTCGAAGGTTTCGGAAGAAGAGCAGTCGCCATCGCCCCGCTCCGGGGTCGTATTTCCTTCAGGCCGCTCTTCCTCGAAGAAGCGGCCCGTTCCTTTCGGATCGAAGCGGAAGGCGCTCGGCCAGATAACGGGTCAGCGTAGCGGGTTCCAAAATCGTCCCGGCGAGCCCGACATGGCCGTCCGGATGCAGCAGGTAGAAGGAGGGCTTGGGGATCTTCGCTCGGGCACACTCTTCATCATTGACGGGGTTGTCGGGAACCCGGTGGACGAGCACCAGGCCGTTGCGATCCGACAAGCGGTCGAGGACGGAGGATTGCCCGAACAGGATCAGGTGGAAACGCGTGTCATCGAGTCTTGCGAACAGATCCTCGGCGGGGGAATCGGGCGCGAACTTGAGGCGAAGCCACGGGAAACGATCGCCGGCGCGCGGCGCGCCGTCCGGCAAACCGGCCAGCGTCTCCGACAGGGGACTGCTCGCATAGCGGATGCCGATCTGGGAGATGGTGCGAAACGCAAGCTTTCGAATCCGGTCGCGATGCATCGCAAGCGCGAACAGCCTGGGAAGAACCCGCGTGCGGAGCAGCCCGGCCAGCCACCGGTCGGAGACGATAAACGAGAACGCCTGGTCGGTCGTTCGAAGCAACCGCTCGGCGACGGGAATCCGCTCCTTCTCGTAGGAATCGAGCAAGGTTTCGCGGGTACCGCCCGAGGCGACGAGAGCGAGCTTCCACGCCAGATTGTAGGCGTCCTGCAACCCGGTGTTCATCCCCTGCGCGCCGACCGGACTGTGGATGTGCGCCGCATCCCCGAGCAGGAAACAGCGACGATCGCGGAACCGCTCTGCGCGTCGGTGATGGATTCGGTAGGTGGAGTACCAGTAGCACTTCTGAAACGACAACTGCGATCCCGCCTCCTTGCGGAGCGAGGGAACCACGGCATCGAAGTCCAGATCGTCCCGCGCGCGCAGATCCGGCGGTACGATCCCGACCACCCGCCAGTGATCGGACCCGCGCATGGGGAAAAACAGGTGAAACCCGCTGCGCCAGAGGTAGACGTTGAGTTCGCCCGGCGCCATCGTTCCGGTCGCCCGCGTGTCGGCGACGAAGAACGCATGCTCGTAGAGCGCCCCGGGGAACGGGATTCCGCAAAGACTTCGCACCGTGCTGTGCGTGCCGTCGCAGCCTGCAACCCAGGCCGCCTTTACTTCAAGCGTTGAGCCGTCCTTCCGCTTGAGCGTCGCCAAGACGTGTCCGGGGCTCTGGGCAAGAGCAACGAGCTCGGTGTTCTACAGCACGTCCATGCCCCGACTACGCAAGGTTTCTCCGAGCAAACGTTCGTTGTCGTCCTGCCCCAGCATGAGGAGAAAGGGATAGGGGCTCAGATCGCGCCCGATGTCTCCGAGAGGGACGCGTGCGGCTCGTCGTCCTTCGACCCAGAGAGATGCGCCGGCAGCGCGCGTCCCCAGTTCGATCGCGCGTTCAGCAATACCGAGGCGCGCGTAGATCTCGAGCGTTCGGGCCTGAACCCCGAGGGCCTTCGTCTGGGCCGATGGCCCGGGGTTCCGGTCGATGATCAGCGAGCGAACCCCGCGCCGTAGAAGTTGATTGGCGAGCATCAGTCCGGTCGGACCGGCACCGACAACGAGTACGTCGACATTCACCGGAACCTGCATTCGGAGGACCTCCCTTGTATCCCGGCTTCGCTCCGCAGTCAGGCCGACATGGGGATTTGATGATTTCGAAGCCCTCCCTGTTTCGATGGGCAAGCCACGCACCAATTCGGGCGGACACATCGTGGGCTTGCGCCGGCGAACGGTTTTTCCTTGACAGAAGAAATCGGCTCTCTTACGATTAAACCGGCTGGCCGGTTTTTTTGAGAAATTCTGTCGGGTCTGGCTCCAATGGAGAAGGGCATGAAAGAACTGAATGAAAAAGAATTGGAAAGAAAGTCTGCTATTGGAAGAGCAGCTGCAAAGTTATTTGATAAGAAGGGGTACCTGGAAACAAGCTTAAAGGATATTTCCATTGAGGCGGAATTAAGCAAAGGATGTATTTATTATTATTTTTCCAATAAACATGAAATACTATTCTATATTCTTGATGCCTATATGGATCACCTGTTGAATGGGCTTGAAGAGGAATTGAAAAAGATTTCAGATAGTCATTCGAAGATCAGATTCATTATGTTCCGACATTTGATGCTTTATAACAATAAGGTTCCTGAGGCAAAAGCAATTCTTCTTGATGCACACAATCTGCCACCAGAATATTATAATGCAGTTGCCTCGAAACAAAAAAAATATTCCAGAATGTTGGCGGATATTCTTTCCGAATTGTTTGATGGCAAGATGCAGATGGATAAATCGAAAGCAATCAGCTATATCTTTTTTGGAATGTGCAATTCCATCATGCATTGGCACAATCCAGAAGGACCCATTACGCTGGAAGAACTATCAGAGATTTGTTTCAACATTTTTTCGGATGGCATAAGTCACTATAAAAACGATCATGGAAACACCGTAGCAGAAAATACATGAAACCAGGCATTCCATCACCAGGAGATTCAATCATGGGGGAAAAAGAGAGGCTGTTGAAAATTTTCTATTCGATGGTGAAGATCCGGCGGGTGGAGGAATGCCTCGCCGATCTGTTTTCCAAGGGAAAAATACCGGGATTCATCCATGTAGGCATCGGGCAGGAGGCGATCGCCGCGGGCGTGTGCTCGTGCCTGGAAGCGGAAGACTCCATTTTTACTACCCACCGAGGGCATGGACAGGCGTTGGCCAAAGGGATTGATTTGAACCGTTTCATGGCGGAGATCTACGGACGAAAAGACGGCTTCTGTAAAGGAAAGTCCGGTTCCATGCATATCGCTTCCAGGGAAGCGGGCGTTGTCGGCTCGAACGGGATCGTGGGGGGAAGTCTTCCGATTTCTCTGGGGACCGCCTTTGCTTCAATGTACAAGGGGGAGAATAAAGTCACCGTCTGTTTTTTCGGTGATGGCGCTTCGAATCAGGGGACCTTTCACGAATCCCTGAATTTGGCAGCCATATGGGATCTTCCCGTTGTCTTTTGCTGCGAAAACAACGGATGGGCCCAATTCACCCCCCAAAAGGTTTACATGAAACTGGAAGATATCAGCAAGAGGGCGGAATCGTATGGAATGGCCGGGGTCACCGTGGACGGAGACGACGTGCTGAAGGTCCGGGAAGAGGCGGAAAAAGCGGTCGCGAGGGCCCGGAAGGGCGAAGGCCCCACGCTGCTGGAATGCAAGACCCGACGCTGGTTCGGCCATTATGTCGGAGATGCGCAGAAGTACCGGTCTCCAGCCGAGGTTCAGCAGGCAAGAGAGTTCGACCCCGTCTTCAAGTTCGGGAAGTTTTTGCTGGAATCCGGGCACATCAGTACGGCCCATGTGGATACGGTAGAGGCCGGGATCAAATCGGAGATCGAGGAAGCGATCGCTTTTGCGGAGAGCAGCCCGGTTGCCGGAGCCGAGGAACTCTTCAACGACGTCTATGCAGAATTGCCGAACGGGAGAGACCTGAGATGAGAGAAACACGGTATATCCGGGCGATCACCGAAGCCTTGAGCGAGGAAATGGCCAGAGACGAGGACGTCTTCATCATCGGCGAGGACGTGGGAGTTCCCGGCGGTGCGTTCAGCGCCACGAAGGGACTTCTGGAAACCTATGGCGAAAGGCGCGTCAAGGATACGCCGATCAGCGAATCCGCCATTGTAGGGCTTGCCATCGGCGCCGCGGTCCAGGGCCTGAGACCCGTCGCCGAGATCATGTTTGCGGATTTCCTGGCGGTTTGCATGGACCAGATCGTCAACCAGTTGGCCAAGTCGCGGTACATGTTCGGAGGCATGTACAAACTGCCGGTAGTCATCCGGACCCCGTGTGGAGGCGGCCTCAACGCGGGTCCCCAGCATTCCCAGTGCCTGGAGTCCTGGTTCGCGCACGTCCCCGGATTGAAGGTCGTCATGCCCGCGACGCCCTACGACGTGAAAGGGCTGCTCAAGTCCGCGGTCCGGGACGACAACCCCGTCCTCTTCCTTGAAAACAAGGCGCTTTACGCATTGAAGGGAGAGATCCCCGATGGAGAGTATCTGGTTCCGATAGGAAAAGCGGAGGTGAAAAGAACCGGCAAGGATGTGACCGTCGTAGCGACGTCCCGCATGGTGCATCAGGCGTTGGAGGGAGCGAAGACCCTGTCGAAGGAGGGAATCGACGTCGAGGTGATCGATTTGAGGACGATCACCCCCCTGGACAAGGAAACCATCTTCGACTCGGTCGGAAAAACCTCGAAACTCGTGGTCGCCCATGAAGCGGTGAAGGCATTCGGCATCGGAGCCGAGATCGCGGCGATGGTTTGCGAGGAAATGTTCGATCGGTTGAAGGCGCCGGTTGCGAGAGTCGGCGCCCCCTTTGTTCCGGTGCCATTCAATCTGGAGAATTTGTACCTGCCGAATTCGGACGACGTGGTGAAGGCCGTCAGGCGGGTGATGAAATACTGAAGGGAAGCGATGATGACCATTCAAGTGCTGATTCCGAAAATCGGCCTCACGATGACGGAAGCCAGAATCGTCGAGTGGAAGAAAAAAGAGGGAGAGCGGGTTGAAAAAGGGGAGATCCTTTTTGTGTTCGAGACGGAAAAGGTGGCCTTCGAAGTGGAAGCCGCGCACTCGGGAATTCTTGCCGGGATCCTTGCCCAGGTAGACGAGATCGTCGGCGTCGGGGAAGTGGTCGGGCTGATTGCCGAGGAGGAAGGCGGGCAGGCCGAGTCGACCGGGAAAAAGCCCGAGGCGATCCCCGAGGAGAAAAAGAATCAGGCGGCGGAAGGGAAGGTCGTAAAGCTGTCCGGGATGAGAAGGATCATCGCGGAAAAGATGCTGGCGGGGAAGAGAGAGACGGCCCAGGCCTATATGGCCGTTTCCGTGGACGCCGCGAAAATACTGGAATCGAGGGAAAGACTGGCGCCCATCGTGGAAAAGGCGGCGGGAGCTCACCTCACGATCACCGATATCCTGATGAAGATCTGCGCCGTGGCGATTTCCCGTCATCCGGTGATCAACACCCGCTGGACATCGGAGGGGATCCTCTGGCTGAACGCCATCCACATGGGAATGGCCATGGCGATCGAGGAAGGGCTCATCGTTCCGGTGATCCGGGATATAGGAAGCAAGACGCTATCCGAGATTGCCGGGGCAAGAGCCGCAATCGTGGAAAAGGGAAAGGCCGGAAAGCTGACGCCGGATGACCTGAGAGGAAGCACCTTCACGCTCTCGTCGTTGGGAATGTTCGGCGTGGAAGAGTTCACGGCCATCATCAATCCGCCGGAAAGCGCCATTCTCGCCGCCGGTGCGATTCTGGACAAGCCGGTGGCGGTCAACAAGGAGGTCGTGGTCCGCCCTGCGATGAAATTGACACTGAGCTATGACCATCGGGTGATCGACGGCGCAATCGCCGCCGGGTTCATGAAGACCCTGAAGGAAATGATGGAAGATCCCGTCGTGGTTGTCGATTAAAGGATCGATAGGGGAAGAGAGGGAATGACGAAGGAGGGAAATGGCGGTCCGATTCTCCGGTGCGAGGAGATCAGCCTGGCCTTCGGGAGCATCAAGGCTCTGTCGCATATGACGTTTGAAGTAAACAAAGGGGAGATCGTCAGCATTATCGGACCGAACGGGGCGGGCAAGACGAGCGTCATCAACACGATCACCGGATTTTACCGTCCTTCACAGGGAAACATTTATTTCAAGGGAGACAACATCACCGGCCTTCCTCCTCATAAAGTATGCCTCCGTGGAATCGCCAGGACGTTTCAGAATATCGAGCTGTTCGGCGGATTGAGCGTTTTGGAGAATCTGCTCGCGGCAAGGCATATCTACCTGAAAAGCAATCTGTTGTCCTGTTGTTTCTACTATGGGTTTGCCCAACGGAAGGAAATCGAAGCCCGACAGGTCGTCGAGGATATCATCGATTTTCTCGAAATGGAATCGATCAGGAAGCATGAGGTAGGGATTCTTCCTTACGGACAACGAAAAAGGGTGGAGCTGGGAAGAGCCCTTGCTTTGCAGCCGGAAGTGATTTTTCTGGATGAGCCGACGGCAGGGATGAACGTCGAAGAGAAAGAGGATATGGTGCGATTTGTTCTGGATGTGAACGAAGACAAGGGAATCACGATCGTCCTTGTCGAGCACGATATGGACATCGTGATGGATATATCCGACCGGATTGTCGTATTCGATTTCGGAGTCAAGATTGCCGAAGGCTTGCCGGAGGAGATCAAGAACGACAAGAGAGTCATCAAGGCCTATCTGGGAGAAAAGTAAGTTCTTTTACCGGGAGCGTTGGAATTGTCGGAACCTGACACGTATCCGAAGTTATTAATGCGGAACTTCAAGTCATTTGGAGATGAGGTCGCCCTGCGAAGAAAAAACATGGGCATTTGGCAGAATTGCACGTGGAGGGATTGCCATGAGCAGGTGAAACTTCTGTGCCTGGGGCTTGTGGACTTGGGCTTGAGACCTGGAGACAAGGTGTCCCTCATCGGAGACGACGAGCCGGAAGGGTTTTGGGCCGAAGCCGCCATCCAGGCGGCAGGAGGGGTCGTAGTGGCGATGTGGAGCGACTCCATCGCATCGGAGGTCGCCTACATCATCCAGCATTCCGATTCGAAATTCGTCATCGCCGAAGACCAGGAGCAGGTCGATAAATTGCTGGAAATCAAGGACTCCATTCCCCAGGTACGGAAGGTGATCTATTGGGATCGAAAGGGGATGAGAAAATATGACGATCCCGTCCTGTTCAGTTATGACGATCTCAAGAAGCTCGGAAGCGACTATGCTGACGAAAATCCAGGGGCTTTTGAAGAACTGGTTGCCAGGGGCAAAGGGACCGATATCGCTCAAATGTCCTACACTTCGGGAACCACCAGTCTGCCGAAAGGCGCGGCAATTACCCACAACGCAATCATTGCATCCGCAAGAAGAATGCAGGAGGCCGCCCCACTGGATCGCGGAGAGGATGTCATTACCACGCTGGCATCGGCTTCCGTGTTCCATTCATGGTTCGCCGGATACAGCTACATGTGCGGCGTAATCATCAACTTCCCGGAAGAGCCGGAAACGTTGATGCAGGATTACAGGGAAATATCTCCGCGGTTTCTGTTGATCACGCCCCGTCAGTGGGAAAGCCTTTCTTCCATGACCCAGACGCGGATCAACGATGCGGGTTTCCTTAAGAAGTCTGTCTATCATCTTTTTCTTCCCGTCGGTTACAGGGTGGCGGATTTACGTTCTTCCGGAAAGAAGGTACCTCTCGGGTGGAAGCTGCTTTACATGGCAGGCGATCTGCTGGTGTTCGCGCCCCTCAGGGATAAACTCGGGCTGACGAAAACCAAGTATCCCGTCACGGGAAGTGCTTTTCTGAGTCCTGATTTTTTCCGGTTCTACCAGGCGATCGGCATCCATCTCAGGCAGATCTACGGCAGTACGGAAGCGGGCGTCGTCAGTATGCACGCAGAGAACGATATCGATAACGACAGCGTTGGAAGACTCTGTAATGGAGTTGAAATAAAAATATCGGACGACCAGGAAATTTTGATCAGGGGCGGGAGCATTTTCTCGGAATATTACAAAAACCAGGAGAAAACCGATCAAACCATTCGAAATGGATGGTTCCACACGGGGGACTCGGGATATATCAACGAACGCAATCACCTGTTTTATCTGGATAGAATCGATAATCTGGATGAACTCAGCAACGGGCATCGATATGCACCGGCATATATTGAAGGAAAGCTCAAATTCAGCAGATTTATCCAGGACGTCATGGCTGTCGGGGGGAAGAACAGGGATTATCTGTCGGTAATCATCAATATAGATTTTGAAAGTATCGGGAAATGGGCGGAAACGAACCGGATTACTTATACCACGTTTGCGGACCTGTCGCAGAAAGAAGAGGTGGGAGACCTTATTCAAACGGATTTGAATAGAGTCAACAATTCGCTCCCCAAGGAGGCGAAAGTAAGGAAGTTCGTCCTGCTTCATAAGGAGTTCGATGCCGATGAAGGCGAGTTGACGAGAACCAGGAAGCTGAAGAGACAATTCCTGTACGCCCGCTACAAGGATTTGATTGATGGCATATACGACAACAAGAAGGAAGTGCCGGTCGTTACCGAGGTCAAATATAGAGACGGGAGAAAAGGGATCGTAGAAACCAATCTCAACATACGATCGGTTTACGAAGAGGCGGAATGTGTCCGTTGAGACAAGTGGACGCTGAAGGCGGGAGAGCGGAGTGCTGAAGCTGAACAACGTGGAAGTGAAGTATGCCGGGGTGATCCTGGTATTGCGAGGGGTCTCCCTGGAAATCCGCGATGGAACGATCGTTTCCCTGTTGGGAAGCAATGGCGCCGGGAAAACGACGACCCTGAAAGCCATTTCGGGGTTGCTTCACACGGAGCTTGGGGAAGTGACCGCCGGAAGCATCGAATACGACGGCGGCAGGATCGATAAGCTGGACCCGGAGCAGATTGCGAAAACGGGCGTTATCCAGGTGATGGAAGACAGACAAGTCCTGGAGCACCTGACCGTCGAGGAAAATCTTCGTCTCGGGGGGTATATTCGAAGGAATGGCAACATCCGGAAAGATCTCGACATGGTCTACGATTACTTTCCCCGACTGAGGGAACGGCGTACCGCAATCAGCGGCTATCTGTCCGGAGGGGAACAGCAAATGGTGGTAATGGGGCGCGCCATGATGGCGCATCCGAAAATCCTGCTGCTCGATGAACCCTCCATGGGGCTTGCCCCATTACTTGTGGAAGAGATTTACGCGATCATCAAGAGGTTCAATACCGAAGAAAAAACCTCCATCCTTATTGTCGAGCAGAACGCGAAGGCCGCCCTTGAAATCAGCGAATATGCCTATGTCCTGGAGAATGGCCGGGTCGTCCTGGACGGGCCTTCTTCCAAGCTGGCCGACAATGAGGATATCAAGGAGTTCTATCTCGGACTCAGCAAACTCGGGGAGAAAAAGAGTTACCGTGAAGTGAAACACTACAAGAGAAGGAAGAGATGGTTGTAGACAAATGAAGCTTGGGCATCCCGGGGAATCGGAGAGGTAAGCCGGTGGAGTTTTTCGGATTGATCGTTATATCAGGGTTGATGAACGGGGCCATTTACGGCCTGGTGGCCCTGGGTTTTGTTCTCATCTACAAGTGCTCTTCCGTGCTCAATTTTTCGCAGGGGCATATGTTGCTCCTGGGATCCTATGTTTTCTGGTTTTTCAAGAGTGCGTTGGGACTCCCTCTTTCCTTTTCCTTGCTCCTGGCGATCGGTTCAGGGTTCCTGGCGGGGATCCTGATCGAGCGGATCTCTCTACGCAAATTGATCGGGCAGCCGTTGATCTCCATGATTACCGTCACGATATTTCTTTCTCTCGTCCTGGAGGGTCTGGTTTCCTTGATCTGGGGTACTTATCCTTTGCAGCACATAAAAATATTTTCCGGCAGTTCCATAAGAGTAGGCGATATGGTCTTGGCGACCCGGAATCTATTCGCCTTTGCCCTTGCTTTGGCGACCGCCTTGGCGCTTATCCTATTTTTCCGCTATACCCGGCTTGGGCTTGCCATGAGGGGAGTTGCCGAAGGCCACCAGATCATGCAGAGCATGGGGATCAGCGTCAAAAGGATCCTGAACCTGTCTTGGGGCATCGCAGGCATCGCCGCAACGATCGGCGGAATCATCCTGGGAAGCACTCTCGGATTTCAGCTCAGCCTGAGCCAGATCGGATTGCTGGCCATACCGGCAGCGTTCATCGGGGGGCTGGAATCCCCCGAGGGCGCTGTCCTGGGGGGATTGCTGATCGGGATCAGTGAAAGCATCGTCTCGGGGTATTTGGGAAATGCCGCGGGAGTGCCGGCGGCCTTCATTATCCTGATCGTGGTCATGCTGTTTCGGCCGTACGGATTTTTTGGCTTGGAAAAAATAGAAAGGGTTTAACAGGATGGCGAATACGTCGTTTTATCCGCCGAGCGGCAATTATGCCGATGCATACCGAAAGGATATGCGGATTATCAAAACAAAGACGCAATGGGGAATGACCGTTGTCTCCTTGGCCATTCTCTTCGCTTTACCGAAAATCCCGTTCCTGAACAGCAGTTATTTCTTGAGGTTGTTGATCGGGGCCGGGATTACCGTGATCATTTGTCTCGGCCTCAATATCCTGACCGGATATTGCGGGCAGCTCAACATCGGTC
>Ga0334722_10003016_pt1 | contig 18451 bp, 14 predicted proteins | sample C3_bottom_MG_FD_207210 | JGI IMG/M metagenome (GOLD analysis project Ga0334722, IMG submission 207210) | Sediment microbial communities from Yellowstone Lake, YNP, Wyoming, USA - C3_bottom | ecosystem: Environmental > Aquatic > Freshwater > Lake > Sediment | place: USA: Wyoming | collected...
TTCGACGGCTTCTGGCGTACTCTTGGCATGGGTGGTGTCCTCGGGAATGAATGGAGATCCTTGGCGGGATTCACATTCTAGTACCGCGGCACCACCTGCTTTTCAACTAGACCTGGGACTTACCCCATGACGGAATGATTCCGGCACAAGGGACCAGCGAACCGACCGACGACGGGAGAGGCGCAGTATTCTCCCAGCGGCTCCATTATTGGATCGCGGTTGCATGGGTCGTTCCGGTACTGCTCTCGCTCAGCGGCGCTGGTCAATCCAGCATTACGATCGCGACCACGGTCGCCGCCGTCCTTTCGTGTGTGATGATCTTGGTGAAACCCGCCGCGGTCCTGGTCGCAATTCCATTCTTCGCCCTGCTCTCGCCGGTCGCGGGCTATTTCGAGCTGCCGCTGGGCCGCATCCTGCTGTCGGACGCGCTCTTCATCCTGCTCGCGGTTCAGCTCTTGTTCCTGGTCATCGCCGATCGGGTTCGACTTCGGACAAACCTCCCGGCACAACTTGGTGCCGCAATCGCGATTCTCTATGTCGTGAGCACGGTTAGCGGAATTGTCACCGGTACGCTGATCTCGCTGAAGCCGATCCTGTACGTCGCGCAGTTGGTGATCATTGCCTTGTACACAAACAGTTTCGCGAAAACCGGACAATCCTGGGATGTCGTTGTCACTTCCTGGATTACGGCGACGTTTTTCGGAGCCCTGCTGTTGATTCAAGCGTTTGTCACCGGGCGCTCGTTGAGCAGGTTCGACTCGGCGCCGGGAAAAGATCTCGTTGACCTGACGAGCATCGAATATCTCTTTCGAGCCGACTACTACTACACTGGGTTTCATTTTGCGGTCGGCATATCGATCGTGATACTGTTGCTTCGCCTGCTCGTCGGCAGGGCGCAGCCGCAGCGAATGCTGAGGGTGCTTGTCGTCTCGGTGTTGATGGCGGCCATTCTCATGATGCTGAATAAGACCGCCATACTTGCTATCGGCATCACCCTCGTGACCGTGTTTCTATTACTGATGCCTCGCCTACGAAGGACGGTCGTGGTGCGCGCGATCGCCGCTGTCGCCGTGGGCGCAGTAGCGGGCTACGTCGTCGTGTCGAGTGTCTTCTTGACCTCGATCGGTGATGTGCAGCGAACTGTCTGGGGCGAGTCGGCCATCGGAACGGGATCTCTTGCGGTCCGGCTTGCTGTGTACGTATCAGCGGTCACCGCTTGGATGGGACATCCGGTCCAAGTTGTTCTCGGCATGGGGCCCGACTTTCTCGAAGGGTCAGGAAACCCCGCGATGGCGATGATGTTCAAGACATCGAGTATCACAGGACTCGCCGAAGGAACGGTCGACTCCGGGTGGATCTCGTATTTGACGGAACTAGGGATTGTGGCGTTTGTCGCCCTGGTGTGGTGGGTCGCGCAGAGCGTTCGCTCAATCTACCGATGCGTCATGCGAGCCGACTCCAATGAGCTCGATATGGTTGCGGTTTCGGTGCTTGCGGGGCTCGTGTTCACGGCGATCGCTCTGTCGACCCAGATGTTGGGGTATACCAAAGTAACCTGGTTTCCGTTTCAGCTCCTGCTCATCGGCTTTGTCCACGCACCGCACGCCCCTTCAAGCGACCATCGGTAGGATGGGAAATACATGGCTCTAGGAGTGTCCGTCATACCCTTCGCGCGCCAAAAAATCCTGCTCGCACATTCAAACGTCGGTGACACCGCGCTCCGGTGGCATGAACGACGGCGCAAGGCTGCGGTGGCGCTCGGATACGACCTGTCCGTGTTCAATATGGGCGACTTTCATCCTTACACGATTTTCCCCCGTCTCGACAAGCTGTGGCGTAAGCGGGATAGCGCCCTAATGCGCCTGTATGATGCCCTTGGTGAGGCTATCGCCGGCTGCGACGTGTTCATTCACTACAACGGGGCGCTCATCCATCCAAGGTTCCTGGAGCAGTTCGACAAGCTGACCATCTACCACTGCGCCGACGATCCGGATGCGTCGGAGGTTCTGTCACGGCCAGTGGCACGCCAGTATGACATGTGCGCGATTTCAAACGTCGCGTGCATCGATATGTACAAGAGCTGGGGTTGCAGTAACACTTTCTTCTGGCCGATAGGCTCGTATAGCTATATAGAGGACGAAGCGTCATCGGACGCGACGTCGAAAGCGCGCGACATCCCGCTCGTCTTCATCGGGAGCAAACTGGGAGCGACCAACGTCCGGTACATCGGCCGGTATCTGGGCATGTATAGGAAGAAGGCGTTCATGAACAAGCTAGAACGCGCATTTCCCGACCTTGTGGCCTATGGATCGGGTTGGTCGCGCGGATGGTTGGACGACGATGGCATTCAGGACGTGTACAAACGAGCCCGGATTGGATTCAACGTTCACAACGGCCTCGGCCCGATCAACGGCAGGTTGTACGATCTTGCTGCATTCGGGGTTTGCCAGATCTGTGACAACAAGGCAAACCTGAGCCTGGTATTCGACGAGGGTAGTGAGATTCGCGGTTTCGATTCCGTCGACGAATGCATCGACCTGATTCGCTATTACTATGCGCATCCGCTGGAGGCTGACGCTATAGCGCAGGCAGGTCGACGGAGATTCCTTCGCGACTATCAGATGGGCCCGATCTGGACGGAACTATTCGCCAACGTGAACCGCGTCAGTAGCGGAGCGACGGTCTGAAGCAGGACGTATATCGTACCGCGTGCAATTCATCAAGACGGGGAGCGGAATGGGGCGGCCTTTGAGGATCGGGGTGGGAAAAGACTACGGAGGTTGGAGCGGTCGCTTCATGACCGCCTTTGAAGGGCTCGCCGCTGAGGGCGAAAACCTCGAGGTACAGCTCGTCGATCTCGAGGGGCCCGACTGGATAGAGAACGCGCTTCAACACGATGTCATCGTCTGGAAACCGGCGTACATGGGAAGCGCCATTGCGTCGCAGTTCATCGCGAAGGTCTATACACTCGAGCATCTTTACCGGCGTTTGGTGGTTCCGAACTTCAACACGATCTGGCACTTCGAGAACAAGATCGCGCAGGCGGACATCTTCCGCCGATACGACGTGCCGACCCCGAAGACTTGGGTGGCCTTTGACTATCACGCGGCACGCAAGGCGTTCGCCAACGCCACCTTTCCTGTCGTTGCCAAAGATGCGATGGGTGCCGGGAGTGCACGCGTCCGGTTGATTCGAGACGCGGCGGAAGCCGAACGCCTGGTTGAGAACACCTTTGCGCACCAGATCTGGCGCGAAGCCGTCGAGGGGAAGTCACGCCAAGCGATGATTCCTCGGCTGATCTCGAAGCGATGGTTCTGGAGAAAGGTGGTCGGCAACGTCATGGCCGAGGAGCGCTTCCGCAGCCTGTATTGGCAGGAATTCGTTCCAGGAAACTCGAGAGATCTGCGGGTGGCCGTCATCGGACAGAATCGTGCTTATGCATTTTGGCGCGGAAACAGACCGAATGATTTCCGTGCAAGCGGCAGCGGGCGAATTCAGTATGACGAGGCACCGCCGACCGATGTCATTTCCTATATTGCGACGTTGAGCCGCCGGCTGGACGTCGACTCGATGGCCTTCGATATCGTGTTCGATGAAGGTCAGTTTAGAGTGACTGAAATGTCATACGGCTACCAGGACACTGTTCCGCACAAGATGGCTGGCACTTGGATTGTCAACGAAGGCCAATCACCCTCGTTCGTGCAGGGTCATGTTTGGCCGCAAGAGCTATGGGCTCGCTGGACGCTCGAACGCGCGCGGCGGGCCGGTTTGATGGGTTCATGAGAAAGCGACCGCTACCACGCGGACTCACATGGTTTGACGAAGGACACTCAGATGGAATCACCAGTTACTGACGTGCGAATTGGTCTGGCCTTGACAGACTCCGCCGATGTCTATTCGGATCACGAGGGGTTGCGGGCGCTCGTACGCGACGCCGCCACCGCCGCGGGCCTCGGCACCAACGATCGGGGAGTCCCGCTTGCCGACATCATTGCGCCAGGTGCATCGGTGTTGCTCAAGCCAAATTGGGTCCTCGAGTACAACAAAAGTGGCGCGACCATGGATTGCATGGTGACCCACCCTGCCTTCATTCTGGCTGTATTGGCTGAAGTCATTGCGGCTCGCGCGGGCAAAGTGATAATTGCCGATGCGCCGATCCAAAACGCGCGGTTTGAGATGCTCGCGCCGCCGGCATGGCGGGCGCAGGCGGCAAAGATTGCCGGGTCGACGCCCCTCGAAATCCTAGATTTTCGCAATACGATCGCCACTCATAACGGATCGCAACTTCTAACGCAGGATGGGCTTCGCGACCCGTCGCGCTTCGTGGAGTTCAATCTGGGCCCGGACAGCGTTCTAGAGCCAGTGTCAGGCGAAGACAACAAGTTTCGGAACACGAACTACAACCCTGACGACATGGCGCAGGTTCAACGTCCCGGGGTCCACAGATTCCTCCTCTGCAAAGAGCCCTTCGAAGTCGATGTCATTCTGAATCTTCCAAAGCTCAAGGCTCATGGAAAGGCGGGCGTGACCGCCGCCTTAAAGAACCTCGTGGGAATGAATGGCGACAAGAACTATCTGCCTCATCACCGTGTCGGCGGCTCGGCCCTGGGTGGTGACTGCTATGAAGGGCTGAAGCCGTTCAAGCGACTCGCCGAGTCATTTCTCGATACTGCCAATCGCCGAATCAATCGCCCCGGGTATATCATCGCTGCGTGGAGTTCGGAGTTCGCCAACAGAATCCACGGCGGGGATTTGGAAGGTAAGTGGTGGGGTAACGACACCACTTGGCGCATGGTGCTCGATCTCAACAGAATCATCCTTTACGGCGACGTCGACGGCGTGATGCACCAGGAGCGACAGCGGCGTGTGTTCTCCATTACCGACGCGATCACCGCTGGGGAGCACAACGGCCCACTCGCTCCCGAGCCCGTGAAGCTCGGCGCCGTGACCTTTGGCGCGAGTTCAGCGCACGCGGACGCTGCACACCTGGCTCTGATGCGATTCATTCCGGAAAATGTCTCACTAGTGCGTGAGGCATTCGCAGCGATGCGCTACCCGCTCACGTCCGACACCATGGCGGAAACGCGAGTCTGGTACCAAGGTGTCTCGTACGGTCTCGCCGAGGTTGCCCGCAAGTTCGGCCGGGATTTTGTGGCACCAGACGGATGGGCCGGCCGAGTCGAGCAAAGTCTTCACATGAACGAGGCAGTGTAGAGCCTACTGGACGTACCGGTATTTCCACGTCGCAAGCCGCTCATACAGATAGTCGTATAGCTGACCGAAGACGCTCCGAGGCCTCTGCGGCGCAGCGCGGCAGGTCACCTGAAATCCCACCTGTTCGAACATCCCGCAGGCCCTGCGCGTGTGAAACCGTGACGTGAGAACGACAATGCGTGAAACGTTCGGAAAGGTGCTTCGCGCCGCGGCCGCCTCATCCCGGGTCGATCGGACAACGCGGTCTATGATTGTCCATCGCGGAGCCAATCCGGACGGTTCGATCAGGAGCCTTTGGCCGTAGTCGCTCGTTGGCCCGGCAGGGCTGACCGATGTTCGAGTCGTTACGAGCCTGACCTTTAAGGTTTCAGCCATCGCAATTCCGGCTCGTATTCGTTCGCGGCTCGCTCCGTCGAGCTGCGAATCGGGAGCGACTCCGGAGCTCAGGACCACAACAAGGCTCACGGGTTGCGCTGGCAGCGGATCCACCCGTGGCCAGCCGCGCATGCCGGCCAATAGCCAGAGTGCGACGCCCGCAACGGCAATGCCGACCCCGAGACCGAAGCGTCGGCATACGCGGGTCAGGCGGAACGAAAAGCGCTCAGCGCTCACAGAAGCGTCATTCTCAGAAGTGTCATTCTCAAGGCCGGCCGCCCCCTCTGGCGGTTCGTCACCCCATCTTCGAGCAACCTCTTCTCGAAGCCGGACGACACTCGGCCCGCTACATTAATCAATCCAGCCAAACATCGCTTGACCATGAGACCATATCAGGTCTGTACGAACTGTGTGATGGATACCACCGATTCCGAAATCACTTTCGACGAGAACGGGGTCTGCGATCATTGCCACAGTTTCTACGAGCATACTCTTCCGGCGTGGCACACCGACGCGCGCGGTTGGGACGAACTGCAATCACTGGTTGTAAAGATTAAGCGGGAAGGCCAAGGCAAGGACTTCGACTGCATTATGGGCATGAGCGGGGGAATCGACAGCTCCTACCTAACGTATATTGCCAAGGAGAAGCTCGGCCTGCGACCCTTGGTGTTCCACGTCGACGCGGGATGGAACTCACAGGAGGCGGTCAACAACATCGAAAAACTCGTGGACAAGCTCAGACTTGATCTCTTCACCGAAGTGATCGATTGGGAGGAGATGCGCGACTTGCAGCTCGCCTTCTTCAAGGCTGGAGTGCCGCACGTGGACGTGCCGCAGGACCACGCATTCTTCGCGACGATGTACAACTTCGCCGACAAGCACGGGATCAAGTATATCCTCACCGGTGCCAACTACTCGACCGAGTGCGTCAGAAACCCGGTCGAGTGGATGTACTTCCAATCAGACGTGCGGCAGATCAAGGACATCCACCGCCGCTTTGGCCAGCGACCCCTGACGAACTACCCACTCAGCAATATTTTGCGGCACAAGGTCTATCTCCGGTACGTCAAAGGGATCAAGGTGATCAGGCCCTTGAATTACGTTCCGTACTTCAAAGAAGCCGCGATGCGGTTGCTCGTCGACAAATTTGGATGGCAACGGTACCCCCAAAAGCACTTCGAGTCGCGATTCACGCGCTTCTATGAGGGATACTGGTTGCCGAAAAAGTTCGGCTTCGACACCCGAAAGGTGCAATTCTCGAGTCTCATCCTGACGAAGCAGATGACGCGCGCCGAGGCGCTGGAAAAGTTAGCCGGCCCGGCCTACGACCAGAACACTATCGCACAGGACTTCGATTACGTCGCGGCGAAGCTGGGTATCACCGCGCGGGAGCTGCAAGGCTACATGGAAGCCCCGAACAGGACCTACCGGGACTACGAGTCCCAACGCGGCGTATTCGCGATTGGTGCCAGAGTGATGAAACTCTTGGGACTGGAACGGGGGGGTAAGCGATGATCGGCATCGTCAACTATGGGTCGGGAAACATTCAGGCCATAGCCAACATCTATCGCAACCTGAATATTCCGTTCACGATCGCGTCCACACCGGCCGAAGTCCTATCAGCAAAGAAGGTCCTGTTGCCTGGCGTTGGAGCGTTCGACCAAGCCATGGGCGAGCTGGAGACGTCGGGTATGAGGCAAGCGCTCGACAAGGTCGTGCTCGAGGACCGACGCCCCGTGCTGGGAATCTGCGTGGGGATGCAGTTGCTCGCCCGCAGGAGTGAAGAGGGAGTAGCCGCGGGGCTCGGGTGGATCGATGGGGTCGTCAAGCGGTTCGATCACTCTATGTTCAATCAAGCCACCCATCTGCCTCATATGGGCTGGAACACGGTTGAACCGATACAACCGCATCGGTTGTTCGACGGCGTCGATCTTCGGACCGGGTACTACTTCCTACATTCCTACTACTTCTCCTGCAACAATTCGGCGGACGTGCTGGGAGTGACGGACTACGGCGCACCGTTCACGTCTGTGGTCCATAGGAATAACATTTTCGGGGTACAGTTCCATCCGGAGAAGAGCCACCACGCCGGCATCCAACTCCTGAAGAATTTCGCCATGCAGGACGACTGAACATGCTGCGACCGAGAATCATCCCGTGTCTTCTCGTTCACAAGCGGGGGCTGGTCAAGACCGTCCAGTTCGCAAGCCCAAAATATGTTGGAGATCCGATCAATGCCGTGAAGATCTTCAACGAGAAAGAGGTGGACGAGCTGATCGTTCTGGACATCGACGCAACTGCGCACAACGCCGAGCCAGACTACACAATGATCCGGAACGTTGCGACAGAGTGCCGCATGCCGCTGTGCTATGGGGGCGGCGTGAAGTCAGTCGAGCAGGCCGTACGAATCATCAAGCTGGGTGTCGAGAAGGTCGCCATCAGCTCGGCGGCAGTCGAGAATCCCGCACTGATCTCGGACATCAGCCGGTTTGTGGGAGGGCAAAGCGTCGTCGTCGTGCTCGATGTGAAAAAGGATCGCCGGAAGGGTACCTATGAGGTGTGGACTCACAACGGCAAGAAGAACACGCATCGAGATCCGGCCGGTTTGGCGAAAGAGTTCGAGGAACTCGGCGCCGGTGAGGTAACGGTCAATTCCATCGATAACGATGGAGTGATGAAGGGCTACGACCTGACGCTCGCCCGCCACGTCAGGAATGCCGTCGCACTTCCCATGACTGTGCTCGGCGGTGCCGGCAGCATCGCCGACCTCGAGACGCTCATCAAGGAGTTCGAAATCGTCGGCGCTGCCGCCGGCAGCTTGTTCGTGTTCAAAGGGGTGTATAAGGCCGTGTTGATCAGCTATCCCAGTCGCACCGAAAAGGAAGAGCTCACCTCCGCGGCGCTTGGCAGAGTGCGCGCATGAAACAAGTCCTGCAGAGCCTGAGGACGGGTGCGACGGAGGTTGCCGAAGTACCAAGTCCCGCGATGAGGCGAGGTGACCTGTTGATTCGGACGCATCGAACACTCGTGTCGTCGGGCACGGAGCGGATGCTGCTGGATTTCGGCAAGGCCGGATGGATCGCCAAGGCGCGCCAGCAGCCGGACCGGGTCAAGATGGTCTTCAACAAGATCTTGACCGACGGACTGTTCCCTACTCTCGAGGCAGTCTTCAACAAGCTCGACCAGCCGCTTCCGCTCGGCTATTGCAACGTCGGGATGGTCCTCGAAATCGGATCGGGCGTTCGCGACTTTGCCGTCGGCCATCGCGTGATATCTAACGGACACCACGCACAGATTGTTAGCGTGCCGACGAATCTCTGCGCCAGGGTGCCCGAGGCCGTCCCGGACGACGAGGCCGCGTTCACGGTCATTGGCGCCATTGGACTTCAGGGGATTCGTCTCGTCCAACCGACGCTCGGCGAAGCAGTCGTGGTGACGGGGCTTGGGCTCATCGGTCTCGTGACGGTACAGTTGCTGCGCGCGCATGGCTGCCGGGTGATGGGTATCGATCTCGATCCCGAAAAGCTTGCGCTCGCTCGACAGTTTGGCGCTGAGGTCGTCGATCTCAGTGCCGGCGAGGATCCGATCGCAGCGGCAAACGCGTTCTCCCGCGGACGCGGGGTGGACGCGGTGATCATAACGGCGTCGACGAAGAGCAGTGAACCGGTGCATCAGGCAGCGCTGATGTGTCGGAAGCGTGGACGAATCGTGCTCGTGGGCATCGCTGGCCTGGAGCTCTCACGTGCCGACTTCTTCGAAAAGGAACTAACCTTCCAGGTCTCATGTTCGTATGGGCCTGGGCGCTACGACTCGACGTACGAGGAGAAGGGCATCGACTATCCGGTGGGTTTCGTTCGATGGACGGAGCAACGGAACTTCGAGGCGATTCTCGATATGATGGCGGACGGGCGCCTGGACGTGAAGCCCCTGATCTCGCATCGCATCCCCATCGCGGACGCCGAGCTGGCGTACGATCTCGTAGGCGGATCCGGTCCGTCGCTCGGAATTCTCCTCACCTATCCAACGTCGGCGAACGAGTCTGACGCCGAGCTGCGCCGTTCAACCGTTTCGCTCGGTGACTCAACGTCGCGCAACAGCGATTCGGCATCCGGGCGTCCGACTCCCAGGCTGGCCTTCGTCGGCTCCGGCAACTACGCCACGGCGGTCCTCATTCCCGCCTTCCGGGACGCCGGGGCTCGCTTGGGCACCGTGGCGTCTCGAGCCGGAGTCAGCGGCGTGCACTCCGGTCGCAAGTTCGGGTTCGAGGAGACGACAACCGAGACAAATTCGGTGTTCGAGGACCCCTCCGTGAATGCGGTGGTGATCACGACACGTCACGACAGCCATGCCACCTTCGTGATGCGGGCACTTCGCGCCGGAAAGAGCGTTTTTGTCGAGAAACCGTTGTGCATTGCATTGCCGGAGCTCGAGGCGATCGAGTCGCTCTACCGGGAACTCGTCGAACAGGGTCAAGCGCCGCGCCTAATGGTCGGATTCAACAGGCGGTTCGCACCGCAAGTAATGAAAATGAGGGCGTTGCTGTCTGATGTGCGGGGACCGAAATCATTCGTCATGACGGTCAACGCCGGTTCAATCCCACCGCAACATTGGACGCAGGATGTGGAAGTCGGGGGTGGCCGTATCATCGGGGAGGCGTGCCACTTCATCGATCTCCTGCGGTTCCTCGCGGGTGCGAAAATCACCGATCAGCACGTCGCATACATGGATTCGAAGACCGCGGATACCGCCACCATGCAGCTGTCGTTCGCCGATGGATCGATTGGCACAATTCACTATTTCGCCAATGGGACCAAAAGCTTCCCGAAGGAGCGTCTGGAGGTTTTCGCGAGCGGACGGGTGCTGCAGTTGGACAATTTTCGCAAGTTGCGTGGCTTCGGATTCCCAGAGTTCACGTCGATGCGGCTCTGGCGGCAGGATAAGGGGCAGAGAGCCTGCGCCGCGGCCTTCGTGCGTGCGACCGAACAGGGCAGTCCTTCACCCATTCCCTTCGATGAGATCGCAGAGGTCGCCCGTTTAACGATCGGACTGACGAATGGGTAGAGCCTCACGACTATGCTGATCGACATCATTGCCGGAGCCCGCCCCAACTTCATGAAGATTGCGCCGATCATTCGGGCGTTGACGGCTCGAGCGACGTCGAAAGCCAATCTACGCTACCGGCTGGTACACACCGGTCAGCACTACAATGCCCGCATGTCGGGCGATTTCTTTGCCCAGCTAGGAATTCCGGATCCGGACGTGAACCTAGAAGTGGGTTCCGGCACTCAGGCCGAGCAGACGTCGGCGATCATGACGCGCTACGAGAGGCTGTTGCTGGACAAGCGCAGTGACCTGTGCCTAGTGGTCGGCGACGTCACCTCGACCATGGCTTGCTCGATCACGGCGCAGAAGCAGGGTGTGAAGGTAGCGCATGTCGAGGGCGGTATTCGTTCCGGCGACTGGACGATGCCCGAAGAGATCAATCGCCTGGTTACCGATGCCATCACGAACTTCTTTTTCACAACCAGCGAAGTTGCGAATCAGAACCTCCGGAACTCCGGTGTCTCGGACGAGCGCATTTTCTTCGTCGGCAATACGATGATCGATACCCTGCTCGCGAACATGGATCGGCTACGACCGCCGCCATTCTGGGACGAGATGGGTCTTCAGCCCGGGCAATACTTCGTCGCGACGTTGCATCGGCCGGCGAATGTCGATGGGGTGTGCGAGCTGGGAGCGATGCTCCTCGCGATCGGCGACGGCTCCCGGGGACTGCCGGTGGTCTTTCCAGCGCATCCGCGGACGGTCAAGACGCTGCAATCACTGTCGGGCGTGCCCGCGAACATCAAGATCGTCGAGCCGCAAGGCTATCTCGAGTTCAACTATCTGGTGAAGCATGCAAAGGCGGTAATAACCGACTCGGGTGGGATCACCGAGGAGACAACGGTGATGCACGTGCCGTGTCTTACGCTGCGCGACACGACGGAGCGTCCCGAGACGGTGACCATCGGAACGAACGAGATCGTGGGAACCGACCCGGCGCGCCTGAAGCCGAGGCTGGACCTTCTCTTCGCCGGTCACTGGAAGAAGGGCGAGATTCCAGAGAAATGGGATGGCAAAGCAGGCGAGCGAATCGTCGCTTCGCTCGAGCGTATCCTCGGGAAATCCGATTCTTGATGGGTGCCGTATCGAACTATTGGCACACCCTTCGTCATCTGCGGCCCATTCAGCTCTATGGGCGAGTCTGGTTTCGCCTGGTGCGGCCGCGCGTCGACTTGCGCCCTCCGCCGATGTTGCGCGCGCCATCCGGCCGCGCCTGGGTACAGGCAGCTCGACGAGAGCAAAGCCTCCTTGGACCGGAGCGCTTTCGTCTCTTGAACGAGACGCAGGACCTGTCCAACGAGGGTTGGGACAATCCGGCGCGCGACAAGTTGTGGCGGTACAACCTCCACTATTTTGATGATCTCAACGCGCGTGACGCGACCGCGCGAACCGAATGGCACCGGGCCTTGATTACACGGTGGCTGCGAGAAATTCCGCCAGGTCGGGGGACAGCATGGGAGCCGTACCCGACCTCGTTGCGAATCGTCAACTGGATCAAGTGGGACCTTGCGGGCAATCCGCTTTCGCCCGAGAGTGCAGCGAGCGTTGCCGTTCAGGCGCGCTGGCTCTCGAAGAGGCTGGAGACACACCTGCTCGGGAACCACCTCTTCGCGAATGCCAAGGCGTTGGTGTTTGCCGCGTGTTTCTTCGAAGGATCCGAGGCGGAACGCTGGCTCGACCGGGGAATGCGAATTCTCGAGCGCGAGGTCCCCGAGCAGATTCTTTCGGACGGCAGCCAGTTCGAGCGCAGCACGATGTACCATGCTTTGGCACTCGAAGATCTGATGGATCTGTGGAACGTGACTGCCTCGTATGTCCGGGCGATCCCCAGCCGATGGGAGTCGACCATCGGTGACTGGCGAGAGCGAATCGGCTCGATGCGCGACTGGCTCGCGGCGATGTGCCACCCTGACGGCGAAATCAGCTACTTCAACGACGCGAGCATTGGCATAGCGCCGTCACCGGCCGAGCTAGAGCGCTACGCCCAGAGGTTAGGGTTTTCTGATCGACCCGCCTTGGGCGCTCCGATGACCTGGCTGCGAGAGAGCGGATACATCAGGATCGAGCGAGACGACGCCGTGGCGATCCTAGATGTAGCCCCGATTGGCCCAGACTATCTCCTCGGTCATGCTCACGCCGATACGTTGTCGTTCGAGTTGTCGCTGTTCGGTCAGCGTGTGCTTGTAAACACTGGGACGTCTTGCTACGGCAGCAGCGCAGAGCGACTCAGGCAGCGCGGGACGCCCGCGCACAACACCGTCGTTGTAGATGGACAAAATTCGTCTGAGGTCTGGGCAGGTTTTCGAGTGGCCAGGCGCGCGCGACCGATTGGGCTGGAGGTACGACTCGAACCCGCTATCGAAGTACGGTGTGCCCACGATGGATTTCGCCGCCTGCCCGGGAAACCGGAGCATACGCGGCACTGGCTGATTGGCTCCAGCAGACTCGTGATCGAAGACCGCGTGAGCGGGACCGTCGGACGGGCAGAGGCGCGGTTCCATCTGCATCCATCGATACGCATCGACGCCAACGCCGGCGATGACGACCAAAGGAAAGACGTAGTCGTGCAACTACCTCAGGGGCAGCGAGTGCACTTCTCTGTCGAAGGTGGCGTCTTGCGATGGGAAGAGTCTGTGTGGTCCTCGGAATTTGGGCGCACCGAAGCGAATCTGTGTCTTGTCGCTGATCTTGAGGGGCCCGTTCTTCGGACGCGGATCCAATGGAGCAGCGCGGTTTGAAGATTCTGGTTCTCAGCTTCTATTTCCGGCCCGACCTTAGCGCTGGATCTTTTCGAGCGACAGCGTTGGTCGATTCGCTCCGTGAACTCATGCCGGCCGGGTCGCAGATCGACGTGATCACGTCGCTGCCCAACCGCTACCATTCGTTTACCGCGGACCCGGCCGAGGCGCCGGCGAAAGAGGAACGCCTCGATCTATCGATAACACGCGTTCGATTGCCTCTCCATAAAAGCGGGTTGGTCGACCAGTCGAGGGCTTTTCTGAGTTTTGCGCGGGAGGCGATACGCCTGACTTACCGCCGGGACTACGACGTCGTGTTCGCGACATCCAGCCGGTTGATGACGGCAGCGCTGGGCGCCTGGATTGCACGCCGGACAAAAACGGCGCTGTACTTGGACATCCGGGACATTTTCGTCGATACGATCAAGGATGTTCTGCCGCGAAAGGCCGCTTGGGTCGCCAAGCCGGTCTTTTCGCGGCTCGAGCGGTTCGCGATTAACCGGGCCGCTTGCGTCAATCTGGTCTCGCCTGGTTTCGCGTCGTACTTCACCTCGCGATATCCATGGCAGCGATTCTCGTATCTCACGAACGGAATTGACGAGGAGTTTCTTACGGATCCCGTGAAGATCAGCTGCGGTGCGAGCCCTGAGAACGATCGACAGCTGACCGTGGTTTATGCTGGCAATCTTGGCGAGGGACAGGGAATGCATATGATCATTCCCGGCCTGGCGAAGCGAATGGCGCTGCGTCTCCGGTTCAAGATCATTGGCGACGGCGGCAAGAAGGCCGCGCTAGAGAGGGCGCTTTCGACGGCGGGGGTAACAAACGTCGAGCTGCTGCCTCCGACCAAGCGCGACGGACTGCTCGAGGCGTATCGCTCCGCCGACGTGCTCTTTCTGCATCTCAACGACTACGAAGCATTCAAAAAGGTGCTACCCTCCAAGCTCTTCGAGTACGCAGCCCTTGGGAAGCCAGTCTGGGCCGGTGTCGCCGGATACGCAGCGGAGTTCGTGAGGTCGGAGATCGGCAACTCTGCTGTCTTCCGCCCCTGCGATGTGGACGATGCGGTCCGCTCGTTCGACACCCTGCGACTTCGCGATGAGCCGCGCGTGAACTTCGTCGCCAAGTACGCGCGCGCGAACATCAGCCGGCTTCTCGCGGCTGACATTCTCGCCGTCGGGCGGGGCAGTTGATGACATGAAGGTTCTCGTGACTGGAGGGACGGGGTTCGTCGGGAACGCGCTGGTGACTCGCTGCATCTCCGATTCGACGGCGGAGGTTCGGACGACTATCCGGCGATCCTCAGCAGCGCTGCCGCCAGGTGTCGAGCCTGTCGTGGTAACTGATCTAGCGTCGGATACGGAGTGGGGTCGAACCGTGGCTGGAATGGACGCCATCGTGCACACTGCCGCCCGGGTGCACGTGATGCACGACCGCACGGCAGATCCGCTCGCCGAGTTCCGGACCGTGAACGTGGCCGGAACTTTGAACCTCGCCCGTCAGGCAGCCGCGGCTGGAGTGCGGCGGTTCGTGTTCATCAGCTCGATCAAGGTCAATGGAGAGCGTACGTCGCCAGGTCGACCCTTCCGTCCAGGGGATGCCCCGGCCCCGATCGATCCATACGGCATCTCCAAGCTGGAGGCCGAAGACGGTATACGGGCGATCGCGAAGGAAAGCGGGATGGAGGTCGTCGTCATCCGCCCGGTCCTCGTGTACGGGCCAGGCGTGAAGGCTAATTTTCTTTCCATGATGCGTTGGCTCTACAGAGGAATTCCGCTGCCACTCGGTGCGATTCACAATGCGCGAAGCCTGGTCGCCCTGGAGAATCTGGTGGACTTGATCGTGACGTGTATGAATCACCCCAGGGCCGCGAACCAGACCTTTCTTGTCAGCGACGGTGAAGATCTCTCCACCACGGTGTTGTTACGGCGAACTGCCGCGGCCCTGGGCAGGCCGGCACGACTCATTCCCATTCCGTCGTGGATGTTGGAGACGGCTTGTCGCGCATTGGGGAAAGAAGACGTCGCCCTACGGCTATGCGGTTCATTGCAGGTCGACATATCCGCTACGCGGACGCTGCTCGGTTGGTCTCCCCCACTCGGCGTCGACGATGCGCTGAGGCAAACCGCGCGTCACTTCCTGGAACAGTGGATTCCGTAGGCTCGCTTAGCGCCGAGAGGTCATTCGTGTGTGGAAAGTACAATTGCCTTGATAGGGGATCTGACCCCATCCCATCCTTGAGAATTGGATGACGCTGCTGTTCCCTACACTCCTGACATTCACGGTCTTCGTCGCCTCCTTGGGACTGACCGGGTGGTTTCGCCGTCAGGCGGTCACGCACCTTCTCCTAGATGTGCCAAATTCTCGTAGCTCGCACACGATTGCCATGCCGCGAGGGGGCGGCGTGGCGATCGTGCTGTCGACGCTGGCGGCTCTGCTGATACTTGGCTGGACAGATCGGCTGGCCTGGCCGATCGTGAGGAGCCTCTGCGGGGGAGGAGCTCTGGTTGCGCTGATCGGGTTTGTGGATGACATCGGGAACGTTGCGCCGCGCTGGCGGCTGGTCGGGCATTTCGCCGCCGCGTTGTGGGTGCTGGCGACGATGGGCGGCGTCCCCCCACTGACAGCGATCAAATTCGCGCTGGATTCTGGATGGATGGGATTCGCTATCTCCGCGCTCTATCTGGTTTGGATGCTCAACCTCACGAATTTCATGGATGGTATCGACGGCATTGCTGGCGTCGAAGCCATCACTGTCTGCCTGAGTGCGGCCTTCCTGAGCGAAGTTGCTGCTCCGGGCAAGCACTTGTGGATAGCCCCTCTTGTTCTCGCGTCGGCGACTCTGGGCTTTCTGGTGTGGAATTGGCCTCCGGCGAAGATCTTCATGGGTGATGCGGGCAGCGGATTCCTCGGGCTCATGCTCGCCGCGCTCTCTCTGCAGGCCGGATGGGTGGCGAACAGGCTGTTCTGGAGTTGGGTGACCTTGCTCGGTGTGTTCGTCGTCGATGCGACGGTCACACTGATCCGTCGGATGGCGCACGGCGAACGGTTCTACGAGGCACACCGCAGTCACGCCTACCAGCACGCCGCCGTTCGTCGAGGCGCGCATATGCCGGTGACTTTGGCGGTCGGGATCATCAATCTTTGCTGGCTTCTGCCGGTCGCGCTTCTGGTCGCGCTGGGTTGGCTGGACGGATTTCTAGGCGTGCTGATCGGCTATGCGCCTCTGGTAGTGGCAGCAGTGCGACTGAAGGCCGGGAGGCCATCCGCTACGTGATCTACGTGCACAAGATCCTTCCACTTTTTCTACTCCCGGTCGACATTACGCTTCTTCTGGTACTGACGGGTCTCTGGCTTCGCCGTCTGGTGTTCACGTAGGCCGGCGTGGCTGTCCCTTGGCCCAGCAGCGCACCGCATAACCAGACGGCCCACATCAGGAAGATGCGGGCCGTCTGATTATTTTGCGTCGTACTATCGGGCTCGGGTTCTAGTAGGAAGCCAGCGCCCTCAACGTCCGCACCAACACCCGCAGATCCCCCCCCAACGACCACCGCCGCACATACCCCAGCTCGATCTCGCTGCGCTCGGGGTACCCCACAGCATGCCGCCCACTCACCGCCCACGCGCCCGTGAGCCCAGGCCGCATGGAGAGCAGCAGCCGCTGCCGCGCGCCGGTGTAGTGCTCCAGTTCGCTCGGCACCAACGGACGCGGACCCACCAGCGACATCTCGCCGGCCAGCACGTTCCAGAACTGCGGCACCTCGTCCAGTGACGTGCGCCGCAAGAAGCGCCCCAGGCGCGTCACCCGCGGATCCTGGTCCTCGGGGATCTTGTAGTTGTTGCGCACGTAGCTGTCGTACAGGGCGTCATCGGCTTCCAGCTGGGCTTCGGCGTCAACACTCATGGTGCGCAGCTTCAGGCAGCCAAAGCGGTGCCCGTCGCGCGTCACGCGCGTATGCCGGAAGAACGGCGAGCCCTTGCTCTCCAGGCGAATCAGCGCGGCCAGCACCAACATCACCGGGGCGGTCACCGCCAGGCCCACCAGCGCTCCCGTAATGTCCATGCCGCGCTTCACGGCCAGCGCCACCGACGACCGCCGGTAGCCGGCCAGCTGCAGCAGCGGCTCCTCCCCGGGCCAGACCACCCGCGGGTCGGCGCTGGCACTCACCTCGGTGGGCATCACCGACCACAGCGGGATGCCGTGCGCAATGGCCACGTCGGTGGCCCACGTGGAGGCCGAGGGCCCTACCGGCCCGGCGAAGAGCAGGGCGTCGGCGCCGAAGGTCTCCAGGCGATGCTCGATGCCGCGGCGCGCATGATCGGCCAGCCCGACCTCGACATCCAGCGCGTGCGCCTCCACCACCACAAACCGCCCGGCTTCCACCGCGGGGTGCATCAGCGCCCGGGGGAGATCTCCGGCCTGCCCAATGACCACCACACGCGTTTCTGGGGCCAGCTGGGAGTCGGCCAGCGGCACTCGGCGCCGAGCAAACGGGCGCGCCAGAGTCGCTTTGGGGGCGGTAGGGTCTGTTGAATGCATTCGGCGTGGAACATACGCCTTTGGGCGGCCTGTTCGCCAGAGCAAGCAAGACCGTCCGGTGCGGGCGTTGGGCCCCCGATATCTGCCCAACCGTGCTTGCCACATGCCGCGGTAAACGGTACCATCCCCGCTGTGAAACGCATCTTGATACTTGTGGCCTGTCTGGCCGTCAGCTCCGCCTCCGCGCAGGGCCAGGGCAGCGCCCCGCTGAGCCCGGGTGACCGGGTGTTTGTGCGCGTAGGCTCCGATACCACCTGGAGCGACTCGCTGGCCGTGGACGCCGAGAGGCGCATCTTTCTCCCCCGCATTGGGGCATTGGCCCTGAGTACCGTGCCAGCCGCCGCCGTGCCAGCCGCCGTGCGCCAGGCGCTGGGCAGCGTCTACCGCCTGACCGACGCCACGGTGGTGCCGCTGCGGCGCGTGACGGTGTCGGGTGAAGTGCGCCGGCCCGGAGTCTACTTTCTGCCGGTGGAGGCGTCAC
>Ga0334722_10003017_pt1 | contig 18447 bp, 17 predicted proteins | sample C3_bottom_MG_FD_207210 | JGI IMG/M metagenome (GOLD analysis project Ga0334722, IMG submission 207210) | Sediment microbial communities from Yellowstone Lake, YNP, Wyoming, USA - C3_bottom | ecosystem: Environmental > Aquatic > Freshwater > Lake > Sediment | place: USA: Wyoming | collected...
CGGCCTACGCGCACGGGTTGGCGCTGGCGCTGCCCGAAAAGGTTGAAATGGCGCGCCCGACAGGATTCGAACCTGCGACCTTCGGCTCCGGAGGCCGACGCTCTATCCACTGAGCTACAGGCGCGCGGTCTCGTGCTCGCGTAGAGCGTAAAACCCAGCGACCGAGAGTGCGGTCCGTTAGGCGCTACGCTCGACCAGCATCGGCGCACATGGTACCTGCGGGCCGCTCGAATGGTCGGCCGGAGCTCCGTGAGGCGCAGCGGCTGAGTTCGGCCGCGTCGTCCGGAGGTCTCCAAGGCCGTGACTCTTTCGAGACCCGAGGTATTGCCAACCAACAATTTGAACCGCATGCTCTAGACCCCGTCGAACGCTAGGATCAACCTTGACCACCGTTCGGAAGTGGATCATTGCAGCGGCGGTCGTCGGTCTCAGCATTGTCGCCATGGGTTGCGCCGGGCCAGATTCGGTGAGCGCGACCCCGACGGGAACCACACCCGCGCTCGTCGAAGTCCCGACGCTCGCCCCGAGCCCCACGTTGGCCGGCCAGGTGATCGACATCGCCGCGAAGGATCAGAAGTTCTCGCTGACCGAGATTGACGTGGCCGCCGGAGCGGCATTCGAGATCCGATTCGACAATCAGGATCCGTACCAGCATGCGATCTACATCACCGAGGGCCCCCGACCGACGCACCACCTGACCAACGAGGAGGTGGCCAACGGGCCCTTCCCGCTCCACAGCGAGTTCGTCACCGGTCCTGGGACCTTCGTCTTCCGCGTCCCTGGGCTGTCGCCGGGGACGTACACGTTCTTCTGTCCGCCCCACCTGGCAATGACCGGCACGGTCGTGGTCAAGTAGTCCCAGCGCCGAACGCCCGTCGTCATCCTTACGACGGCCCCGGCTCCGGGCCGTCACGGTCGATCCCTGTCTAAGGTCGGCCAGCACCACCGGCGGGCGACGGGGCCGTTTTGCCGGACCATGTGGCTTGGTGCGACTTCGGCGGTCGAATACCATGTGCGGTCGTTGACGGATCGCTCTCGTTGCGAGAGGTGGGTGTGGGCGGACCGACCAACCGATACTCCGGGATTGCCCTCCTGTGTGCCGTCTTCGGCTTCTTTACGGGTTATGGCGCGGTGATTGGACTGGCATTCGGGGTAGCCGCCTTCCGCCGCCGCGAACCACGGTGGAAGATGGCCATCGGTGTGAATGCAGCCGAGGTGCTGCTCGTCTTCTTGGTCATGTTCCTCATCGCCATCGTGCCACAGTCTCGGGCCTAGGCCGGCCCGTACCAGCGACGGGCGAGGGGGCCTGTTCGCAACACGAGCCCCCGGGCCGGGCTCGGTCAAATGTCTCGGCCAGGGGCTCCACGACCCGTTTAAGGGGCTAGTTGTGCAACGGAGAGCGGCCCCATCGGTGTCGTCCCCAAACAACCGAGCACGGCGGAGCCGTGGCGTGGCCAGAGGACCGGCGGGCGAGGGGCCGCGAAATGACGTTGCCTACGCGCACCGGGATCTGTCGAAAAATGCCTAGAACCCCCGCCCTCTCTGGTGCATGATGCCTCCAGCGCTGAGGTGGCGGGAGCCCCGGGGGAGTTCCGTGGTACGGCGTTCGATCGAAACGGTCGCCCGACTCGTACCGCAAGCCAAGGGCGAGACCGACCTCGGCCGGAGAAGGAGGTATCTACTCATGGTGCGCCGACTCATAAAGAGATTCGGGGCAGCGGTCTCAGTGGCCGCCATTGTCCTGAGCCTGAGCGCGAGTGCCACTTTCGCTGGTGAGGTGAAGGGCCCTCCAGGCACGCCGTGCGGCGGGGATACTGGCATCACGTGTGTTCACAACACAAATACGACTGGAGCCCTGGATCACGCAAACTCGGCCTGTGCGGCCAGCGGGCTGAATGACATGGACGGGCACATGGGACAGACCGTGTCGATCGTTCAGACCGCGGCGGACTCTTGGAAGTACTACTACCTTCCAAAGGGCTCCCCAGGCACGTGGGGACTCTGCAGAGGCGGGACTGGGGAGTAGCCTGCATGCGCTCCCGGCGATTCGATACCGCCGGGTCAGATCGATTCGGTAGGCAGTCGTCACAGATCTGAGAGAAGCCCTGGAAGGGATCTTTCGGGGCTTCTCGTTTGGCCGCCGCTAAGCGCCCGTCGTCATCCTCACCAGCGGCGCCCGGATTCCGACGGCGAGCGGGCTCGGCTAGAGCGTAAAACCCGGCCCGCTTCCTTCACGTTGCCACTCAGCAAGCGCTACGTACACCCCGCCCGGCTCCGGAGGCCGACGCTCTATCCACTGAGCGACAGGCGCGCGGTCTCGTGCTCGCGTAGAGCGTAAAACCCAGCGACCGAGAGTGCGGTCCGTTAGGCGCTACGCTCGACCAGCATCGGCGCACATGGTACCTGCGGGCCGCTTGAATGGTCGGTCGGCGCCCCGTGAGGCGGCACCCGCCCCCGCTCAGGCCAGTACCAGCGACGGGCGACGGGGGCCGGCTCTCGCGTTGCCTCGGAGCACCTCAATCAGTGGATGAGGGCATTGAATCGCGTCCTCCGACGCGCACAATTGCGGTCTCTCGGCAGGGAGGCGCGGGACCGCGAGGTTCCTCCAGCGCGGCGTCCCGATCCGGTCGCCAATCCGGCGCGCTGGGCCAATGGCGAGACCGACCCCGTCCGGTTTCCGTTGGAGGCTAGACAGAGATGCGTTCCAAATGGACCCTGGTGGTCGGACTGTGTCTCGCGCTCGTGGTGCCGGCCGGTGCGTTCGCCGGCGCGCCGGCGTCCACGTCCAAGCAGGACACGGCCGTCGCCTACTACCTGAGCCCGGACGGGTCGGAGTGCCTCATCATGACGCTAACCCAAGGCCTCTACCGTCCAATCGGCGGGGACGCCTGGTCGTACGGACAGGCCCTGGACGTGCAGCTGGCCGGTGTCGACTGTGTGGGGAACGCGTTTGGCTCAGCATCCCTCGACTCGAGTTCGTACCGGATCTTCGGGCTGACGGCCGCGTATGTCGTCGTCCCGTCCGTTGACGTCGAAGGCCGTGCCGTGAGCGTGGACGTCGCGTGGGTCGCGACCGGCACGCCGAAACTCGAGATCGAGGGGACCGATCAGCACCCGGACTGGTCGTTCGTCGGGAAGGACGTTGGCGCCCACCTGACTGGCATGGTCCTCGTCGAAGGCGTGGCGTGGACGGCCAACCAGGAAGACGCGATCTTGCGTAGCTTCGCGGTTTCCAAGAACTTCTGACGTAACGCCGGACCTACTCAGATACGACGGGCCTGCTTCCCTGCCTACCAGACCGCCGGCTAGGTAGGGATATTGGCTACCCGCGGCCTGGGGACCTCGGTCCCGAGTCCGGAGAACTCAGGCGGTCGCGGCCGCCAGTGGCAGCGTCGGCACCATCATCCGCTTCGACCCGGCCACCTGGGCAAAGAGCCGGCCGTACTCGCTGCCCACCGCCGACCAGACCATCCGACGGCTGTGCTCGTGGGCTCGCCGGCCAGTCGCCGCTCGCAGATCATCGTTGGCGAGCACGCGGTTGAGGGCGCTCGCAAGCCGGGCGGGTGACGCGGGCGAGACGAGGATCCCGCGGCCGTCGGCCAGCAGTTCGGCGGCATACGCGAACGACGTCGCAACGACCGGGCGTCCCGCGCCCAGCGCGTAGGACATTGACCCGGACACGGTCTGATCAAGGTCCGGGTAGGGCGCCACGAAGATGTCGGCGGCTTCGAGCCAACGGGTCAGCTCCACGCGCCCGATGAAGCGATCGATGAACCTGACGTGGTTCTCCAGCCCGAGTCGCTGTGTCTGTGCGAGAAGGGCCTGGCGAAGTGCCTCCCCTTCGATCCGCAGCAGTTCCGGTTCCGTGGGCCCGACGACGACATAGAGGGCGGTGGGGTTGGCTGCCACGACGGCCGGGAGCGCGTCGAGCGCCAGTTCGTACCCCTTGCCCGGGCGAAGCAGGCCGAAACTCAGCAGGACCTGGCGACCGGCGAGGCCGAGCGACGGCTTGACCGTCTCGGGATCGACCAGCGGCAGGTCCGGCACGCCGTGCGGAATGATCGTGACCCGGCGCCCGTCGACGCCATAGGTCCTCGTGAGCAGGGTGGCCGCGGATTGCGACATCACGACCGTTGCCTCTGCCCTGGCCACCAGGTCGGATAGCACCGCGTGCTGGCCCGGCGTGGGCTTGCCAGGGACGGTGTGGAGCGTGGCGATCGCCGGCACGCGCAGCGCCCGGACGAATTCGAGGACGTCCGCGCCGTCTTCGCCGCCCCAGATCCCGAAGTCATGCTGGATCGACACGACATCCACGCAGGCATCGAGCGAACGGGCCGTGTGCACGTAGTCCTCGGGTTGGTCCTTCCGGATCCGGTGATGCACCTCGATCGGATAGGACGCCGTCTGCTCGGGCGGGTGTAGGACGACGATCTCGCGATCTCCCGTGGCGGCGGCCAGCTCGTGGGTGAAGCTCGCGATTCCGCAGCGGCGGGGCGGGTAGGTGGAAACAAAGGCCGTCCGGACGATGGCGCGGCTCCTTACGAAGGAAACGAGAACGGCCCGTCCGAAGACGGGCCGTTCCAAGTGGTCAGGCGGAGCGCACCTGGACGGCGCGCGGGCCCTTGGGGCTCGCCTCGATCTCGAACTCGACCTTCTCTCCGCCCATGAGGCGGTCGAAGTCGAGCGATGAGTCGAGGCCGCCGCGATGGAAGAAGTATTCCTTCGCATCCTCTGCGGCGATGAAGCCAAAGCCGCGATCGGCAATGACCTTCTTGATGGTACCGGTGGTCATCATGACCTCCAACGCTCCCCGAACAGGGATGGCAGGTCGCACGGTCCGTTCGAGAAGGGGGGTGACCACGCGGAGCACGTCACAAAGCGTGACGAGCACGCAGCCTAGCACAGATGTTCGAACTCGGGCGAACCCGCCACAATCCGTGGTGGGCATCCCGAGGTCTGTGCCGACTCCCCGGGAGTCGGCCGTTCCCCGGCCGTGATCGAGGTCAGTGATCAGATCCGCGCCAGCCACGCTCGGCCGACCGCGGATACGTCGGCATAGGTGGATGGCCACGCTCACAGGCGGCCGGATTGATCAACGAGATCGATCAGCGGGAGGGGGAAGGGCGAGGATCAGCGCGAGGGCCAGGGCGAGGGCCCGCGCGATTCGGAGGGAGCGTTCGTCTCGATATCGATGGACCCGGACTCGCCACCGTCGATTCTCGTCAGACCGACGTGGGCCCTTCGGGGAGGCGGCGCCAGCTGGCAGGCCGCCTATCCGTAACCAGGGTATCCGCGCCGGAAAATATCGGAGCGGCTCCCGAAGGAGCCGCTCCGTTGCTGTCCCGGTGAACATTCCGCCGAAGCGGATGCCCCCCACGCGTCAAAGGCATCTATCACGTCGGCTGCACCGACTACCCTGACCCAACCTACCCATGACCTTGCCGCTGGGGCAGCGGCCTGCGCGAACGCAGTGCACGGTGGAGTCTACCCGAGAAGGGCCCCGCTGCCAACCCTTTTCGACGCGCCCTATGTGTAAATTCCTTAACCAATCCACCGTCCCGGGTGGCGTCAGTCCTCGTGGATCGTGATCGAGACCATGGCGACCGGCACATCGGGGAGGTCGCGGCCGTTGCGCGGCGCCCCCACGATCTGGTCCACGACGTCCATGCCCTTCGTGACCATCCCGAAGATCGTGTAGTTCTTCGGAAGTCGGCCGCCGCTGAGATCCTGGTGGCAGATGAAGAACTGGCTGCCGTTCGTGTTCGGGCCGGCGTTGGCCATCGCAAGCGTGCCGCGGGCATAGTCGCCCTTGAAGGGCTCATCGGCGAACTTGTAGCCGGGCCCGCCCTGGCCCACCCGATTCCGGTCCAGCGCCGCCCTCTTGCCGTACTGGCCGTCGCCGCCCTGGGCCACAAACCCGGGGATCACGCGGTGGAAGACGACGTCGTCGTAGAAACCCTTCCGGGCGAGGTCCACGAAGTTGCCGGCCGCCTTGGGTACATCGGTCGTGTACAGCTGGACATCGATGTCGCCGAGGTCGGTGGTGATGGTCGCGCGGGTCATGTTGCCTCCGTGCTGATGGGTCAGGGACTGGTGACCGTGACGTCGTCCATCACGATCGGATTGGCGGGGATCTCCTGATCGGCGGCCGCATAGATGGCGTCGACCGTGTCCATCCCGGCGGTCACCTCACCGAAGATGGCATAGGTGTTGTAGGAAGCCAGGATCGGCCCGGCAGCGTCGCTCAGGACGATGAAGAACTGCGACCCCTCAGAATCCGGAGCGCTGCTCCGGGCCATGGCCAAGGTCCCGCGATGGTAGGCAGCCGTGACCGGCTCGTCCCTGATGGTGTAGCCCGGTCCACCCGATCCGGTCCCGGTAGGGTCGCCGCCCTGGATCACGAACGGGGTCCCGTCCTGGAGCGTGGCGACGCGATGAAAGACGACCCCGTCGTAGTACCCGCAAGAGGCGAGCGCCACGAAGTTCCCGGCCGCGATCGGCGAGAGCGAGCCGTCGATCTTGAGAGTGATCGAGCCCTTCGAGGTCCTGATCTCGACGGTGCGCGTCTCGCCGGGGGCCAGGACCGCCGGCTGGCTGGTCGGGCAGGCGGACCCAGCCGTGGGTCCGGCGGGGCTCGCCGCTGGCTTGGCCGAATCGGGCGCCGCGCTGGCGCCGGTGGCACAGGCGCTGAGGGCGAATCCGAACGCGGCCGTCAGCACCAGGGCGACGTGGGCACGCGGGCGATGGATCATGCGGCGGCCTCCAGGGCGGCGGTGTAATCGATCGCCCCGGACAGGAGCGCCTCTCCGAGGATGATGCCCGCCACCCCGGCATTGCGCAGGCGGCGAATACCGTTGAGGTCGCGAACCCCACCCGCGACCACGATCTCGGCGTCCACCGATGCCCGCAGCGAGGCGAGGGCGTCGAGCTCGGCGGGACCTCCACCGTGCCCGAGCACAAGCCTCGTGACGCCGGCGCCCACCAGCTCACCGGCAAGCTCCTGGAGTGTCGGCGCGCGCGGGCGCCGCCAGGGAAAGGCGCGGAGGCGATCGGTGCGGGCGTCGAGGCCCACGGCGAGCCAGTCGCCAGCGATCGCGAGGCAATCCTGCAGAGTGTCGGGATCATCGGCGACGGCCATCCCCACGAGGACGCGCGTGGCACCAGCAGCGAACGCGAACCGGATGCCATCGGGCGTGTCGACCCCGCCGGCGAGCTGGAGCGGCGTGGCGATGCGCGCCGCGATGGTCCCGACCGTATCCAGATTGACCGGGGAGCCGGCCCTCGCTCCGTCGAAGTCCACGAGGTGGATCAACGGCGCGCCAAGCGCTACGAAGTGCTCCGCGATCCGGTCAGGCCGGTCGGTCGGGTCGCCGATGCCGCTCGAAACACCGGGCCAGAACACGATCCGGGACCGCCCGCGTTCGAGGTCGATCGCCGGGATGACCTGCACCGCGCGGGCCGTCAGACCCGCGCAGCGGCGCGCTCGACGGCGATGGCCGGGCGGCCGGCCAGGGGCTGGCTCTGGCCGGCCAGCAGCCGGCGGTGGAAGCTGATCGGCAGCGAGCCGTTGCGGAGCAGCGTGTCGTGGAAGTCGCGCATCGAGAAGGCGCCACCGCGCCGCCGGCGCTCGTCATCACGGAGACCGAGCAGGAGCACTTTTCCGAGGAGATATGAGAGCTGGTACGTCGGGGTCGAGGTGTACCGGTGGACCTCGGCGGCGGCGTTCGGGCGCTCGAACCGGGTGTGTTCGACGAGGAAGTCCGTGGCCTCCTCGATCGTCAGTTCGCCGCGATGCATCCGGACGTCGAGGATGATCCGGGCGGCCCGCCAGATGGCATCCGTCGCGAGCGCCAGGCGGAACGCCGGGCCGTCGTCGAAGCTCTCCTCGCGCATCATCTGCTCGCTGTACATCCCCCAGCCCTCGATGAACTCAGTGGCATCCGCAAAGAGCCGGGTCAGCGACGGGTGGCGAGCCGCGATCGCGAGCTGGAGGTGATGGCCCGGATATGCCTCGTGGATGCTCGTGTTGCTGATCGAGGCGCGGTAATGCTCCCGGATCGCCGCCGGGTCGCCGTCCACCGAGGGCGTCACGATGTAGGTTCCCACCGGATCCGGATCGAAGGACGCGGGCGCGTAGTAGGCCGCGAACGGCATGACATTCCGCAGGAATGGGGGCGTCGCCAGGACAAGCACGCGCTCATCGGGGGGGACGGTGACGAGATCGTGCTCGATGAGGTGCCGGCGCGCGCGGGCCATGGCGGCGCGATACTCGTCGAGCGCCTCCGCGAACGTCGCCGCGTGGTCCGACTTTGTCCGTTCCACGACCTCCGCCTCGGAGGCCTCCGGATCCAGCTCGCGGGCCGCCGAGACGCGCATCGCATGATTCAGTTCGAGCTGTTCCCAGCCGATGGCGAGGATCGCGTCCGCGTCGAGACCGTCAAAGGCGCGCAGGCGGATCAGCTCGTCGTACCGCTCACGGTCGAGCGCCCAGCCGTCCGTCGCGTGGCCCAGCCCGTCCTGCACCCACGCGAGGTGCGTCTCGACTGCCGCCGTAGCGCGGGTTGCGGCCCGGCGAAGACGGGCCACGAGGCCGGTTGGGAGGGTGAGTTCACCGGCTGCCGCCACGATCTCCTCAAGGAATGAGGGGACGCTCCGACCGGACACGATCTCCTGCTCCTGCCAGATCCGCTCTTGGGGCCCCCTCGCCCTGGTCCGATGCTCCTCCAGGTACCGTGGGACGGCCTCGATCCTGCCTGCCAGCGCGTCGAAGCGCTGATCCGGCGTCCCAAAGTCGCGGATGAAGAGCATGAACAGGGCGTCGCCGACACCCTCGGCAGCCGACGAATGACGCTCCCATCGCCGCAGGATGTCGACCTCGAAGATCGACCCTCGCACGTTGTGGATCTCGAGGTCCCGCTCGAAGGCCACGCCTGGACTCAGGGATTCGGGGTCGATGGCCTCGATCGCCGCGAGATGGCGGCGATCGTCATCGAGCCTGCCCAGGATCCGGTCCCGCCCCCCATCCGGCATTCGGTCGTCCCAGGCGTGGATCCCCAGGTTGGTCGCGAGCACCGGATCGGCCTCGACGATCCTTCTGAACCGCTCCTCGACCAGGTCGTAGAACGAATCGTCACCCGGTCCGCGGTCGGCCGACGGGGCCGGGCGCGGCAACGTGACGCCGCCGAAGGTGCGTGCGCTCACGCGCGCGCCGCGGTCGAGGCGAAGGAACGGGTAGGCGCCGTATCGGCCAGGCATGCCGCGATGATGCCGACTGCCCGGTCGATTTCCGCTCCCGTGATCCCGTAGTGGGTGGCCGCACGGACCTGATCGTGGGGATACGCGTCGAGGAGCAGCCCCCGCCTGGCGCAGGCCTCGCGGAACGCCCTGGGCTGCCCATCAACGCGGAAGAGCACGAAGTTCGTGGCCACGCGCCCGGGATCCAATGGGCCGTCGTCCGGCTGGGCGATGTCGCCCGCGGAGTGGATGCCTGGCATGGTCGAAAGCTCCTCGGCCAGGTGTCGCGCGTTCGCATGGTCCTCGCCCAGCCGCTCGATCATGCCGACGGACCCGTCGCGCAGCGCCACGAGGCCGGGAGCCGCAAGGACGCCTGCCTGGCGAAGGCCACCCCCGAGCAGCTTCCTCGCTCGGTGCGCCCGCCTGATGAACTCGGCACTGCCGACCACGACGCTGCCGACGGGACAGGCAAGCCCCTTCGAGAGGCAGAACGAGACGGAATCCGCGGGGCCGGCCAGCTCCGCAGCCGAAACCCCGAGCGCGACGACGGCATTCCAGAATCGAGCGCCGTCGACATGGAGCGGCACGCCGCCCTCGTGGGCAACCCGGGCGACCGCCGAGGTGTACTCGACACTCAGCGGCTGGCCCATCGAATGCGCGTGGGTGTTCTCCACCATCACGAGGCCCGTTATGGGCTGGTGGGGGTCCCCGGCGTCGCGAAACGCGGCCCGGATGGTCTCGGGGTCCATGGTCCCGTCGGCCCGCCCCGGCAGCGTCCGCACCGATGCCCCGACGACCACCGCGTGGCCCGCGGCCTCGTCAAGAACAACGTGCGTCTGGTATCCGGCGATGATCTCCTGGCCGCGTGCCAGGTGGGCCATCTGGGCCACGAGGTTGCCCATCGTGCCGGATGTCACGAACAGCCCGGCCTCCTTGCCCAGGAGCTCGGCGGACCGCTCCTCGAGTGCGCGAACCGTGGGATCGTCGCCGAAGACGTCGTCGCCGACCTCTGCCTCCGCCATCGCCCGGCGCATCTCCGGCGTTGGCCTGGTGACGGTGTCCGAGCGAAGGTCGATCTGATCCATGGGCCCGCGCAGGATACCGCGCCCGCGGAAACCCGATCCACGCGAGATGTAGGGTGCGTCCGTGGGCGACCGTGGCGGCATCGAGGATCTTCCGGGCGCGGATCGCGTCCATGGCAGCGCGCCATCCGCAGGCGTCGGCGACTACCGTGCGGGTGGGCGGCTGGGAGATGCCGGTGGACGCCCGCGGGCCGTCGTCTTCGGTATCGTGGCGATCGTGGCCGCCGGCCTCGTCCTCTCGCGGATCGCCCCCAACGGGAGCGGACCCGACCCATCCAACGCGGCATTGGCCCCGACCGCCGGCTCGCCCCTGTCGCCGACGCCAACGCCGACGGAGTTTCCCGCGGTCGCGACCTTCGGCGGCCCGCCGCCCACGCGCGCGGTTCCGATGGATGCGGGCTGGCTGCGCTGGCTCGATCCGGCATCCGGAACGCTGGTCGGCGACAGCGAGCCGGCTGATGGCGGGGCGGGGCTCGCGTTCGCCGACACGCGTGGGCAGGCGATCCAGGTCTGCAGCACCACGACGCCGGTCGGCCGAGGCCTCGTGACCGCCGCGGACCTCTGCGCCTTCGACGATCATGGCGCCCTCAATAGCCGGACGCCGATCGTAACCCTTCATGTCGTGGGTGCGGTCACGCTCCGTAACCCGATCCTCATGGACGCCGCAGCTTCGCTCGACGGCCGCTGGTTCTGGCTCGTGGCTGCGCTGCGATTGCCCGATGCCTGGTCGGTCACGGTCTACCGCGTCGACCTGCAGACGCGCGCCGTAGCGGGCTCACGCGAGATCCGCCGGATCCCGGTCGATCGGGCCGGCGGCGGCCAGGTGTCGCCCGAGGGCTGGCTCGTGGCCGCATCCTCCGAGATCCGGCCGGTGATCCGCGTCTCGCCGGGCGGCTCGCAGCTCTCCGTGACAATGACGGAGACCGTGTATGGTCGACTCGACGAGCTCGCCCAGCACGAACGGGTGGTCATCGATTCCGGGCTTGACCCGGGATCGCGGATCTCCGTGCATACCCCGGTCGGCGGCGCACGGGACCTGGCCTGCGATTCCGGGCACGGGGCTTGGGCCACGGAGGAGCACTACGTCACGATCTGCAACTACGCGGTCGACCAGCCGTTTGCGCGGATCGAAACCCCGACCGATATGACTTATGACGTGGCCCTCGGGCGCAGCAGCGCCCCGCTGGTCATCTTGGCCGAAGGAGGGTCATGGATGCTCGATGCGCGGCGCGGGGTGCTCTACCGCTGGTCATCCTGGGGCCTGACGCTGTCGCGCCTCGATGTCGCGACGCAAGTTGAAACGACGGTGTCGTTCGACCCGGAAGTGCCGGTCAACGGGGTACCCTGGCCCGTCAACGGGTCGCCCCAGGCGCCATTCGATCCGGGGCTGGGGCCGCTCGTCTGGACCCAGCTGGCGCAGCCGGTCGCCGCGGCCCCGGCGCAGCTCGCCGGTTCGTCGGATGGCAGCGTGCTGTACGCGCTCGGACTGATCAATCTTCCGGGGGTCACTGGCCCCCACTCCGTCGTCTGGGCCGTCGACGCAATCCGCCTGACGTCCCTCGGGCGCTGGGACGCCCCAGGGCCCATCGACCAGCTGGCATTGGCACCACGCGGTCGCGAGCTCGTCGAGCTTGTCTCGCCGGCGTCGAATTGGATCGGTCTCCCGAACCCGTCTTCGTCGGGCCCGATCTCGGACTGGACGACCGCCGCCTGGTTCGTCGACGCGAAGACCGGCCTCCCGCTCGAGGTCGTAGGGCGGCTCCGCGGCCCGGGTTACCGGCTTCCGGCCCTGCTCCCAGCCAGCGTGGACACGCTCGTCGGCTTCTGACAAGGCCATCCTCGCCTGCTATTCTCCGCACTCGCCGCATGGACCCGTGGTGTAGCGGCCCAACATGCCAGCCTGTCACGCTGGAGATCGCCGGTTCGAATCCGGTCGGGTCCGCCATCCGCCCGCATCCACCCGACGCCCCGTTCGCCCGCCCGAACGGGGCGTCACCTCGTTCGGTGTCGGGCCGGCACGCGGGTGTCGGGCCGGCGCGCGGGTGTGCCGGCGCGCGGGTGAACCGGTCCGGCTACCCTGCCGGGATGATCCGAGGGAGGGTCCTGCGGCTCGCGTTCGCGCTGCTGGTCGGCGCCTGCGTGGCGCCTTCCCCGTCCCGACAATCGAGCACTCCTGGCAGCGCCCCGCCCCCCGCAATCGAGACGCCAACGCCGGCGCCCAGCCCCGCCGTGACCCCATCGGCCGAGCCCACGCGCACCATCGTCGCGCGCCCGCTCGTACCCGTCACCAGCTTCCGAGCGCCATGGGCGGAAACATCGGCTGCCGAGGTTGCCTCCGTTCTCGCCGGGACGTCCGAGCGCTACGCGGCGATCGAAGTCGTGGGGGCGCAGCGGCAGGAGGCACAGGGCGCGCTCCATATGCCCGATGCTGCGGCGTCGTCCGTGGCGTTCATCGTGGCCCCTGACGCGGCGTTACTCAGGGCCGACATGGCAGCGCACCGCGATCGGCTCGGCTTCCTCCTCGCCGATGACGTGGATGCCAGCGTCCGCGCCCTCGGCTGGGAAGGTCTCGCCCTCTTTGGCGTCGACCGCGTGGGGACCCTCGCGGGCTGGCCGCTCCGCGTCCTCGCCTCGTACCCGGCCGGCAGCGCACCCAAGCCCGACCCGAGCGCGCCTTCGTACGACCCGGCCCGTGCGTGGACGCTCGTCGCGGGCGGCGACGTCCTCCTCGACCGCGGCGTCGCCAAGGCCATCGCCGCCGAGGGCAGGGGGGTCGACTTCCCGTTTGACGGCGGAACCGCGGCGATCACCTCGCGCTACTGCTGCTCATCGTTCGGCTGGGATCTGCCGAAGGTCCGGCGCACCGGCGACGAAGGGTCCGTTCGGGCGCTGCTCAAGGGAGCCGACCTCGCGATCGCGAACTTCGAGAACCCGGCACCGGACGCGTTCTCGTTCCATGCCCACGGGACGGTCTTCAGTGCCGATCCCGCGCTCATCGAGGGTCTGGCGAACGCCGGGATCGATTTCGTGTCCCTCGGCAACAACCACATCCGGGACGCGGGCGCGCGGGGAGTCCTCCAGACGATCGACAATCTCGATGGCTGGGGGATCGCCCACAGCGGAGCCGGGGCCGACCTCGAAGCTGCCAGGGCGCCGGCGATGCTCAGCGCGGGCGGCTTGATAGTGGCCATCCTCGGGTACGACACGATCGCGGGTGGCTACTTCGCGACGCCCACTCGGGCCGGCAGCGCGCCGCTGACGGTCGAGAACGTTCGCGCCGACGTGCCGGCGGCTCGCGCAGCGGGGGCGGACGTCGTCATCGTGTTCCCTCACTGGGGCACCGAATACGATCCGACCCCGTTCGTCGGCCAGCGCGAGCTCGCGAAGGCCGCGATCGACGCGGGCGCGGACCTGGTCATCGGCAATCACGCGCACTGGGCCGCGGGTATGGAGATCCACGACGGCAAGCCGATCTGGTACGCCCTCGGCAACTTCGTCTTCGACCAGTCGTGGTCGGAACCGACAATGGAGGGGATCACCCTCGAGCTGACGTTCGATGGGACCCGGCTGGTGCAGATCCACATGCGCCCGCACATCATCCTCGACAAGGCGCAGCCGAACTTCATGGACCCGACCGGCAGCGGCGCCGTCGTCATGGGCCAGGTCTGGGCAGCCTCGGAAGGGTTGCTGGACTGGTGACGGCACGCCAAGCGATGCCGCCCTTCCGTTCCAACCCGTGAGAAACACGGTGTCAACCGCCCGGACCCGCGATCTCGCCACAAGCGGCCGGCCGGGCCGACCGACGGAGTACGCTGTCGTGGCGCGAACAACTCCTACTCACGTCCTGGTCGTCGCTCGACGGAGGCCGAACGATGGAGCATGACCTGACCGCGGTCGTGCGGCGGTACGACGAGGTCTGGGCTGAACGTGACGTGGCCCGCCGTCGAGACATCCTCGCCGCGATCTGGACCGAAGACACCATCTACCTCGACCCGGACGTCCCGGCTGGACTCGTCGGACCGGACGCCCTGGTGGACTTCATCGAGGCGTCTTTCGAGCAGTATCCGGGCCTCGCGATCACCGCGATCAGCGAGGTCGCCGTGCTGCACGATCGCGCCTGGTACCGGTGGCGGCAGACCTCTGACAACGGCCCGGCCATCACCGGAACGGACTTCATCGAGTTCGACGCTGCGGGCAGGATCCGGCGCTTGACTGGCTTCTACGACTCGTAGCTTCTCGTACGCCGGACGACCGCCCGCGGCTCCCCCAGATACGATCGGGGATCGTGGTAGGGCGGCGTTGTCAGGTTTGGCCAGCCAGACCCGCTCCGTTCGCGGAGGTTCCCGTTCGGGGATGTCTTGGCTTGGCGGCGACTTCCGGTCGGACGACCTCTCCGGCGGTCTAGTACGACCCCGGGTAGTAGGTGGGGGGACAGGGCCGGTTCGGGCGGTCAGTACGATCGGTGATCGTAGGTGGTGGCCGTCGGCGGGTTGGACCCGGTCGCGGGTCAGCCGAGGCCTGCGAAGACGTCGGTCTCGGGGCTGGGGGCCGGGACTCGCGACTCGCGGAGGACGTACGCCTCTTTCGACCAGAACTCGCGCCACGCCTGCTCGCCGAAGCGGAGGAACGGGCTCATCGGGCTCATCTGGGTGACGTGCTTCCAGATGGCGGCCCATTTCCGGTCGAGCACGTCCGAGACGTCGATCCAGGTCGTGATCGACTCGTCCGGGACGAGCATCTTCTTCATTCGTGCCCGGAAGAGACGTCGCTCCGCGGGCGTCGCATCCTCCGGCTCGGACCAGAAGCTCTTCTCGCCGATCGCCTCCATCCGGTCCCGCATCGCGTTGCGGACCGAGGCCGGGATCGCCTGCTCGTAGAGTTTCGAGGGGGACCAGGGGGCGAGGCCGCCCTCCGCCTCGGCCGGGCCGGTTCCGCCGTGCTCGGGCGCGAGCTGCTCGGCATACCAGGCGGGGTCGCCGGCGCGGGCGAATGCGCGAACGGACGCGTCATGGGTGCGGATATGGTCCGGGTGACCGTACCCACCGAAGTCGTTGTAGGTGGTCATGACATGGGGCCTGTGCCGGCGGACGAACCAGGTCACGCGGCGGGCGGCGTCATCGAGGTCGGCCTGCCAGAAGCAGCGGGGGTCGCGGTTGCCGGGTGTGTCCATCATCCCGGAGTCGCGGTAGCCCAGGTTCTCCCACTCCGTGACCCCGAGCTCACCAAGGGCCGCCTCGAGCTCGCCGGCCCGGATCTCGCCAAGGCGCCGGTGGTTGTCCGGCGTGTCCATCTCGGGGACGACGATCTCGCCGAGCTCGCCTCGAGTGCACGTGACGAGGACGACGCGATGGCCGTCACGGGCGGCCTTTGCCATGAGGCCCCCGGTGCCGATCGTCTCGTCATCGGGGTGGGCGTGGACGGTCATCAGGGTGAGTGGCTTGGGGCTGGTCATCGCGGCATGGTAGCGCGAGGCCGGTCCAGGCCCCTGGGGACTGCCGCGTCGCCGTACCATCCCGGCCATGGCCGATCCGACGCCCCAGCCACTCGGTGCCCTTGAGGGCATCCGCGTCGTCGACTGCTCCACGGTCCTGGCCGGCCCGTATTGCACGATGCTTCTCGCCGACCTGGGCGCGAATGTGATCAAGGTCGAGCCGCCCGAGGGCGATGCGACGCGCGGCTGGGGGCCGCCATGGGTCGGCGACGAGGCCGCCGGCACCCGGACGGCCGCCTACTTCCTGTCGGTGAATCGCAACAAGCGGAGCCTCCGGCTCGACCTCCGCCCGGAGGCCGGTCGCGAGGTGCTGCGCCGTCTCATCTCCAGGGGAGATGTTCTCGTCGAGAACTTTCGCGCCGGCGGCTTCGCGCGGCTGGGGTTCACCGAAGAAATGCTCGCCGGCCTCAATCCCGGCCTTGTCCACCTCGCGATCAGCGGATACGGGGCGACCGGGCCTGATGCGACCAAGCCCGGCTACGACTTCATCGTCCAGGCGACCGGCGGCCTGATGTCGATCACCGGGGCCGCGGACGGCGCCGGCGGCGGGTCCACGAAAGTCGGCGTGGCAATTGCCGATGTCGTTGCCGGCCTGTTCGGCGCGGTTTCCGTGCTCGCAGGTCTCCTGGCTCGGCCCCGGGCCGGTGGCCAGCGGGTCGACGTGTCACTCCTGCAGAGCACGCTCGCCGTGCTGGTGAACCAGGCCCAGAACGCGTTCGTGACCGGCCGGTCGCCCGGCCGGCTCGGCAACGCCCATCCCAACATCGTCCCATACCAGACGTTCCGGACCGCGGACGGGGAGATCGCCATCGGGGTTGGGAGCGAGCGCCAGTGGCCGCGATTCTGTGACGCGCTCGGCGCTCCCGAGCTGGCGGCCGATCCGCGATTTGCCACGAATGGCGACCGCGTGGGGGCACGCGACACCCTCGTGCCGATGCTCGCCGCCCGGATCGAGATCGCGACCTCGGCCGAGTGGCTGGCTCGGCTCGCCGCCGCGGAGGTGCCGGCCGGTCCGGTCCTCGACCTGGTCGACGCCTTCTCGACGCCCCAGGCGCGGGCCCTGGGCGCCCGGGTCCCCATGACGCACCCGGAACTCGGTCCGGTGGACCAGGTCCGGAGCCCGTTCGACTTCGCGGTGACGCCGGCTGGGATCAGGACCCCACCTCCGCTGCTCGGGGAGCACTCCCTGGAGGTTCTCGAAGAAATCGGCTACAAGGTGGAGGACATCGCGGGGCTTCGAGCTGCGGGGGTGATCTGAGGCAACGGGATCGGCCGCATAACCGCCGGCCGGTCGTCGCTCAGGTTTCTAGACGAGTTCGCCCGCGAGCAGGTCCATGAGAAGCCCGTCGTGCCACGACCCGTCGATCCCGCGCTCGTACCGGCGCATCACGCCGACCGGGCGGAAGCCAACCTTCCCGTAGGCCGCGATCGCCCGTTCATTCGCGGCCGCCGGATCGATCGTGAGGCGGTGATGGCCGCGGTCCCCGAAGAGATGCGACGCAACGACCCGGATCGCCTCCGGTCCGTAGCCGCTCCCCTGGTGGGTCGCGGTCAGAAAGAGGTCGATCCCCGCATGGCGGTAGTCGGGATCGAGCTCCTCCGCATAGCCGATCCAGCCGACGGTCGCGTCGTCGAGCTCGATCACGAATGAACTGCCCGGTGGATGCTCGTAGAGCTCGTCGACGGAGGCGTCGGCGCCGCCGGGCCCAAACCATCTCGCCACGTCGGGCTCGGCCAGGATCTCGCGGAGGCGCGTCCGGTCCGCTGCCTCGATCTGCCGCAGGCGGAGGCGTGGACCGCGTAATTCGAGGCGCGGCATGGGGCGATCGTCGCGCGGCTGCTGCGCGCGCGCAAGCCCCGGGGACGGCGGCCGGTCACTGCTAGACTCGCGGCGCCTCTCCCGCCAGGAGTCAGCTTCCATGACCGACACCCGCGAGCGCTGGGCGCTCATTCTCGGCGCATCGTCCGGCATGGGCGAGGCCACCTCCCGCGCCCTGGCGAAGGCCGGCTACAACATCTGCGGAATCCATCTCGATTTCCGGGCGGCCATTGCTCGCGTCGAGGAGGTCAAGGCCGACCTCGCCGCCGAGGGCCGCGACGTCCTGTTCATCAACATGAATGCGGCCGACGATGAGAAGCGGGCGGCGGCGCTCGACCAGCTCGGGGAGCGCTTCGAGGCATCGAGAGCCGCCGGGCGGCAACCGTATGTTCGCGTGGTCATGCACTCCCTCGCCTTTGGCAGCCTCGTTCCGTTCATCACGGACGACCCGAAGGAGGGCGTCGACCGCAAGAAGATGGAGATGACCCAGGACGTGATGGCCAACAGCCTCGTGTACTGGGTCCAGGACCTGTATCGCCGGGGCTTGCTTGGCCGGGGCTCGAAGATCTTCGCGATGACCTCCGAGGGCTCGTCGCGCGTCGTGCCGTCCTACGGCGTGGTGTCCTCGGCCAAGGCGGCGCTCGAGAGCCACATCCGACAGCTGGCGATGGAGCTCGCCCGCAAGGGCACGGGGGTCACCGCGAACTCGATTCGCGCTGGCGTGACGATCACGCCGGCTCTCCTGAAGATCCCTGAATCCCAGCAGATGATCGACATCACGATGAAGCGCAATCCCACCGGACGGATGACGACGCCCCAGG
>Ga0334722_10003018_pt1 | contig 18445 bp, 15 predicted proteins | sample C3_bottom_MG_FD_207210 | JGI IMG/M metagenome (GOLD analysis project Ga0334722, IMG submission 207210) | Sediment microbial communities from Yellowstone Lake, YNP, Wyoming, USA - C3_bottom | ecosystem: Environmental > Aquatic > Freshwater > Lake > Sediment | place: USA: Wyoming | collected...
CGGACTTCTGGAGTTCGACGAAGGGGCGAGTCGGCAGGACCACCGCGGCGATCCTTGTGTCCCTCCTGATCCCGCTCCTTGCCCTGGACTGGGCGTATATGGACCTCCGCGACTGGCGGGATTTGACGATGTTCCTCATGGCGCCCGGACTGGCGGCCTACGTCGCTCTGAAGGCCCTTATTGGACGGGGAGAAGGGCCTAAGGTCCGGCGGGCTTGAGGAGATCGGCAAGCGTAAGACGCGCCAGGGCCGTCTTCATCCGCGCATCGGCCGCGCTCGCGGCATGATGGATCACGCAAGCGGCGTCGTCCCGGCAGGGCTTGTCGTTGAGCAGGCAACGGCCCTTGCGCGCGCCCCGCTGTTCCAGGGCCGCAGCGACCTCGGCAAGGCTCACCGATCCCGGAGGCCGCAGAAGGAGGTAACCTCCCCCCGGCCCGCGGCGGGAGCCCAAGATCCCTCTCGCCGCCAGGCGCTGGAAACACTTGGCGAGCGCCGCCTCGGGCAGTCTCAGCCGCCGCGCGACGGTCTTCGCGTCGAGGCAGAGGTCGGGCCGCGCGGCCATGGCCGCAAGCCCCTGCAGGGCGTGCCGCAGAGGCGCGGCAAGGCTCACGATCTGGAGATCGGTCAAGTCTTTTCGGCGAGCTTGTAGAGTTCGGACTCTTCCCGCCGAATCCTCCCCGCAAGCGCGGAGAACAGCTTCTCCGTGTCGGACCGAAACTTCTCCGACTGGGAATGGATCGTCGCGCCGGTCGGCCAGTCGCGCAGGTACTGCTTAAAGGCCTCCGCGATCCCCCCCATCTCATCGACGAAGCGCTTCGTGGCCGCGACCACCGCCGGGTCCTTCGCGGCCAGCAGGGACGGGTAGAGCACCTTATCCTCCGTGATCAGATGAACGCCGACTTTGCCGGAGAGGTCGACTAAGCGCGCGCGGGCCTTGCCGCCGGCTTCAAGAGTCGGCGCGGCGGGCTTGGCCAGCTGCAGGATGTCCTGGACGATCTCCTCGATCTCGCGGTGCTGTTCGGTCAGTCTGGATATGTCCATCGTCGGCCTCCTTGGGCGGACGCCCAATAACGGACAATATAGTCCGAAATAGAGGAACCGTCAAGACCCAGACGGAGCGGACGGGCTCAGGGAACGAAGACGACCTTCCCGCACTTCTTGTCGGGAGAGGACATCGCCGCAAATCCCGCCTCGTAGTCCTTGAGCGGGAAGGTGTGGGTGACGACGGGCTTAAGGTCGACGGCCCCGGAACGCAGCAGCCGGTCGGCTTTATACCAAGTCTCGAAGATCTCCCGGCCCACGATGCCGTGCACGCGCAGGCCCTTGAAGATGAGGTCGTTGGCCCAATCGATTTCGACCTTCTTGGAAGGCAGGCCAAAGGCGGAGATGCGGCCGCCGCTGCGCGCGGCCTTCAAGGCCATGCCGATGGCGGGGGCCGCTCCCGACATTTCGCAGACGACATCGTAGCCGTCCTTGACCTTGCCGGCCTTTAGGACCGCGTCGAGGTTTCCAGGCTCTACGACGGCTGTCGCTCCCATGCGGCGCGCCAGCTCCGCCCGGTACACGGATCCCTCGACGGCGACGATCGGCCCGGCTCCGGAAGCCTTGGCGACGGCGATGGAGAAGAGGCCCTGGGGGCCGCAGCCCATGACGAGCACGGACTTTGTCGACACGGGCTCAACGAGCACGGAGTAGACCGCGTTGCCGAAGGGCTCAAAGAGCGAGCCGAGGTCCTTCAAGGAGTCGTCCTTGTGCTTCCAAGCACAGCGCGCGGGGACGGCCGCGTAGTCGCCGAAGCCCCCCGGGCCGTCGATGCCGATGATCTTCATCTCGCGGCAGACGTGGCGCTGGCCGTTTTGGCATTGGTAGCAAAGGCCGCAGAAGATATGGCTCTCCACGGAGACGAAATCGCCCTTGGCGAAGTCGCGCGTGCCCGCGCCGACTTCGACGACGCTCCCGCAGAACTCGTGGCCGAAGGTGCTGGGCGTCTTAAAGCGCTCGGGGGCCCAGGAGTTCCAAGAGAAAATGGGGAGGTCTGAGCCGCAGATGGAGGCCCGATGGACCTTGACGAGGATCTCGTCGGGACGGATGCTCAGATCCGCCGTGGATTCATACGCGGCGCCCGGCGCGGGCGACTTCTTGAGCAGGGCCTTCATGAGAAAAAATGCCGCAGGACGAACATCAGATTCTCCTTACGCTCGCGGATACGACGGTAGAAGTAGGGAAACCAATGCGTGCCGTAGGGCACATAGACGCGGACCACGTGTCCCTGGGCCTTCAGTTCACGCCAGCGGCGCGGACGCAGGCCGTAGAGCATCTGAATCTCATAGTCGGACTTGACCCGACCGGCGGCGTCGCAGGCTTTGAGCGCCGCCTCGATGCGGAGATCGTCATGCGTGGCGAAAGCGGGGCAGGGGGCCTTGGCGAGGAGGGCTGAGCACTTGTCGTAGTTGGCGTTGACCTCGTCCTTATCCTGGAAAGCGACATCCGCCGGCTCGCGGTAGGCGCCCTTGCACAGGCGCACGCGCACCCCTTGAGCCACGGCATGTCTGACGTCCGACTCGGTGCGACGCAAGGCCGATTGGAGCACGATGCCGGCGTTGGGAAAGCGCGGCCGCAAGGAGTAGAAAAGATCCAGCGTCTTCTGCGTCCAGGCCGAGCCCTCCATGTCCACGCGCATGAAGATCTTCAGGCGCTCGGCTTCCTCGAGGATGCGCGAGAGGTTTTCGCGGGCAAAGGACTCGTCGATGGCCAGGCCCAACTAGGTGAGCTTTAGAGAGATGTTCGCGTCGACGCCGGAAGCGGCGATGCGGCGCAACATCAGGAGGTTCTCCTCCGCCGCGGCCAGCGCCTGCTCCCGGGTCAAGCTGTCCTCGCCGAGATTGTCGAGGGTGGCCTTGATGCCCTCGCCGTTGAGAGCGCCGACGGCTCGGATGGCCTCGTCGATGCGGTCGCCCGCCACGAAGCGGCCCGCCAGGAAGGTGAGAGGCCTCACTCAGCGTCGAGCGGGTCGTAGACGACCCCGCCGTAGGGCGGACGAATCACCGAATGGAAATACACGAGGGTCTCCCAGGAAGTCCTCTCGAGCGCCGTCAAGGCGGCCTGGCGCAGAAGAGGATCGTCGTCGCGGGAGGCGATCTCCTCGAGCACGGCGGTCTCATCGGAGTCGACCCGCGCTGAAAGCATCAGGATGGCCGCGCGCCTCACCTCGCGAGCCAACGAGGAGTCCTTGGCGAGGGTCACGGCGAGCTGTCGGACATCGGGCAAACCCATGCCCCCATAGAGGCTCTTCAAGGCCTCCACGCGCGCGGACCCGTCGTCGTCGCGCTTGGCGATGTCGAAGAGGACCCGGCGCACCTCGGGCATGCCGACCGAGGCGAACAGCCCCCAAATGGCCCCGCGCCGAACGACAGGATCGGACTCGTCCTTCGCGGCGGAAGTCAGCGCCTCGCGCACGTCGGGACGGGAGGAGGCGGCCGCGTAAAGGGCCTTGTAGCAGATCTGCCGGACATCCCGATGATCGCCCGATCTCGCCTGATCAAGGAGGGCCTCGTAGGCCGCATCGGAGAGGCTCTTGGCCGCCTCGCGGCGAACGGAGACGGGCTGCTGCGGGTCCTTAAGGACCGAGATCAAGACCTCGCGGCAGCGCGAGGAGTAGACGACGTGGTCCTTGAGGGCCTTCACGGCCGAGACGCGCACCTGCAGGTCGGGGTCGCGAACGAGTTCAAGCAGCCTCTCTTCCTGGTTCCAGGAAGCGCTGAGGACCGCCTGCCGGGCCGAGAAGAAGGACGAGTCCAGCGTCGCAACCGCAGCACCGGCGCGAAGCGGAAGCAAAACGGCGAGGGCGAGGGTCATCATGGGTGCATTATGCCACGACCCGGCCCCCTTATGGAAGAGACTTCCAGAAGCGCTCGAACTCCGCGGGGGGGTCGGCTACGAAGAGGGCGGCGCGGCCGCTGGCGGGGTGCTCGAAGCTCAGGCGCCAGGCGTGGAGCATCATGCGCGGAGGGACCGGCTTGCCGGGCGCGGGGCGGTCGAACTCCGGGTCGCCCGCCACGGGATGGCCGAGGAAGGCGAGGTGGGCGCGGATCTGGTGCGTGCGGCCCGTCAGCGGCCTGGCTTCGACCAAGGCCGCCTCCTTCTTCTTCGAGAGAATCCTAAAGGAGGTCTCGGCGGACTTGCCCAGGGGCGTGACGACGATGCGGCGGTTTCCCGGCACCCGGCCGATAGGAGCCTGAACGCGAGAGGCCCCCGGAGGAACTCCTCGCACCACCGCGCGGTAGGTCTTCTCGACTAAGCGGTCCTTAAACGCGGCGACCAAGGCGTCGTAGGTTTCCGGGTCCTTGGCCACGACCAAGGCGCCGCTCGTCTGCCGGTCGAGGCGGTGCACGATGCCGCAGCGGGGCGTGCCGGCCTTCAGGATGGCGGGGCGGTGAATCTGGAGGAGGGCCGCGAGGTTGCTGCCCGGCTCGGCCCGCGCGGCCTCGGGGCTCGCAAGCCAAGAGGTCCCCAGGGGATGCATCAGAAGGCCCGAGGGCTTCTGGAGAACGAGGAGGCGTTTGTCCTCGAAGAGAATCCAGGACTCAAAATCCTGTCCCGCCTCCTCCTCGCACTGAGGCAGGACGAGTTCGACGCGCTCGCCCTCATAGACGAACTCATCCGGATCGCGGGGCTCGCCGTTGACGCTCACCAAGCCGCGCCCGATGAGGTCCTTCAGGAAGGACCGCGTGTAGCCCGTCAGGGACTTGGCGAGAAACGCATCCAGGCGCATGCCCCCCGTCTCCACCATCAGGATCTTCTTCACTGACGCCTCCTTAAACTCGCCGCGAAGGCCGCAGCCAGGACCGCCAGGGACGCCCACTGCGAAAAAGACAGACCGAGCCATAATCCGCCCCGATCATCTCCCCGGAAGGCCTCGACGACGAATCGCGCGACGCCGTAGAGCGCGGCATACAGGAGAAACGCCGAACCGCGACGCCAGCGCCCGTCTTGGACGCGAGGCAAGCCGACGCCGAAGACGATCGCGGCGACGGCAAAACACGCCGCGGACTCGTAGAGCTGGGTCGGATGGCGGGACGGATCTCCCGCCAGGGCCACGCCCCAGGGCGCGTCCGTATGACGCCCATAACAGCAGCCGGCGGCCAAGCAGCCCAGACGTCCGATCGCATGCCCCAACGGCAGGGCGACGCCGAAATAGTCCGCCACGCGGGCGTAGGAGAAGCCCTTTCGATGCTGAACGATCCAGCCGGCCAGCAAGGAACCGAGAAGCCCCCCGTAAAAAACGAAACCGTAGCGGAGGTCGCTCCAGAGACGACTGACGTCGCGCTCGACGACGGCGAATGCAATCTTTCCGCCGAGCAAGGCCCCGCCGAAAAGCCAGTAGATCAGATCCCAAAAAACGTCCTCGGAGAGTCCCATCTCCTTTCGCCTGGAATGAAGCCAGGAGATGCCGACGAGGTAGGCCGCGGCCACCAGGACGCCGTAGGTGGACAGTTCGAAAGAACCCAGCCTCAGGAGGGTTGGAAACACCGAGACCTCCAGAGCATAATGCCCCCCGCCGCCGCGACGAGGCAAATCCCCAGGACCTGCCCCACGCTCAGTCCCATGGACAGGGGAACGGTGTCTCCCCGCAGGAACTCGATGGCGAATCTCATCGCCCCGTAGGAGGCGAAATAGCCCGCGGCGACCAGGCCGGGCCGGCCCTTCCGCTCGAAGAGGCGATAGAGGAGAACGGCGGCGACGGCGTCGTAAGCGGCCTCCAAAAGCTGGGTCGGATGGAGCGGAACTCCGAGCCACTCGCGCGGGACCATGGCGCTGGGATCGCGGAAGACGAGCCCCCAGGGCAGGTCGCTGGGACGGCCGTGGCAGCAGCCGGCCAGCAGGCAGCCCAGGCGTCCGAAGGCATGCCAAGCGGGGGCCATGACGCAAACCCCGTCGAAGAGCCGAGCGAACTCGATGCCCTTCCAACGGCAAAAGGCCCAGACCGCGAGAGGAACGCCCACGAAGGCGCCGAACATCGAAAACCCGCGCGACGGCGAGATCAGTGTCTGCCAGAAATCCCGGGAGAACGGCTGGGTGTACTCAAACAGGTACAGGATGCGCCCGCTGATCGGACCCGAGAAGAGGATGATGTTGATGAAGAGCCAATAGTCCTCGTCGCTCTTAAGGCCCACCTTCGCCATCCGGGGGCGCAAAAGCGAGAAGACGAAGATCCCCCCCAGCGCGACCATCAGGCCGTAGCCGTGGACGCGGACGGGGCCCAGGGCGAAAAGAAGCGGCCTCACTTCTTCTCGGGAGGCGGGAAGCGGTACTCGATCTCGCCCTTCTTGATGTAGCCGAGCTCCTTGCGCGCCAAGCGCTCCACGCCGCCGTCGCCCGCTCTCAGGCTCTTAAGCCGCCCGTCAAGCTCCTTCTCCTCGACCTGGAGGCGATCGATCTCGCCGCGCAGGCGGCGGAGCTCCCGCCAGTTGCCCACCAGGCTGCGAAATCCCGCGTTGCCGAAGAAGACGGCCGCCACGCCCGCCCCGATCAGGACCCGGGGCCAATGCTCCCGAATGAATCCGGCCGCGAAGCGCGCGGCCTTGCGGCTCATCGCGCCGTCGCCGGGACGCGGAAAGCCAGGGGCCCGGCATACTCGGCCTTGGAGCCGAGGGCGGTCTCGATCTGGAGCAGGCGATTGTACTTGGCCAGCCGCTCGGAGCGGCAGGGTGCGCCCGTCTTGATGGCCCCGGCGTTCAAGGCCACGGCGAGATCGGCGATGAAGGAGTCCTCGGTCTCGCCGGAACGATGGGAGATCACGGCCGAGAATCCCGACTTCTGGGCCAAGCGCACGGCCTCCACGGTCTCGGTCAGCGTTCCGATCTGGTTAAGCTTGATGAGGATGGCGTTGGCGGATTTCTCATCGATGCCGCGCGCCAAGCGCTGGGGATTAGTCACGAAGAGGTCGTCGCCGATGAGGCGCATCCGGTCGCCGAGCTTGGCCGTCAGGGCCTTCCAGCCGGCCCAGTCGTTCTCGGCCAGAGGGTCCTCGATGGACAATATCCCGTGCTTGGCGGTCCAAGAGGCGTAGATTTCCCCGACCTGCGCGGAAGTCAGAGCCTTGCCCTCGAGCGTGTATTTGCCGTCCTTGAAGTATTCGCTGGAGGCGCAGTCCAGGGCCAAGCGGACCTTGCCGGAGTAGCCGGCGGCGGAGATCGCCTTGGCCAGAACCTCGAGGACCTCGACATGCGTCTTCAGCTTCGGAGCGAAACCCCCCTCGTCGCCGACGGCGACGGTCAGCTTCATCGCAGCCAGCGCGCTCTTGAGGACCTGATAGATCTCGGAGCCGGCCCGAAGCCCCTCGCGGAAGCTCGGAAGCTCGACGGGGACGACCATGAACTCCTGGACGTCGAGGCCGGAATCGGCGTGCTTGCCGCCGTTGACCACGTTGAACATCGGCGTCGGCAGGATCCAGCGGTCCTCGCTCAGGCCGTAGGCCTTGCGCAGGAAGACGTAGAGCGGGAGCTTCGAGGACGCGGCCTGGGCGCGGGCGGCGGCCATCGAGACGGCCAGGATGGCGTTGGCCCCGAGGCGGCCCTTGTTGCTCGTATCGTCGAGATCGATCATCTTCTTGTCGATCTTGGCGGGAGCCGAGGCGTCCAGGCCCTTGACGGCCTTGGCGATCTCCCCTTGAACGTTGGCCACGGCCTTGAGCACGCCCTTGCCGTGGTAGCGGGCCTTGTCGCCGTCGCGGAGTTCCACGGCCTCGTGCTCGCCGGTGGAAGCGCCGCTGGGCACCGCGGCGGAGCCGACGGCTCCGTCGGCCAGCGTCACTTCCGCGGAGACCGTCGGATATCCCCGGGAATCGAGTATTTCCTGCGCGCGAACGGACTGGATTTTAGCCATTAGAATTTCCCCTGGAGCATCTTCTTGCCCGCCGCCATCATCTCCTCCAGGCGCTTGGAGGTATGCGCCTCCGCGTAGACGCGGAAGACCGGCTCGGTGCCGGAGCTCCGCAGTCCCAGCCAGGACCCGTCGCGCAGGATGAACTTAAATCCATCGGTCTGGTCGACGCGCCAGACCGACCCCCCCGCCAGATCCAGAGGCGGCTTGACGCGCAGGCGCTCCTCGAGTTCGATGATCTGCCGCAGGCGGTCCATCTTATAGTTGAGTCGGACGTTGTGGAAGGCCCCCAGCTTCTTGTAAAGCCGGTCGCGCGTGGCGGCCAGGGACTTGCGGGAGAACGCGACGAGTTCGAGCATGAGCAGACACGCCAAAATCCCGTCTTTCTCGGGAACATGTCCCCGTATGGAGAGCCCGCCCGACTCCTCTCCGGCGATGAGGAAAGACCCCGACCTCAGCAGTTCCCCGAGGTACTTAAAGCCCACCGGGGTCTCCCGCGTCTCCGAGCCGTGGGACTTGGCGACGGCGTCGACGAAATGCGACGTCATGACGGAACGCCCCGCCTTGCCTTTCAGGCCGCGATCGACGACGAGATGCTCGTAGGCCAGGGCGATGACGTCGTTGGCCGGGATGTATTCGCCGCCGGCGTCGAGCACGCCGAAGCGGTCCCCGTCGCCGTCGCAGGAAAGCCCCAGGGACAATTTCTGCTTGCAGACCATCTCGGCTAAGACCGTCAAGGACTCCGGCGATGGCTCCGGAGAGCGCCCGCCGAAAAGGACGTCCCGGTCCTCATTGACGGCGACGACCTCGACTCCGAGCCGTTCCTCCAGGAAGGGCCGCAGATAGAGCCGCGCAGATCCATGCATGGCGTCGACTCCGACGCGAAGCTTGGCCTTGCGGATCGCCTTGACGTCGAGGAGGCTCTCCAGCTGATCGAAATAGGATTTTCGGAAATCCTGCGTCTCGGTCCAGGATTCCTTGACCGAACGCTCATCCGACATGGCCTTGACCGAGTGATCTCCCAGGAGCTCGACGCGCCGCTCCAGGTCATTGGTGATGGCCGGAGACGCCGCCCCGCCCCAATAAGGCATCCACTTAAATCCGTTGTACTGCCCGGGATTATGCGAGGCCGTGATCATCACGCCGCCGACGGCCTTGTGGTTCAAGACGGCCCAGGCGGCCGCCGGAGTGGGCAGATCGGTCTTGGAGAAGAGCGTGCGGATGCCGTCGCTGGCGAAAACCGCCGCGACTTCGCGCGCGAACTCCTCGGAGAGAAACCGCGTGTCGTAGCCGATCACGACGGTCGGAACGCGGCTTGGGGCCTCGCCCGCGAGGAACTGGCGGTACTCGTCGCTGTTGTAGCCCACCTCGGGGCTTTCCTTAACGTTGCCCGAGACGGCATGCGCGACCTTGCGCAGATTGGCGAATGTAAATTCGTCTGAAACCACGCCACGCCAGCCCGATGTTCCGAATCTTATCATGGGGCGCATATTAGGAAAAGGACCCTCCCAAGGTCAATCGGATTCGGCGAATAGAGTCCGTAGGTCTTTAGCCCTATTGACAGGTAGGCCCTAGGGCCTATGGCGGATTCTGGGTCCCGGGGGTATGATGGGGGTGTCTCCCCAAGGAGAAAGGCCATGAAGACCCCTCGCATCCCTCTCACCGCCCTCGCGCTGCTCCTCGCCGCGGCCGCCGCAGCCTCCGCCGGCGACGAGCCCAAAACCGCCGACGGGAAAATCATCGTTACCCCGGACGCCTTCGGCCCGTTCCCGACGCCCACCTGCGTGGCGGGAAGCCCCGAATGCACGCCGGCCGGCGACCCCGCCACAACAAACTCCCTGATGGACATCGGCAAGCAGCAGCAGGAAGAAAGCGGCGCGAAGATGCTCCCCCCCGATAAAGTCGACAAATTGGTCGAGGGCGAGGATGCCGGCCTCAAGAACGGGGATTTCAAGGACATCCACCGCACACCGTACGGCTCGGTCATCACATTTCCCGATGGGCGAATCTCCTGGTCGAGCTACAAGACCGGGCAGACGACCCTCCCGATCGATCCGGCGAAATGCGCCAGCAATCCCCAATGCCCCCCCGAGCTCAAGAGCTACGCCGAGGACCAATCGCGGAAGGACAAGGACCAAAAGGAATTCCAGGCCAAGAACGACGCGATGTACACCGGAAACAAGACCATGTACGGCCAGGACAATAACAGCGGCAAGGGCACGGAGACGGCCGTCGGGTCCAAAGATTCCTCCTCCGATTCTCAAAGCGACGCCTCTTCCGGCGACGTCGACAAACAAGGCCGCCAGCAGGGCGAGGACCTCGCGACTCTCATCGCGGGCAACAAGAACGGCGCCCAGAACCCGGAGACGTCCAGCGAGGGCGAAACCTCCGTCGGCCAAGCCGACCAGCCCCCCGCGGTGGAGACCTCGGGCTCCAACGGCGACACCCCCGAAGGATACACCTACTTGCCCGTCTTGAACGCGAAACACAAAGCGGAAGAAATCCTCGCCGGGTCGAAGAGCTTCAAGGACGCCGCGCAGACAGCCCCGTCAGGCGCGGGCCAGGTCAAGAAGCCCTTCACGATCGAAGCCAACAACTCCCGGTGACCTAGGACCTTAGTCCTAGGCCCTCTTGGGCCCTCCGCCACTGACGCGACCCCTCGCCCCCTGCTATCCTCACAGCAGGATGAAAAGGATGATCTTGGCGGCGACGCTGGTCCTAGCCCCCCTGGCGGCTCTCGCCGAGGGCCTGCCCCAGATGATCGGAGGAGACCTCCTGACCAAGCAGATTCTCCTGAAAGCCGCCCAGGAAAACGGCGGGGTGACCGCCGCCGTCCGCGTGGCCTCCGGAGAGTCCATCGAACTCAAGATGTCCGAGACCGCCGCCCTCGCGCCCCTCAAGCCCGCCGAAGGACTCGTCGTCAAGGCCGAGAAACCCAAGGCCAAGAAGCCTTCCCGACGGGCGGTCGTTCAGCTCAAGCAGGTCGCCTCGCGCGCCGGCCAAACCTGGGGCCAGACGCGCTAGAAGCGGGCCTTCACCGAATACTGGAGGACGTCGCCAAGCCTGCCGCCCGGCATCCAGGCAAAATCCACGTCGAGGCCCTTCCAGGACACCCCGAATCCGCCGCTGACGCCTCCAAAACCCCCGGCATCGGCGCGCTCGGATCTCCACCCCGCCCGCGCCGCGGCGAAAACCCCCGCGGCGACGCGCGCGCGACGCTCCGCTCCGAAGGCGAAGACCATGGAGTCCTGTCTGGGCAGGTCCGCCTCGACAACGGCAAGCCACAGCTCCGTCGGACGCCAGGACGCCGCGCCGTACGCGACGAAGGGCAGCGGGTCTGAAGATGAGCCGAGCTTCATGGCCCCGAAGGCGTTGCGAACGCCTCCTCCCGCGGTCCAACCCCCCCGCGACCAGAGGGCCCCCAGGTCTGCGCTCAGCGCGCGGGCTGTCTTGGAGTCAAGGGAGGATTCCACGAGCTTGACGGTGCCGCCCAGCGCCAGCTTGCTTGCCGGAAGCAGCGCGCCATAGGAGAGAGCGTAAGCGCGGTCGGACGAGGCGAAGGCGCCCGCCGGCGCGTCCGTCTCCACGAGGCCCCGGCGCTCGATGCCCGAAGCCGACAGGCTGTAGACCGAGATCGCCGCCGTTCCGAAATCGGAGACCCGACGGGCCTTGTCGGTCCAGGAGAGGACGGGAACCGACAGCACGGCGTAGTCGTAGGAAAGCCCCTCAAAGCGCGCCTCGCGCCCGCCGGCGGCCTCCAGGCGCTCCAGAAGTCCCAAGCCGGCCGGGTTGTAGTGAGTCGACAGGGAGTCGCCGGGCAGGGCTCCATAGGCCCCGCCCAGGGCCGAGGCGCGCGCGCCGGGCGTCAGGCGCAGGAACGTCGCGCCGGAGGAACCCCTGCCTACGGCCGCGGCCGCAGGCGCGGCCAAGGCCGCCAAGACGAGGAAGCGCGCCGAGAGTCCCGCCCGCCTCATTTGAGCACCGCCATCTTGAAGCTCTTGCGCCGGCCCGAAATCTCGACTTGCCCGATGTAAAGCCCGCTGGCCGCGTCGCCTCCGGCGTCGTTGCGGCCGTCCCAAGCCTGATAGGAAGTCATCCCGCCGGACATCGAGCCCAGAGACATGGCCCTGATCAGCCGGCCCGTCACGTCGAAGACCCGGAAAGTCCCCTCGCCGGAAACCCCGGGCGGGACCGAGATCTTGATCATGGTCCCGCGGATGGACGGGGAGCCCCCGCCGTGGATCGTGACGACCGTCTTGACGGAAAGATCGAACGGATTGGGGAAGTTGTAGGCCTCGAGATCTCCGCCCGCGAAAGACGAGCCCCCGATGGAGCCGATGGAGGAATCCAAAAGAACGTAGGTGGAGAAGTGGTCGACGTGGATGGTCACGGTCCTCGCGGAGCGGTCAACGGCCGCGGCAGAGCCCGTCACGTCGGGCTGGAGGACGTAAACGCGCGAGGCGGGGTTGTACCAATACACGGACAAGCGCCCCGCGTCGACGACGGCGCTCGAATAGGAAAGGGTGAGCTCCGCGGGCCGCGCCAAGCGCGTCGGCACGCCGGCCGGAAGAGAGATATCGTAGAACTCTCCGGCGGGCACGACCCCCGCGGGGAGCTCGCCTGCGCCCAGCGGCGCCGCGGAACGGATGAAATCGATCATCACGCTCGTGGAGGCGTCCACGCTCAAGGCCCCGCGCGGCAGGACCACGCGCGCGGGGTCGGCTTCAATGGAAAGAGTGCCGCCCACGGCGTTGGCGACGGCCGCGCGGTGAAGCCCGTCGGCTGAAAGCGAGATCGTCGCCGTGGCGTCTACGATCAGCTCGCGCGCCAAGGGGTCGGAGGAGTCCCAGTCCGCGGCCGCCAGGGCCGCGCGCGCGCGCAGGACAAGGGAGGTCTCGCCCGGCGCGGGATCGTAGGAGGCGAGAATCGAACGACGATCCGAAGACAGGACCGCCGAGGAAAGCGCCGCGGCGGCGGAGACCGTGCTCAACGCAAGGGAGGCATCGTCGTCGTTTAAGAACCGTGCGCGCAGCGGCCGGGGAAACACGGCCTCCACCCGCCAGGAAGTCCCCGCGCGACGCGCGCGGAAGGAGACGGGGCCGGCGGCCGGGCGGAGGACGAGATCGATGACTTTGGCTTCGGCGGAGCTTGCGACCGCCACGGCGGCCCCCTCGGGAGGCGTCCAGGCGGAGTCTCCCGCGCCGGCGATGATCAGCCGGTAGGTCCGCCCGGGGCTCAAGCCCCCCAAGCGGTAGCCGGTCACGGTCCGGGCGCGAGCGTCGCGGGTCAAGGCCGCATAAAAGAACTCGGAGGAATCGGGAGCCACGGCGGCCAACGCCGAGACTTCCTCCTCCGACGGTGAAGAGCCGTCGGGCAGGCGGATCTCGCCCGAAACGCTTCCGCCGGAGCCGAGGCTCAATGTCCCCAGGTCGATCTCAGAAGAGTTCACGATCACGGCGCGAGCAGTTCCCGCCAGGCCCAGCGCGGAGGCCGTCAGTCGATAGGCCCCCGTGGCCACGGCCGGGATGACGAAGAGCCCGTCGGCATCAGTGCGGAAGGAAAGATCGGACAGAGGATCTTCTGCGGGGGCTAGGCCCGCCTTCTGAAGGGAAAGCACCGCACCGGGCCCCAGAGAAGAACTGAGCGCGGCGCCGTCCGAGGCGACGACTCGGCCGCGGATCGTCGAGGCGGCCGGCGAAAGGAGGAAATCCTGGACGGCGCCGCTTGAAACGTCGACGGAGAGAACCCTCCGAGCCTCATAAAGCGGCACGGGATCTCCGTGCGACATCTCCCCGCGGGGTGCCGCGGTCACGTCGTACCAGCGAGCGGAAGAATCCAGGCCCCGCAACAGGTAGCGCCCCGAAACGTCCGTCGCAACGGACAACTCGCCGGAGATCTCCGGCCGAGCGCCCGCCCCGCGGCTGGGCCGCGCCGTCACGCGCAGTCCTGCGATCCCAGCGCCCGTGACCGCATCCAAGACGCGCCCCGAGACAAACGAAGACGCGAAGAGCGGAACGACCCCCAGGTCCACGGCCTGCCCCGCCGCGACCGCCACGCCGGACACGCGCGACGGCGACAGCGCCAGGCCTCCGGCCGCCAGGGCCGACGTGTCCGAGGGAACGATGAACTCCACGTCGTAGACGCCGGGCAGCAGGCCGTCGAGGCTCACGCGGCCCTGCCCGTCGAGGATGGCGCCGCCCACCCCCGCTCTCAGCACGTAGGGCCCCCCCGCCGCGGCGGGAACTGCGACCGCTCGCACGGAAAATCCCCGCGGGAGCAGGGAGGCGTTTTCCCAGCCGATGAGTTCGTGGACCTCGCTGCCGTCGGGCAGGAGGCGGGCCGCCGAGAAGCGGGCGCGGATGGTCCCCGAGGCGGACAAGGACAAGGCCAGCCCCGAGAGATCCGCGCCGGCGACGGACACCGTTCGGGGCGGGGCCGCGAAGGCCCGCGGAACGCCCAAGTCCTCGGCGGCAAGCGAGTAGCGCCCGTCGGCCACGCCGTCGAAGGAGAAGGCCGCCAGTCCTCCTGGGCTTGGGGAAACGTCCATGGAACGGACCGTCCTCCCCTCGGCGTCGACAAGCAGGATTCGGACCAGACGCCCTGAAGGGAATGCCGCGGGCGCGCCCATGAGACCGGCGACCCTGGAGCCTCTCGACAGGCGCGCAGACAGCACGACTGCAGACGTCCCCACGCTGATGAAGGCGCGGTCTTCCACCGCCTCGTCCCCGTTGGAGGGATCGTCGTCGAGGTCTCCCGGCACGCGCAGGAGGTAGAAGCCGGGGGCCACCCCGGGATAGAACGAGAAGGCCCCGTCGGGGCTCACGCCCGAGACGAAAGCAAGAGAAGTCGCGGGCGCCGACGAGGCGGCCGGGGCCGCGCAGGAGGAGCTTCCCCCCGTCGAGCGACGCAGGGCGGGAGCGCCGTCGCGCGGGTCATAGGGCACGAGTTCCACGCGCAAGGCGGAACGCAGGAGAGGATCGCCCGAGCCGAGCAGGCAGAAGGAGAGCCCGGCCGCTGCGGAGAGGATCCCGGCCGGCGAACTGGCCGCGATGCTGAATGGGACGCCGGAAGAGGTTCGGGTGGAAAGGCTCAAGGATCCTGACAGCGACAAAAGGCCAGTGATGGAGACGGTCGACGCGGAGAGATCCAGCGTCAAAGACGCCGTCGTCGCGTCGATGAGGAGAGCGCGGCCCAGACCCCAATTGCCGGTCGTCGAGAAAAGAGCGGCGCTGCGGACCGGACCCGGAGGCAGCGGAGGCGAGAAGAGCGTGACGCTTGAGCAATGGGTCGCGACGAAGGCCCCGGAGGACGTCATCGCCGTGACGTCGCCGAAAACGCGCTCCAACCCGTCGGAGGCGGAGAGGGACAATCCCAAGGCCTTGAAGGCCGCAAAGGTCCGGCAGGCCCCACCCGCCAAGGCGGGAAGGAGGACCTCGACGCGGAGGCGCGCGTCCTGCGCGGCCAAAGTCAGCGCGGCAGTGGAGACGCCCGTGCTCGCCACGGACACCGTCGTCCCTCCGGCGGGCTGGGACGCAAATCCAGGCAAAGACGAGCGGAGGGTCCAGACGCCAGGATCCAGGCCCGAGATCAAGAAGGCGGCCGTGCTTGAAACGGCCGAAACAGGAAGGCGCACGCGGGTGGACGCCCGATCCAGACGCCCTGCGGCCAAGAGTTCGACGTCCAGCTCAAAGGTTCCCGCGGGGCAGGCCCCGGGCGCGCCGCCGGGGCCCGCGAAACACTGAGTCAGCCCGCGGCTGTCTCCGGAAACGGTGACGGTCCCGGCGACGACGCCGCCCATCCCCAAAGCCAAGTCCAGCCCCGTCGCATCCGAGGCGTCGAGGATCGCGACCGTCGTTGAGACCGGGACGAAGCCGGGCGCGCTGGCCAGAATCGTCCAGGTTCCGGGTTCCAATCCGTAGAGGGAATAGGCCGCGCTGGAGGGTCCCACTGCGACGGGCAGAGACGAAATGAAGACCCCCGCGAAAACCGAGGGGGAGGCATCTCCGGCTTTGCGGGCCTGAAGGCTCGCCGACGTTCCAAAAGGGGCCGTGGAAGGAATGATCACCCAGCCGAACACGTTGGCTCGCTTCTCAAGAATGACCGATAAATCAAAACCCGAGGCGCTCAGGCTGACGGAGGCCACGCGAGTCGAAAGTCTCAGGTCTGGGAGCTCGATCTCCACGTCATAGACGCCCGGCGGGGCCAACACGACGCTCCAGGTGCTGGCCGCCCGGCCGAAGAGCGGCCCGCCGTCGTCGGAGGTCGCCGCGCCCGAGGAAAATCTCAAGGGCCCCGAGAAGACGGCCGATCCGTCGGCCGCGCGGGCCAAGAAGCCCCCCAGGGCGTCGCGAGGAGAGGCCGTCGGAATCATCACCGCGACCCTAAACGACGCCGTGCTGGGAAGCGCCAGGGACCCGAGATCGACGAAGGGTGCCGCCGCCGGGGCGGCCGAGACCTCCGTCGAGAGCACAAGGGGACGGGCGGCCGAGCCGACGGCCGTGCTCACGCTGAGGCGATAGGACTGCCCTGAGCGCACGCCGAAAAGCTGGAAATAGCCCGTTGAAGAAGCCACCGCGAAAGCCCCCTCGCCCGCCCCCGGGCCGGCGGCGCGCACGGAAGCGCCCGAGCCTCTCGTCCCGAGCCGTCCAAGATAGGAAGCGCGCGCGGGGATGACGACCTCCAGGGAGCGGTCCTCGGCCGCTCCGCCGGCGACCCGCAGGCGGGCCTTATAGCGTCCGGGAGGCGCGGAGCGGGCCGGAACCGAGACGCGATCGACTCCATCCCACGAAACGACGTTCGCCCTCAGAGCGTCGCCGAAGCCGGAAGCCCGCAGAACGGGGGAGGCGAAGTTCGCCGCATCGGTGGACAGGACCAAGTCCCACGCCAAGGTCGGATCGGAGAGCTCGAAGACGAATCTCGCGCCGTAAGCGGACGGGTCCGAGCCGGAGAGGACGGCGCTGGTCGCTCCCGGCGTGAGCGTGCCGGTATCGACCGAAACGAAGACCAAGGCCACCGTCGAGCCCGCGAGCCGAACCTCGCGCAGGGCCTCAACCGGAACGCTGGGAAGCGAGCCGCTGAAGGCCGCCGCGGCGCGGAGGTAGGCCAGGCTCGGTCCGACCGTAGAGACTTTAAGGAAGAAGCTAGGCGAAACCGCAAAACCCGTGGAGAGGAAGACCGAGGTGATCGCCCCCCCGGTCGAGGAGTAGAAGCCGGCCGTCACGTCCGGGACATAGCCTCCGTTGGCCGGCACAACCAAAGACAGGGACGCAGTCCCCGAGGAAGCCCCGGGCTTGTCGTTGCCGCAAAGATCGCTCACGCGAAGCTGGATAGTCGGAGACATCTGAAGAGTCCCCAGAGCCAGCGGAGAGGTCTCGGTGAAGGAGAGATAACTGGTGCTGCCCGCCGTCAGGGAAAGCGCCGGCTGTGTTGAGATGGGCGCCAAGGCCCCCGAGGAATCGCCTTGCGTCCAGACGGCGAAGGTCTGGCTCCCGCTGCCCGAAGGAGTCAGAGGCGGCATGCCGGAATAGGCCAGAGAGATCTTCTGTCCGGGCAAGAATGAGTTGGACGCGCCCGGCTTGACTGAAACGACAAGCCACCCGGCTCCGAGGGTTTGTGATCCATACGCCGCGGGATTGACCAGCGTCGCCGTCGAGCCGGAGGTCGCAGCCAATGACGTCGAGGTCAGATTCCAATAACCCGCGGGAGGAGGCATCTGGGTCGAAGTCCCCAAGGGGATGCTCCAGCCGTCCGGGACGCGCACGGCCAACGCCCCGCCCGGGGAGAGTCCCGCGGAACCGACGGTGAATGTCATGCTGGCGACGACGGCCTCGCAGCCGGCCCGAGGCCCCGACTCCATGGAAGCGCTCCCCTGCCCATCCTTGGAGCCGAAGTAAAGCGCGGTTCGGTCCACCGTGAAGGTGCTCGAAGTCGTGCCGGTAAATCCGGAGGGATCGTCGATGTAGGCCGTGGCCGAATAATGGCGTCCGTCGCTCAGGGCCGAGTCGAGGAGGAGATGGAACCATGACGTGGCGGTCGTCAGAGGTGCCGCCAGGGTCGTCGTCGAATAGATCGCGACCACCGAGGAGAATGAGCCCGCGAGCCAATCGTAGTGCAGGTTCGTCTCCACCTCGCGGACGTCGACGAGCACCCGTTCGACTGCGGCGGTGTCGGCCGCGGTGCCCGACACCGCTCCGCCCAGCGTGGCGATCGCCGCCCCCGTGGGAACGTGGAAGGACGCCGTGGGACTTGAAAGACTGGGAGGAGAGACGCTGAAAATCGCGCTGGTGTCGGAGGCCACGGAGGGCTGCGTCTGGTCCGCGGCCGAAATCGTGAAATAGCCGGTGACCTGGAAGGTCAAGCCGCCGAAGGTCTTCTCTCCCGCCGCCAGGGGCGCGGCCGCCGGGAGGGTGGCCGAGGAGATCGTCGCTGAGAGCGCAACCGTGTCGGTCACGGTCGCCACCGCGTTCCAATAGGCGTCCACGGCGCGAACCGTCACGGTGAAGGCCGCGTTCTTGACGCGGCCATAAGGAGTTCCGCTCCTGCCGGTCGAGGAACCCGGCAGGGCC
>Ga0334722_10003019_pt1 | contig 18433 bp, 28 predicted proteins | sample C3_bottom_MG_FD_207210 | JGI IMG/M metagenome (GOLD analysis project Ga0334722, IMG submission 207210) | Sediment microbial communities from Yellowstone Lake, YNP, Wyoming, USA - C3_bottom | ecosystem: Environmental > Aquatic > Freshwater > Lake > Sediment | place: USA: Wyoming | collected...
TCAGGGGCGCAAGGAAGAGTTTGGCGATGATGAGCGCAAGGGCGATGATGAGCAAAGATACGAGGATGCTTATTCCTGAGACTTGTGCGCGGCGCATACGGTCTAGGAGGTACAGAACATTTATAAATCTGTGTGCGGGGTTTTGAGGTATGTTTGAAGAGGAGATTATTGGGGCGTTGCAAAAATCGGTGACGGGCGAGATTGTTCTTGAGGTTCCTCCGGATTCAAAGCTTGGCGATTTCGCATTTCCGTGTTTCTCGCTTGCGAAAACGCAAAAGAAAAGTCCGGTTCAAATCGCACAAGAGCTTGCAAAATCGATGCACAAGCCCGAGATCGTGAGCAAGATAGCTGCGACGGGTCCGTACGTGAATTTTTTTCTTGACCCGGTGAAGGTGGGGAAAAAGATCATCGCAGAGGTTGTTGGTCAACGGGAAAAGTTCGGGAGTTCGAATGCAGGGATGGGCGAGGTTGTCGCGATTGATTATTCGAGCCCCAATATTGGCAAGCCGTTTCATTTCGGGCATTTGAGAAGCACGATTATTGGTGAGTCGCTTGGCAGGATGCTTGAATTTCGCGGCTTCAAAGTTGAGCGTCTCAATTACGTGGGTGATTGGGGCACGCAGTTTGGCGCGATGATTTACGCGTTCTTGAACTGGGGAAGTCATGTAGATCTAAAGAAGGGTGGCATCATGTATCTTGTTTCGCTCTACGTTCGTTTCCATGAAGAAGCGGAAAAGGATCCAAAGCTGCAGGAGAAAGCGCGCGAGTGGTTTGTGAAATTGGAAAAAGGGGACAAGCAGGCAGTTGATTTGTGGGGTTTGTTTAAGAGCCACAGTCTTGCGGAATTCAAAAGAATTTATGACGTGCTCGGCGTGAAGTTCGATAGTTACAATGGTGAGTCGTATTATGCGCGGCTGGTGGATGCGGCAATTGAGCATGTGCGAAAGAAGGGTGTTGCAGAATTGCATGAGGGTGCGTTGATTGTGCGCCTGGCAGGTTTTGAATCTCCGTTGATGCTCAGGAAAAGCGATGAGAGTTCAACGTATGCAAGTAGGGACGTTGCAACGATTCTTGATCGCGTGCATGTACTTGGCGCAAAGAAAGTGTTGTACGTGGTGGGGCACGAGCAGTCATTGCACTTCCAGCAATTGTTTGCGCTCATGGATTTGCTCGGTCATCCGAAAGAAAATTTCGCGCACATTTCGTTTGGTCTGTACGTCACGCCGGAAGGGAAGCTGTCGACAAGAAAAGGCCGGATCATTCTTATGGAAGATGTGCTTAAAGATGCAATCGGTCTTGCGCTCAAAACAATTGATGAGAAGAACCCGTCGTTAAAGGATAAGGATCGGGTGGCGCGTAGTGTGGGTGTGGGTGCGATTATTTTCGGGGATTTGCTTAATGATCGGCAAAAGGATGTGATGTTTGATTTGAACAAGATTTTGTCGTTCGAGGGCGATACGGGTCCGTATTTGATGTACACGCATGCGCGGGCTGCGAGTATTATTGTGAAGGCGCGTGAGCAAAAGATTAAGCCAGCGATAAATTCTGATTTCTTTTGGCTCAAGGAAGATGTGGAGCATCGTTTAGTAAAATTATTAACGGTATTTCCAAGCAAGATTGCTGATGCTGCCGCGCAGTATAAGCCGCATATTCTTGCGCAGTATCTCATAGAACTAGGAAGGACGTTTAATGAGTTTTATCATGCGTGTCCGTGTTTGTCGCTTGAGAATCAGGATCTCAAGCTCGCCCGGCTAACACTCGTTGAGGCCTCACGGCAAGTGCTTCATAACGGCTTGCACTTGCTTGGGATTGTTGCGCCGTTTGAGATGTAAAGATGCGGCTTCTTGGATGCAAAGCGCCCGTGCTTCGTTTTGCAGAGAATGGTGTGCCTGTTTCTTTTGAATCAGTTGATTTGCCGTCGCAGATGCAGGATCGTTTTCGCGCGCTTGCTGCCGCGGCAAAGGAGCGGCCGTTTGTTTTGCGGGGATCGCGTGCGGATACGCTTGCAGTGCTTAGCCAGATGAAAGACGCGGGCGTAATCGTTTTTGATGCGCACGCCTGTTCGTTGTTTGCTGCAGAGAATGACAAAGTCACGCACGATTTTTTTATGAAGAATCTTCTTAATATCATTCCGGGCAATCGTGTTATTTTGGTCGGGCATCGGGAGTTCACCTATGCAGGTGAAGCGGAATTTTTGAAGAAGAATGGTGTTCGGATTTATTCAATGCAGTCGTTGACAATGGATTCAGTTGAGTCTGTGTGTGATGGGCTGATGGAAATCGCCAAGGACTGGCCGCTTTGTTATGTTTCGGTGTGTTTGGACGTACTTGATCCGGTGTTTGCCAAGGTTGAACATCCGTCGCCCGGTGGTCTTTCCGTGCGGGAGTTGTTGTATTTTGTGCAGCGCTTGCGCATGCTTAGAAACTTCACTGCTGCGGACGTCGTTGATGGCGAGGGTCCTGTGGTTGAGAAATTGCTTGTTGAATTTGCTGCGCGTTAGCGGTTCGTTGCCACAGAAAAGTATTGTACCGTGAAATGTTTTTCCCCTAACATTCGATTCCAAAGGCCGTTGAGGGGTTGCATGCGTGCGTACGCGTTTGCTCCGGGAGGAAATTTTCTGATCGCTTCGATGCAAAAGTCGAATTCGTCGCGTTCGCAAATTTCAATGGGTTCTCCGATGCGTTTGCATTCCGCGATTCGGTTTTCAATCGGTTGGTGCTGTTGATCGATGCGTCCAATGACGTATGCGCGAAGCGGTCGAAGGGAAAGTTCGTAGCGCTCGCGCATTGCCGTGCGTTCAAGGAGGTGATTGGTCATGGAATGCAAGAACGCAAGGACTGCTCTAATACTTTCCGAAACCTTTTTAAATCGCCCTCTTTCTGGACAGCGTATGGGACGTATTAAGACTCAATTGATTAAGCGTTTGACAAAGGATATCATCAAGCAGAGTAAGGAAACGTGCACGACGAACTTTGAGGATAACAAGAAGGTTACTCGCGAGCTCATCGGTGGCGCGAGTAAGAAGATCCGAAACAGCGTGGCAGGGTACATTACGCGCTTGATGAAGAACAAGGAAGAATTCTAAAGCGAGTTTACCAAACCTTTTTAATGTGTTATTTTCTTCAGGACGTACAGATGGGCTCGTAGTCTAGCGGATAGGATACGGGGCTTCGGACAGCGCTCGCGATGATATGAGCAAAGCGTTGGCTAAGACACCCCGTGACCTGGGTTCGAATCCCAGCGAGCTCGTAGCACGTAAAACACAACGTGTTTTCGAGAAGCGATACGGTGCAGGGTTTGAACTTGGCCAACCGTAGTTGGACTAAGTTCGTCTCGCCGAGCGAAGCGAGGTGAGAACTCGGAAACGCCACAGCGTTCTCCGAGTAATCCCGGCGAGCTCGCTTTATTTTATCAAATGGCACAACCAAATCCGCTTCGTGACGAATTGCTTCCTCGCGTTAAAGAGTATGTTCGTGTTAAGTTAGAAGGACGCGAGGTTGTTCCTATTGAGCGTGGTGCAAATTGTAATTATGCAGTTGACAATGCGTATTTGATTAAGATTGGAACGCGTGGCGATCTTGGGCGGGAAAAAGCGGCGTTGGAGTTGTACGCAAAAAATAAGATTCCAACGCCAAAGGTTGTTTTGTTTGATGATTCAAAGGCGCATTTCAAGTGGGATGTGCTTGTAACGAAATATGTTGCTCATGAGGGTGAAGAAGCGCATAATTGGGTAAAGCTTGGTGGTTTGCTCAAGAAAATGCATGCGATTCAGTGTTCGGGCGTAGGTGTGATTGATTCAACGGGCAAAGGAAAAGATGCGACGTGGAAGGGGTTTCTTGATGCGCTTATGATGCGCCAGTCAGCACTGGTGAGGGCGGCACTCGGATCGGATGCCAGTCAACTTGTTGACACGAGTGGGCTTCCGACAAAACATGCATTGCTTCATCTTGATTTTGCAGGGGATAATGTGTTGCAAAAGAACGGCAAAGTCGTGGCAGTTATTGACCCGCATGGCGCAGTGGGGGATCCATTACTTGACGTTGCATATACGCTGGTGATGACGGTCGAAAAAGATATTAAGCAGAAATTTCTGCAAGGGTATAGTCCAAAAGGTTTTTCGAAAGAGGAATGGGAACGTCTGTATGCGTATCGTACGATTGCGCTTATTGACAAGCTCGGGTTGGTTCTGAAAATGTTTGAAGAATGGCCCGAGCGCACGGTATGGTTCCATAAGCGAAGAGCGCGCTGCATGGCAATGTTAACTGCAGTACGAGATGGTCGTGTTGATCAAGAATGGGCAGATGTTCTTGCGGCATTTCCGTAAACCTTTCACTTTTTTCTGCGATGAGTTCTTTAAGGGTGAAAATAAAAAAAGAAATACGCCGGGGTAGCCTAACCTGGTAAGGCAACAGTTTGAGAGACTGTGGTTCGAAAGAACTTCAGGGTTCAAAAACCTTACGGTTCTTAAGCTGTTGGGTTGAAATTCCCTGCCCCGGCGCGCTTTTCTTAGCCGGGTTCAATATCTTTCCAGAAACGTAAACTGTAACCACTTTAAAGAAGTAATTTTCAAAAAGCTTTATAAACCAAAGAAGCATCGGATGCTCGATGGATAAGGATTTAGCGCAGATTGTGAAGTTTTATCGAACGCCGTTGCGGCCGCTCGAAGTAAAAGAGCTTGATGACATCAAGCGGTTTCCAAATGATATCTTACTAAGTTACGTGGTGGGAGATCTTGATCTTGAACGCGTGGAGCTTACGAAAGTGTTTACCGATCCGTCTGCGCTCAATGAATGGTTTGCAGCAGTGATTCCGCAGCTTATTTTACCCAAGGATTTGCCATCAATTCTTCCGCAGGAGCAGTATCGGATGCCGATGCCAGACACTGCAGGTGTTCTGCGTCTTAAGACAAAACAGTTCTGCCACGGAACGCGTTCCGGAGCGCTCATTGTTGCTGATCAGGAAAAAAAGGAATACGTTTTTCCCTCAGGAAAAGGCGTTCCATACGTGTTGTTGAAAAATGAACGGGTTGCAGATATCTCGATTTTTGATTGTGCTCTTGCAGAGACGGGGAATGAGACACCAACGATTTACCTGCGTGAGGCGTCGCTCTTGGTGATGCGTGTGCTCTTTGATGTCTGGGCAGGTCATGCAGTTGGGTCAAAAAAAGAAAGCGAGGAGTTTGAGCGATGCGTGCCGGGCGTTCTTATTGCGCACGAACTTGCGGAGCTTGCGAATGTTGAAGCAGGAAAATCGTATGCGTCGCGTTTGGAGCTTGAGCTTGATAGCGAGCGGTGTTCAAAACAGCTGCTTGTCGAACAAGGTGTTCCGTTGCGCGTATACGCTGCGTATCATACGCTGCGCGCGGGATTTCATGAAGAGATTTCTGAAAAGAATATCTCGCTACCGCGTGGGAAGAATATCTCGCGGGTTGTTGTTGAGCGTGAATTCAATCCTTAGATGAACTTGCGTGCTTTGAGGATTTTTTCGGTTTCGTTGACTGCGTCATTTGCGATTTCGGCGCGCATACCTGCGAGTCGGGTGATGTATTCAGGGCTGACTGCGGGTCGATAACCGGTCGCAAATGATCCTGATGCGATCGGAATCGGGTTTCGTTCGCGCTCGGTCCATTCGTCGCGCATAAATTTGAGATCGTCGAACAGGGCGAGCATTCCGGGTATATCTGCTTTGTCTGCTTTTCCTGCTTCGTCAGTTATGAGATCGACAATAAGCTCTACTTCTTTTTGGAATGCGTCAATCACTCTATCTTCTGCTCTGCCCATGGTTCACCTCTGTTCGTGTGAGGATGGAAGTGATTTGTTCTATTAAATCATTTCGCTTGCGGTTTTCCACAATCTTTATAAACCCCCTCTTGTGTGGTTCGCCTATGGCTCCTAAGAGTGCAGCAGTTGTTGTGAAGAAGAAGCGTTGGGTGCAAATTGTTGCGCCAAAGCTATTTAGTGAGCAAATTATTGGTGAGTCTTTTGTTGGCGAGCCGCAAGAGCTTGTTGGCCGAAGTGTTTCGGTGAGTTTGATGGTTTTAACGGGCGATCCTCAGAAGCAGGCGACGAGTATGTCGTTTAAGATTACGGGTGTGCAAAACGATCGTGTTTCTACGGAATTGGTTGGTTTGAAAGTGCTTCCTGCGGCTGCAAAGAAGTTGATGCGTAGAAAGCGTAGTAAGATTGATGATTCTTTTGTCGTGCAAACGCTTGATAAGAAAGTGGTTCGGATCAAGCCGATGATTATCGCGCGTGGAAAGACGACAGGTAACGTGATGGCGTCGATGCAGCGGCTTGAGCGCGCGTTTGTTGCAAGGACGGTTGCCAAGCTTGATTTTGAGAATTTTGTTCGTGATGTGGTGACAAAGAAGTTCCAGCAAGGGCTTGGTCAGACGCTCCGTAAGTTGTACCCGATTGGCGCGTGTGAAGTGCGTCAGTTTGAGCTTATTTCTGCTGAGAAAGTAAAAGAGATGGGTATTAAGGTCATGGCGGTTCCAGAGAGTCTTCCTGAAGTGCATTCAAAGGGCGAGCCTAAGGATGAGGATCAGTCGCAGGTGAAGGCGCCGCAAGAAGTGCAAAAGGAAGAAGCGCCGCAAGAAGCGCAGGACGAGTCTTCTGAAACGACTGCGTGATCCGTTAGTTTTTTAAATCGCCAGTCGTGTTTTTCTCTTTTGATGAAGAAGGAGCTGTTAGGGGAAGGTGCGGAAGCCAAGGTGTTCAAGAAAGGTTCTTCGGTAATCAAGGAACGTTTGGTGAAACGGTATCGTTTGCAGGGAATTGATGCGAAGTTGCGCAGGACACGAACCCGCCGTGAGGCGAAGATTCTTGAGTCGGTGAGAAAGATTGGCGTTCCTGCGCCGGTATTGATTAAGGCAGATGAAGCTGCGATGCAAATCGAGATGTCTTTTCTGGAAGGGGAGCGCGTGCGTGACGTGCTTGCAAAGAAGCCGCATGTGGCATTTGAGATTGGGCAAGTGGTTGGCAGGTTGCATAAGCATGATATTATTCATGCGGATTTGACGACGTCGAACATGGTGTACAAAGAGAAGCTGCATTTGCTTGATTTTGGTTTGAGTTTTGTGAGCGCGAAAGTTGAGGATAAGGCGGTTGATCTTCACTTGCTTGATCGCGCGTTAGAAAGTAAGCATCATGAATTGTATGCGGATTGCATTCCGCTCGTGTTTGAAGGCTACGAGAAGGAGTATCCGGGTGCGAAGAAGGTACTTGAGCGTTTGAAGGTTGTGCAAAAACGCGGGCGTAATAAGAAGTAATCTTTTATACTGTTCTGTCTTGAGGTGAAAAAAGAGGTCCAATGTTTTTCGCAGATATTCCGGGAATTGTTGGTGCAACGTGTATCGTGCTTGCGTTTTGGCTGCTCACGCACAAGGTGGTTCATTCTCATTCGAAGTGGTATTTGGGTTTGAATCTCGCAGGAGGAATTTTGCTGGCATTTGATGGCTATGTGCATGCGAGCATTGCGACATTTGCTTTGAACGCGATCTGGGTTGCGATTGCAATCTACGGTCTTGGTTTTGCGCACAAGAGAAAAGATAAGAAATAATTAGGCTGCGTGTGTGTACCCGATTTCGTCATTTAATTTCTTGAGTGCGCGTACGGCGGCTCCTGCGTAATCGTCGGGTTTGCCTTCTTTTTCCCAGGCAAAGTTGAGGTCTGAACTGCTGTTGATGCGAACGATCGAGAGGTCGTATTCGGCTCTTTTGAGTGTTTCAACGACTTCTTGCGCGCTGCCGCCTTGTTTGCCAACTCCGGGGATTAAAAGCGGGATTTTTTTGCCGGATGCAACGAAGTGTTTTGCGATTGCTTCGAGTTCGTTCATGTTGGTTGCGCCAACGACTGCGCCGACGTTTCCTGGGCTGATTGCGTCCCAGTCGATTATTTTGTCTGCGACGCGCAGGTAGAGGGGTTTTGCGGTGCTGATGCGGGTGTATGCCTCGTTGATTTCGATGGGTACGCCAGTAAAGGTGGCGCGGTTAGCAAAGTATTCGCGCAGGATATTCATGGCACTGTCAAAGTCTGCTTGCGAGATGGTTTGAAGGTTTTGCAGTTCCGCTCCGCCTTTGTTGCTCGTTCTGCACAGGACGTATGCCGCTCGTGCCTTCAAGAACGGTTCGACGCTGTCGGTTCCCATGTAGGGTGAGATGGTGATTGCGTCTGCGCCCCAGACGTCAACGAGTTCGCGTGCGTAGTTTTCGCTGGAAGGTCCGATGTCGCCGCGTTTGGCATCAAAGATGACTGGAAGGCCTATGTTGCACGCGTCGGAGATGAGTTCAGAGAGTATTTTGCTGGCGTCAAAATCGTGGTAGTTGCCATAGGCATCGTGTCTGCTAAAGAATCCTTCATTGGGCTTGACTGCGCCAGGGAAGATGAGTTTGCGTTTCATTTCTTCAAAGATGCTTGTGTAGAATCGTTCAAGGGACATGAGCGGGGTATCGTCAGTTTCAGGGCGGGTGACTTGGGGCGGTATTTTTGCAAGGACGGGGTCCATGCCAAAGCATGCGATGCTTGCGAACTTTTCTGCTGTTTGTGTGAGTTTTTCGACAAGGGTGGTCATGGCGTTTGTGCGCGTGGTCTGCTTAATAATGTTTTATTTAGAGAAATCTCTATATTGGCAGCAACTATAAGTGGTCGGGGTAGCGCATGGTTCGTGGTTGGTGTTTTTCGATCATGCCTGCGTATTGCGGGTATCCTTTTTTTGTTGCGTCGATGAGTTCGGTGTCGGCATGGATTTTTCTGTTGGTGATCCATGCAAGGACGACCTCGTTTGCTACTTTTCGTTCTGCAAGGCAGTTCCATGCGTCACCAACGGTTTGTGCTGCGTGCGTATCGCGCAGGTAGCTATAGATTGTGACTCTGTTTGCCATGTCTTTTTTTCCTTCGGGTGTTGCCGTGGGTGCTCGTTCGATGTCTGTCCAGACGGCGATGTAGTCGTTGATGTTTGCGGCAGCGAGGTTGTGCCAATCGATGCGTTCAGCGATGCGTTTGTTGACTCGCTCTTCGCGTTCAAGTCGTTTGAAAGAATCGTCGATGCTCATTCGGTGTGTATCCCGTGTTTTCGTAATTCGTCTTTCCACATGCTTCCTATTTTCTGCAGATCGATGGAGAATTTGCTGCTGATTTTGTAGGTTTTCTTGTACAAGTCGTAATCGATGAGTCCCATTGCTTTCATGGGTGTTAAAATGCGGTCGTAAAACTGTCTTTTGTTGTAGGAGAGTTTGACGCGTTTGCCGCGATAGGGTGGTTCTTCAAGGACGCACTCGTAGTTGCCGTCATGTAACTTGGTCGCGAACTCGCTCATTTCGGTTTTATCGATTTCGCCTTTGCGGCCCATCATGTATTTGATGAGTTCTTGCGCGACGATTTTTTGTTGGCTGGTTGAGAAAATTACTTCGTAGATGTCATTTGGAAGATTGAATCGATCGAATAGTATGACCATGGTGATGTACCACTCCCAGTGTGGAAAAAGGGAGCATAGTATATAAATATTATGCTTTGTATGCGCACGGTCGCGTAAGTCTTATAATCGGGCAGTTTGGCAGGGCAAGGGATGGATAAACTCGAGTATTCGTTCACGTATGATGAGCCCAAAAACTTGCGCGCGCTGGTCTTGTTTTTGGAAAATCACAAGATGGAGCTTTCAGTATTTCTTCGTGCAGAGGCGCCAAATGCATTGCACATTCTGCACGATTTCTATGTCCGCGAACGGGAGCAGATTTCGCGTACGAAGGAGCAGGAGGCATTGTATCTTGTGGGGATTCACGCGCTCGTGAAGGCGGGCGATCAGCACAGAATTTTGCCGTTTTATGACGTGTGTTATGATGAGGGAGTCTATCCGCATGGGGACTATGTGCATCCGGGTCTTGGTGAAGAGTACGAGCGGCTTTTCGTTTCATCGATGGCAGCAGAGCGTCTCGTTCAGGGTTTTCGTCCGTATTCTATTCACTTTAAGGATGCGAAGAAGCAGCACGTGGTAGAACAGGTGCAAAAATCGGTTGCCAAATTGACAGAGAATGACTATTGGATTCATTCATTGAAGGCAGGGTTAAACCCTCGCTATCCTGGCGAGTATACTGATTACGGTGCGAGTCTGCACGCGCGTGATGGCACTATTTATGTCTACGTTGAGGGGGAAAAGGAAAAGCGCGAGCTCAAGAAGCCGCTGCTTGAACTCATGGCGATGATTGGCGCAAAACAGTCGTGATGAGTCCTCACGTGTGGACAGGCAAAAGTGATGCGCGCGAAACACTTTTAAACCACCCTCATTCTTGAGTGTATCATGCTTAAACTCACGTTGCCCGATGGCAAGCTTTTGCAGTTGCCTGATAAAAGTACGGGGAAGCAGGTTGCAGAATCAATAGGGAAACGCTTAGCAGAAGACGCCTTGGCAATAATGATTGATGCAGAAGTGCGTGACTTAAGCCGCCCGATTGAAAAGGATGCAAAGATTCGGATTCTGACGTTCAAGGATAAGGAAGGAAAGGACGTCTTTCGCCACAGCACGGCGCATATGTTCGCGCATGCAGTAAAGAAGCTTTTTCCGAATGCAAAGCCAACGATAGGTCCGCCGGTTGAAGAGGGATTCTATTACGATTTTGACGATCTGAAGATTACTCCGGATGATTTTGCGAAGATTGAGTCTGCGATGCAAGAGATTGCGAACGCGAATCATCCGTTCGAGCGTTTTGATTGGACATTGGCTGATGTGAAAAAGTTTGAGGGCGACAATCCGTATAAGCTTGAGCTCGCTGAAGATTTTAAGCAAAAGGGTTGGAAGCTTACTGCCTATCGTGATGGTGACTTTATTGATTTGTGCGAGGGCCCGCACGTTCCGTCAACAGGAAAAATCAAGGCGTTTAAGCTCACAAAAGTCGCAAGTGCGTTTTGGCGTGGTGATGCGAAGAAAAAGCAATTGACAAGAATTTACGGCATCTCTTTTCCCTCAACAAAAGAGTTGCACGAGTTTGAAAAGATGCGCGAAGAACTAGAAAAGCGCGATCATCGCAAGCTCGGAAAGCAATTGGATTTGTTCACGTTCTCGGAATTAGTGGGAAGCGGTCTTCCGCTTTTCACGCCGCGGGGAACAATTCTCAGGGACCAGTTGGCAGGATTTTCTGAGCAGTTGCAAAAGGATGGCGGTTTTCAAAAAGTGTGGATTCCTCATTTTACAAAGACTGAACTGTACAAAACGTCTGGGCATTGGGATAAGTTTGGTGATCAATTGTTTCTGGTCGAGAGCCAGGAGACGAGCGATAAGTTTGCGATGAAGCCGATGAATTGTCCGCATCATACGCAAATTTACGCGTCGCGTCCGAGAAGTTATCGTGATTTGCCGTTAAGGTATTGTGAAACAACGACGTGTTATCGTGATGAGAAGTCGGGCGAGCTTGGGGGCTTAAGTCGGGTGCGTTCGCTCACGCAAGATGACGGGCATATTTTCTGTCGGATGGATCAGATCGAGTTTGAGTTTGAAAACATTATGGGCATGATTAAGAAGCTGTATGGTACTCTTGGTTTGTCATTCAAGTGTCGTCTCTCGTTCCGTGATCCAAATGATTCAAAGAAGTATTTGGGTTCGCCAGAGAATTGGGAGTTCGCGCAGGAGATTTTGGAGCGCGTGGCAAAGAAGCTCAAGCTGGAGTATGTTGTTGCAGAGGGTGAGGCGGCATTTTATGGTCCAAAGATTGATGTGCTTATTTCGGATGCGTTTGGAAGGGAGTGGCAGTGCGCAACTGAACAGCTCGATTTCGTGCAGCCGTCACGGTTTGGTTTGGAATATACTGATACGGATGGTAAGCCAAAGACGCCGGTGATGATTCACAAAGCATTGTTAGGTTCAATCGAGCGTTTCTTGTCAGTATATATAGAGCATACGGGTGGGAAGTTCCCATTGTGGCTTGCGCCCGAGCAGGTAAGGATTGCGACCGTGGCAGAAAGGTTTAATCAGGATGCGCAGAGGTTTGCGGAGCGCTTGAACCAATCAGGAATTCGTGCAGTGGTTGATGATAGTGCAGAATCGATTAATAAGAAAGTGCGCAATGCTCAGCTTGACTACGTGAACTATATTCTGGTGTTCGGAGAAAAAGAATTGATGGGTCAGCTTTCCGTTCGTACAAGGGACAATCAGGTCTCAGGTCCGATCAGTGTTGAGAAGTTTGTTGAGCAGCTGCAAAAAGAGATTGCAGAGAAGAAATAGGTTGGTTCATTCGGTGATTACTCAGTTCTTGAGCGCTTTCAAAAAGTCCACATAGGATCTTACTTCATTTCCCATGCGCAGTCTCTCGGGTGTGTGCTGATATGCGGCCGCAACGAGCGGAGTAACTTGTTTGATCGTTTCTAAGTATTTGTTCATCCAGTGTGGCAATTGATTTTCGAGAATTTCTTTTGCAAGCAAGTGATTGACCTGGGTTTCTGCAACTTGGTAGCGCACAGCATCGGTGCTTCCACGCATGTGGTGGATTGTTTGAAAAAGGTGGTTTGAGGTCATGCGGTCCATTTTGTTTTGACTCCACGCAACTGCGATAAGCGCGTCGAGTATTTCCTCAGTATAAATCCCTGTGACATATGTTCCGAGCTTTTCTTGTACTTGTTGGCAAACTCGTTGGTAGTTTGCACTTTGCCATTCAGTGGGTTTGATGAAGTTGAAAAAGTTCGCGCGTGCTTCGAGGGCAGGGAGGATTTGACAAGCGGTCTCTAGCATTTCAAGGGATGTTCTTGCAAGTTCTTGAGAGCTTTCGTTGGTTGGTGCATTCTGTACTTGTGTTCGAAGTGCTTGGCGTTTTTCCATAACGTGATGAAATGAATGATACCACTGACTTTGGAAAAAAGCAATGTGGTCGAGTTCATGTCTTATTGTTCCGGTGACTTCCTCGGAAAATGATTGTGGAATTGCGTTATTGATGTCTTCGAGAAATTTTGCGATGATCGGAGCGTTATTGATGGTTGCTTCGCGGTAGTGGTCGTAAGGGGTTCCACGTTCAGAAAAGAATTTTTTGATTCTGGGCAGTTCGGGGTCGGCAGCTTCCCATGTGTTCAAGGTCTTTTCTGGGTCTTTTATCAGTGTAAGTATGGCCTGTTCGTGTGGGTTGCGCAAGAAGTCGCGAACGATGTCAAAATAGTTGGTGACGTGAACGATTTTTTCTTTGCAAAGATCATCACATTGGTCGATCATGCATGGAAGTATGTTGACGTTGATCATCCCTTGACCATTGCTTAAGAACGCGAAGGCGCGACTTCGTTGTGCGTTGTAATAATGAACGCTGACGTTTAGATCGTTAGGGGGAGCTAGTGTGCGGTTCTCGCGTTCTTGCAATGCAAGTTCGAGTTGAGATTCGACTTTTCGGGCCCAGGTGCTCAATTCCGGTACTGCTAATACGTTCATGATCATGCTCGGAAAACGACGCTTTAAAAACCTTGTGGGGGAGCAGTAACTTTCGTCGTACACAACCTTTAAATATACGCTTTTGTATACTGGTTTCATCATACTATCAAAGGAGGTTCGAAGATGAAAAGAGGTCAAGCAGGTGTTGGTTTGGTGATTCTTGGTGTTGTTGCAATTATTGCAGTGATTGGTCTGGTATTGCTTTTCACGCGCGCGAGTGCGCAAGGGAAGGTGATTTCTGATTTGTCGATTGGTAATTCGTATCAGGGTAGTGAGCAGGGGATTTCGTATGATTATCCAACGCCGCAAAGCCCGCGGGCGCCGGACGTGAACGTTCCTGCTCCGACTGATTGGAAGACAAGAGGAGTTGAGACAAAGGGTTCGAGAACTCCTGCGTTTATTGTGAGTGGAAGGTATGCGCATGGCGGGTATGCTTCGCTTGAGGATTTGTATGGTTGCAACCGTGATTTGCAAGTGGGTGCAAAGATTCCGGTTCCTGCGCAAGCGTTCAATTGTTTTGCGGTTCCAAACAAGGGTACGACTGATGGCGGTGGAGTGGGTTATTTCCCAACCGATAGTGCCGCGCAGCCGCGTCCGCCGCAGTCAATTCAAGGAAAGCTTGGTGGCGACATGTACTGTTATGCGAACAGTTACGGTTCAGAGCAGCAGGTTCCTGATAGTGAGGCGAAGACGCGTGAGAACATCGTGATCACGCTTGTTGACCACAAGTCAGGTGTCGAGCGTTATCCGTGGACGTCGATTATGATGAACGGCGAGCGTGTTGCCGTGTGCTGGGTGTCTGCAAAGACGTTCCCGTTCCCGCAATAAGTTTTTAACTTCTTTTCTTTTTCTTTTTTATTCATGGCTGTTATGGAATATAAGCAAGTGATTTTGGTTCGAGATGATTTGAAGCTGACCAAGGGTAAGATGGCAGCGCAAGTGAGCCATGCGTCTGTTGGCGCGGTTCTTAAGAGTCATAAGGATGATGTGGCAAAGTGGCAGAGTCAGGGTATGAAGAAGGTTGTTTTGCGCGTGAAAGATAAAGACGAACTTGTTCTCTATAAGCGCAAGGCAGAGGATGCAGGGCTTGTGTGCGCGCTGATAACGGATGCAGGCCACACGCATCTTGCGCCGGGTACGATGACGTGTTTAGGGATTGGTCCTGATAAGGATGAGAAAATTGACAAAGTTACGGGCGCGCTCAAGCTGATTTCCTGAATCTGCGTTATAGAAACCTTTATAAAGCACCTTCTTGAATTGCCACTGTATGGTTAGTTTCAAGTTGGTGATCGGTACCAAAGAAGGCAAGTGTTTGCAAAAGGATTTGCAAGAGCCTGAGGCAAATACGCTTCTTGGGAAGAAGATTGGCGAGAAGATTGCAGGTGACTTGGTTGGTTTTACGGGTTATGAGTTTGAAGTGACGGGTGGTTCTGATTATTGTGGTTTTCCGATGCGTAAAGATGTTGAGGGTGTTGCCAGGCGTCGCATTCTTGCGGTCGAAGGGATTGGTTTAAGGAACACGAAAGAGAAGGGGATTCGCACGCGTAAGACGGTGTGTGGGAACACGATTCATCCGAAGATCGCTCAGGTGAACTTGAGAGTTTTGACTCAAGGCAAGGATCCGCTTCCGATTCCTGCAAAGGTTGAGAAAAAGGAAGAGAAGTAGTGCAATATCTTGTTTCAGGTTTCATAATTCTTTTATAGGTTCTTTTGTGCATCGAGTGCATGCGGGATGCGAGTGTTGATTGGGATGCGGTTTATCTTGATGGCGGCGATTGGGAGCTTAGGCATTCTCGTTTTGCAGAAAAGGTGAAGGAGTATGTTCCGTTTCCTCCTGCGGTTGATATTCTTGGTTTTACTCCAAGAGCCACCGTGCTTGATGCGGGGTGTGGGAGTGGCAGGAATTTGGAGTGTTTCGTGCAGCAGGGTTTTTATGCGGCAGGAATTGATTTGTCTGTTGTCGCGGTGAAGAAGGCCAAGGAGAAAGAATTGAGTGCAAGCGAGGGTTCTGTTGAGGCGATTCCGTTTGGCTCGCGCGTATTTGACGCGGTGTTTTGCCAGTGGGTGTTACAATATGCGTCTGATGTTGAGGTTGCTGCGCAAGAGCTGTTGCGCGTGGCAAAGCCAGGCGGGTATCTTTTTATCGCATCGGATTTGAACATCATTCAGGAGGGCAAGGTTGTTGAGTATGTGCGCGAGGAAGCGGTTCGTACTGCTTTTGAGTCGTGTGCGGTGTTAGAAGAGCAGTTGTACATACAGGATGTGAGGCCAGGTGAGGACCCGCATGGAGCCGCGCACAAGCACGAGTGTTTCAAGTTGGTGTTGCAAAAGCCAAAGAAGTTCTAGTTGTCTTATTTCTCAACGACTTTTTGCATGGTTTTGACGAAGTCTTCTGCTTGTTTTTTGTACGTGTCGAATTCGTGTCCGGTGATGGTTTGGATTTCTCTGTGGGTGATTTTTTTTTGGAGGGTGTAGAATTGGGCCATGAGTTCTGTAGCGCGTGCGGGGGCGTGTCCGTTGCGCACGAGTTTTCTTTGAATTAGTTCAGACATGTGTGCGGGTGTGGGTGGGACTTCGCCAAGTTTCATGAGGGCTGCGTGTGCGCTGTCGACGACTGCCCAGTACAGGTCAAGGGTTGCTTGCAGGATGTGCCAGTTGGCGTTTTGGATGGTGGATGGCGCGCGTGCGAAGTAGGTCCAGATGCTTTCTTTGGTGGGGCGTACTCTGCCTTGGAATAATAATTGTTGTGCGGGTTCGAAGAATCCGACGTCGTATAAGGGCATGCCGTCGCGCAGCATGTTGATCGCGATGGGGTCGCCGTTACGGATGTAGTCCCAAAATGTGGTGAGTTTGAGGGTGGTGATGTGTAATCGTCTGCTGATTTTTGCCGCGGTGTTTTCGGTGATGACGCGGTATGTTTGGATGACTTCATCGCTCAGAATAGTGGTCAGGTCGTTGACGATGATGAGAACGTCAATGTCGCGTTCGCCAAAGAGCGGGCGTTCATCGCGCGCTGTGCTTCCAAAGAGGATGGCGGCTTTGAGGAATTCGCCAAGTTCTTTATGCATCTGTTCGGAGAATTTTTTGGCAAGGTCAAAATCCGTGCTTGGGTATTTGGGAAGGTTTGGGTGTGCTGCAGTGGGCATTTTGAAGTGCATACTCGTGATGGGGTAATTGTGCTTTTAAAACGTTTGGAACTCCTGTGCAATGAAAACACGAGGGGTTGATAGAGGTAAGAGATACGGGCAACGGTGTTGACAGGTTGTGGTGTTGTCATCAGTTGGTGCATCCAAAAGACTTAATAATGACTTCAAAGCGTAGAGTGCGTATGGGGGATTCACTTGAGCAGTTGCTCGAAGATCGTGTTGTTGAAGTTCCAAAAGAATTGAGCGCATCGACACTGCAAGAGATTCTTGATGCGGTAAAAGACGCAAGAGCGCAAGAGCGCAAGGAAGAGAGTGCGCGCGAAGAATTGCAGCGTGAGCTTGATTTCGTGCGTGACGCGCTCGAGCAAGAAATTGATCCTGAGAGTTATTCTTCTGCAGAGTATGATGTTGCCGTGTCGTATGGTGGAAAGACGTTCCCTGCGTATTATTCAGGCGTGCCGGAAGCAACTGCTGCGGAAAAGGGCGCGCAGGTGGTTGTGGATGCAAGCGAGGAAGAGCACGCGTTCCTTGATGAAGCGCAAAAAATTCAGCATGACGCGCGCGAAGCGTATCTTGCGAACAAGTTTGACGCAAGTTCTTTCCTTGACGGCGAGCGAAAAGCCGTGAAAGAAGAAATCAAAATGCGTTCAATAGCGACCTGGCAGTTGATGTATAACGGAAAGATTGAATTCTTCTAAGCGGGTTTCAAAGAGTCAGAACAAGAGGGGGTTGAAGCATACGAAAAGGTGAGCACTATGTCCTGGTTTTGATACTGAACTTGGGCGCGCATTATTACTGAAAGAGGAACGTCACATTTTAAAAGGCTGCAAACATGATTGATTAGCATGAGCGTTGTTCCCTATAAGCAGTCTTTGTCTCATGGCTGTCTTGTTGCCTGTTTCTTGATGATACTGAAGCAGAAGTATGGCATAGAATATTCTCCAAAAGATGAAGAGCAAATACTTCTCAAAGGAATGCGCAGGACGTATCCGTTCTACGTTGTCGGAGTCCCAAATGAAGTATTCAACCATTTTGGCAAGAAGATAACGATTCTTGTAGATAACAAGTACTTCACAAACGTCTTACAAAAGAGTTTCAACGACAAAAATCTCACCATACAGCATCACAAGATCAATGTTGATCTGATTAGGAAAATACTGCTGAGAGCCCCCGTCATTTGCCATGTGGACGACCATCAGTTAGGTGATTATTCTCACGCTTCACACTTTGTTGTCATTGAAAAAGCAACAGAGAAAAAATTTCTCATTGTTGATCCAATGCACGGAGAGAAAAAGTGGATTTCTGAAAAAACGCTTGGAGAAGCAATTCAAAACTTAAAAAAACATATTAAAATGTGTCCTCTGCTATTCTATTTAAATTAATTTACCCACACTCCAGCGCACAACCTCTGCTCAGTTCTTCTCTTCGAAAAGGTCCAGGAATTCTGCGGGTGTGAGGATTTTGATGTTCTGGAAGTTTTTTACTTTCAGCAGGTGTTGATCTCCGCTAATGATGGCGCGTGCGTTGTGTTCGATTGCTGCTTCTAGCAATGCGTTGTCGGGAGGGTCTTCTTTGATAATTTGAACTTCGTTGTGGGTTTCGACCATGCGCGCAGTTCTCGCGAGCACGTCAAGAAAGCGCTCTTGCTCCTGTGTGGTGAGTTTGAGTTTTGGATAGTTGAGTACGCGTTGTATTTCTGTAAACTGTTTTTCGGAGATGATTAATTCAAACTGTCCGTTCAGTACTTGCTTAAAGATTTGTCTTGGTTTTCCAGGCCAACCAAAGGCTGAAACTAAAACATTCGTGTCTATGACGATGCGCGTCTTGCCCACGTGACTGCCTCGTCAACCGTCTTTGGGGTGATTTTTTCCTTCTTGAATTTGGTTTCTAAT
>Ga0334722_10003020_pt1 | contig 18430 bp, 22 predicted proteins | sample C3_bottom_MG_FD_207210 | JGI IMG/M metagenome (GOLD analysis project Ga0334722, IMG submission 207210) | Sediment microbial communities from Yellowstone Lake, YNP, Wyoming, USA - C3_bottom | ecosystem: Environmental > Aquatic > Freshwater > Lake > Sediment | place: USA: Wyoming | collected...
AAAACATCCGCTGCTGCGTGAAGTTGGCTCGATAGCATCGAGCCAGACGTTAACAGCGTCGATTAATGTTTACAATAGGCCGCGCAACAAATAAAAATGCCGTTCAGCTCTTAACTGAACGGCATTAGCCCCGAAGGGCCGTTTTGATCTTTGTACCGCACTGGCCTCTAGGTCCGCGGTTCGCCTTGCTCGTTGACGGTGATCGTGGCACCGGGAGGCGTCGTCATTTGCACGCGATGCTCCTGGCCACGGAAGGTGTAGGTGACATCCCATAGGCTGGGTCGCGCCTGGCTGGGCACGTTTTCGCAACGCTTGACGTCCTGGGTCGTCGCCGCTTGCCCGGCGCCGCGATTGACGTTGGCCCCCACCGCGGCCCCGGCGACAGCGCCGCCGACCGTGGCGAGATCATTGCCGCGTCCATTGCCCACCTGATGACCGAGTATGCCGCCGATCAGGGCACCGGCTATCGCCCCGGGGACGTTGGCTTTGCTTTGCTCCTGCGGAATCTGCTCCTTATCGACCCAGCAGCGCTGCTCGGGCGGGCCGACCACTGCCCTTACCGAAGTGACGTTCGCCTCGTACAGGCGCTCGTTCTGGCGCCGGCGGTAGTCACGCTCCGCTACCGGCGCGGGCGCGTAACGATTGTCGTCGATGCGCGCGTCCCGGCGCACGTCGCGCACCGATGAAACGCGGTCGTTCAAGCCCATCGCGGCGAGCGACGGATAGTTGCCCGGACGCAATACGGCGCAGCGGCCGCTGAACCGCGGGTTTTCGCAAACCTCCCAGCGATCGCCTACCACCACGACCGATGAGGCGCGGTCATTGAAGCCAAACTTCTCGAAGTCGCCGATCTTTCTTTCCGTGGTGAACGACCGCCCGGCAAAACCTTCACGCTCGTAGAATGTGACTTGCGGTTTCGCGCCGCGGTCTGTGCTCGCGACCGGCGCCGGCGCATATCGATTTTCATCGATGCGCGCGTTCCGGCTTAGGGCGCGAGCCGATGAAACCTGGTCGTTCAGGCCCATCGCGGCCAGCGACGGATAATTGCCCGGACGCAATACGGCGCAGCGGCCGCTGAACTGGGCGTCTTCGCAAACCTCCCAACGTTCGCCAGTCACAGCAACCGACGAGGCACGGTCGTTGAAGCCATAGCGCTCGAAGTTGCCGACCTGCTTCTGCGTGGTGAAAGACCGCCCTTCAAAACCATCGCGTTCGTAGAACGTGACGCTTGCAGCCGCCTGCGCAGCGACAGCCAAGCCGGCCACCGCAAATGCCGTCCTCAATACTGTATTCATTGATGTCTCCTGTTAGTACGTTGTGTTTACCCGGACCGATGCCGAATTCCGCTATTCGATGAGGTTACGCGAACCGCCCTAGCGTTTCGGTACGCTGGCGCGCATAGCAAGACTTTTCTGCGGGACCATCCGCACGCGCGATGGATGTCGGCAAGCGGCGCGCGTCCTTCTAGCGGCGCTCGTCCCGATTGGAAGCGCCATCGCGGTCACGCTCACGGTCACGGTCACGATCCATGCGATCCGAACCGCCCTCGCGATCACGGTCTGCGTGACGTCCGCCGCCATCCCTGCCCTGAACTTCGTAAGCCACACATCCGGAAAGCAGGCTGGTGACGGCGAGCAACAATATGGCGATCGTTTTCATGATTTCTCCTGATCAAAAGCGATAGGCGATGCCCGCGCTCGCGTAGTAATTCGAACCGCGCGCGGCAAGCGGACTGCGCGCGGCGTCGCCATACAGGTGGCGCGATTCCAGGTTCCCTACCGCAATCCAATGCCGGCTCAGGTCGGCCGACCAGAGCACGCCGTAGCTCGCAAACATCAGTCCGCTTCCAGCACTGAACGCCGGCAGGCCGCTGGCTGCGGACTGCTGCTGCGTAATGCCGTAGAACGAGCCGGTCGACTTCGCATTCGCCCAGGTCGCCTGCGAAAATACACCGGCGGAAAAACGCCCGCTGTGAAGCACGCCGGCGCTGAGACGCAAGTCTGCCTGAGCGCCCCGATCGGCATCGCTGTGCTGTCGCACGCGGGCGAGCAGCGCAATCGGCATCGGGCCGAATTTGTGGTCCCATTCGAGATGCACACCGACTGACGCGCCAATGTCCACGTTCGATAGGCCGCGACTCTGGAGGAAATTGGATTCGCCCGATTTGCGCCCCGGCTCATAGGCCAGTTGCGCGCCGAGGTGCAGCCCCGGCGCAAGCGCCATCCGGGCGCCGCCCTCGAGCACGCCCTGCGTCGAGCGCACGAACCAAGGTGCGCCGTAGTAGCGGACAACCGGGACCAGCTCCGTGTGCTGCGTCGCCGCGCCATCGTATGCCGGCCGCACGCGCAGACCCGGGCCTATCATCGCTTCTTCGGAAAGTTCTGCCAACGCGGCCGGCGGCGCCATCAAACCCAAAGCGAATGCCGCGGCCAGGATGCCGGCTGCGAACGGCCGGCGTGCGGGCAGGATAGCGTCCATCTGCGAGCGGGCTCCCATGCCCTTACTTGTCGGCTACGACCTTGATGCGATTGGTGACCGAAACGACGCCTTTGACTCCGCGCGCGATCTCGACGGCCCTGTCCACCGCAGCCTGGCTCGCGGCTCTGCCGCTCAGAACCACTGCGCCCTTCTTGTCGGTGTCGACCTTGATTTTCACCAGGCTCGAGAGCTTTTCCTCGGCCAGCTCGGCCTTGATTTTGGTGGTGATGACCGAGTCCTTGACGAACGCCTTGGGCGACGAACGGTCGGAATCGGCATCGGCGCTATGGCCCACAATCGGCAGCAACAACGCGCCGACGACGAAACAGCTGGCGGCAAGTTTCCTGTTCATGATATTTCCTCTATGTCTTGGATTAAAAGGTGAAACAGGTTGCCACTCTCCGCCACACCGGGCGCGGGCTCTGTGCGTCGGCGCACATACGATCAACAATACTTGCAGTAATCTGGCGTCCAAACGTGAATACCCGATCATGATCGTCACCTCAGCGGCGCTGCCCGAAATGCTCACCCATATAGCCGGCGATCCGGCGCGATGCGAACTGCACGGCGCCGGCCGCTAAGCGCTGCGGCGCTCACGCTCCTGCTGGCCTGGTCATCCGGGCTGTTGGCGCAGAATGTCCCGCATCCGCCGTGCGCCGGCCTTGCGCAGCCGCTCTACGCGGAGAACGGAACACCACCCAATTTCCAGGTCTGGGGCGAATCCAGCCTCGCCGCGTGGACCCCGCCGCCCTGCACCGGATGGGGCCGCGACACCGGCAATCTGCTGGTAGCCCTGGCGGGGACGTTCAGCTACGCCGGGACCGCTGACGCGCTGCTAGAGCGCTTCGGTGCAATTTCTGCCCTGCGCGGCATGCGCTATTGGTCGGTCACGGACAAGGACTGGCGCATCCTGGTCACCGATGCGGTTGCGCTCGACGCCGCGGAGGCGAAGCATCGCCGCCCCGATTTTGCCGCGTCCGAGATGAAGGCCGGCCTGGATCTTTTCTTCGCGCAGCACGACAGCCGCTCCGCCGGCGAGGTTGTCTACAAAATGCGCGTGCGCGAGGCAAGCGCCGACCGCCTCGTCCTGGAACTGGAGAACGTCACCCCGGTGAAGGCATACTTCCTGACGTATTTCCGGCCGGGCGCAATGAAATTCCTCTATTTCCTGGAACGACGCAGCGGCGAAAACTGGGGCTTTTACGCTCTGCTTTCTGCGAACAGTTGGTCTGCGCATGGAAACGAAGCCTCGTTCATCAACCGCGCCGACGCTTTCTACCGGCATTTCACCGGCGCGCCGACCGATGGCGCGCCACCGCTGGCGCCCTAGCCGCCAGCCACGCACCCGGCGCCTGCGCGCGACGCGTATGCCCCCGTCCTCGATTCAGGGAGGTAAGATGGACGCCATCCATCACGCCAAATCGAGGTGACCATGAACAAACGGTGGCTTGCGCTGGGCACAGTCCTGATATTGATCGCGATCGGCGTATTTTTCTGGCTGCGACAGGCGCCGCCGCCCCTGCCACCCCCGGTTGCGGTCGTGTCGCCTCCCGCGGTTGCGCCGCCTCCCGCAATGGCGCCGGCGGCGCCGGCGATCAGTCATCCGGTCCAACTGCCGCCCGGCATGACGGAACTGCCACCGTTGGCGCAGTCCGACGATTTCGTCAAGGAACGCTTCGCCGAACTGCTGGGCGCTAAAGCGGTCAAGACGCAGCTGCTGCTCGAAAACTTTGTGCGCCGCGTGGTGGCCACGGTGGATAATCTTGCGCGCCCGCTGGCGCCGCCGACCAAGTGGCCTATCCGCACCGCGCCCGGACGTTTCACCATCGAAACCGGCACCGACGGGAGCGTGATTGCCGCGGCGAACGCCGCGCGCTACGCGCCTTTCGTCGCACTGGTCGAAGCGGTGGACAGCGGGCGCGCCGTTGCGCTGTACCGGCGGCTCTACCCGCTGTTTCAGGGCGCCTACGAAGGCCTCGGCTATCCGGGAAAGTATTTCAACGACCGTCTGGTCGCCGTGATCGACCTGCTGCTGGACACGCCCGAGCCGACCGGCGCGCTGAAAGTCGATCTGCCTGAAATCCGGGGACCGCTCAAACCGACGCGCCCCTGGGTGCTTTACCGCTTTTCCGATCCCGCCCTCGAAGGCCTGTCCAGTGGGCAGAAGATACTGCTGCGCGCGGGGAGGGAAAACGAGCAACGGCTGAAGTCGAAACTCGCCGAGATTCGCCAGCTGATTGCGACACCGAAAACAAGCCGCTAGGATGGCGCCGCCCTAGAGACCTTCCTCGACCAGCTCGCGGCGTATCGCCAGCAGCTCCTTGCGGCGCTTGGCGTCGGTTTCAGGGTAGTCCATCTTGAGGGCCTTGAACGTATCGACAACGATCTGGGCGATGATCAGCCGGGCGTTCTCCTTGTCGTCGGCGGGCACCACATACCAGGGCGCCGTTGCGCTGCTGGTTGCGCCTAGGCAGTCCTCGTAGGCCCGCATGTACTGCTTCCAGAACTTCCTTTCTTCAATGTCGGCCAGGCTGAATTTCCAGTTCTTTTCGGGCGCGTCGATGCGATCCAGAAAGCGCTTGCGCTGCTCTTCCTCCGAAAGGTGCAGAAAGAACTTGATGATGCGCGTGCCGTTTCGATACAGATGGTTCTCCAGATCCACGATGGAACGATAGCGCGCCTGCCACACCGTCTTCTCGTTGAGCAGCCCGTCCGGCAGCCGCTGTTCGCGCAGAATTTCCGGATGCACCCGAACGATCAGCACCTCCTCGTAATAGGAGCGGTTGAAAATGCCGATGCGGCCGCGTTCAGGCAGCGCCTGCGTGGTGCGCCACAGAAAATCGTGATCCAGCTCCGTGGCGCTCGGGTGCTTGAAGCTGAACACCTGGCAGCCTTGCGGATTGACGCCGGACATCACGTGCCGGATGGCGCCGTCCTTGCCGGCGGCGTCCATCGCCTGAAAAATCAGCAGCACCGCATAGCGGTCGGACGCGTAGTGCAGGCGCTGCAACGCGCTCAGTTCCTCCACCTGCTCCTGCAGCAGCTTGGCGTACGCTTTTTTCGACTTGTAGACGGGCTTCACCAGCGTCGGCCATTTTTCCAGCCTGACCGCTTTTCCCTCCGGGACGCGATACGCTTTGGCATTGATCTTCATCTTGCTCCTTTCGGCATACCCGATTGCGCCTTCTGCTCGCGCGCCCCGCTGAGCGCCTCGAAGCCCGACACGACATCGAACAGTTCCTCGTCGATGCCGCTCTGGCGCAAGCGATGGAAGGTCCCGTTGAGGCTTTCCAGTAAATCGTCGATGTTCTTCTCGGCCCGTTGCATCGCCGCGAGGCGGCTCGCGTTCTCGCTCGCGAGGGATTCGGCGCAGGCTCGGTAGAGCGAGACGAAAAGATATTCGCGAATGAGCGCCCGCAGGGTCGCGGTGCCTGCCCCCATGACTTCGGGCAGATTTCCCGTCGGCCAGGGCAGTCCGGCCAGCTTGCGCCGCCAGGCATCGTCCAGGGGCAGCAGCCGCTGGCTGACCGGCGCATAGACCGCGCCGGAGCTGGGCCGGTTGTGGAACAAGTGCAGCTCGCTGATCGCGCCCCGGCTGTGGCGCGTCTCGGCATCCACGAGTATCTGTCCGACGAGCGGGGTAATGGCCTTGACCGAATTGGGCACGGCGTAGAGTCCGGCCAGCGGCAGCCCTGCGTCCGACAGGCGGGCGTGCACGCGCTCGCCGACTGCCCAGACCTGCGGTCGTCCGGGAATGGCGGCCAGCACCTTGAGCGCGAAATCCGCGACCAGGTCGTTGAACTGCCCCACCAGACCCTGATCGGAACCGAATACGATCGCGCCGACGGAAGCCTTTCCGGCGCGACTTGTGCCTTCGGTCATCGGCACTGCCAACGCGCTATTACGGAAGCAAGTGCTCAAACCCAGTTCCACTGTCCGATAGTAGTCGGCCAGGGCACGCACGGATTGCTCGTACTGGCCGACACTTGAAGCGGCCAGCGCTTTCATCGACCGAACTACCGATTGCAGATCACCGGCGCTGCCGATCTTGCGTCGCAAGCTCGCGGTAGTATCGCTCATCACTCCTCCCGCGGCTCCTGGTGGGACGGGGCAGCCGCGCGGTTCCCTTGATCGCGCAGCCGCACTATCGTGGTCTCGAGTAGCCGGGTCAATTTGGCCGCGGCGCCGTCGACAGCCTGGTGCACGGACCCTGCGTGATGCGTGACCGCGATTGGTTGACGGCCCTGGAGACGGGCCTCCATGACGCAGCGCTTGTCGTTCTGGCCGCTCTTGTGGCCGACTTCGTCGGACAGGTGAACCTCGACCCGCGTAACCTGATCGCGGAAGTGGTCGAGGGCGCCCTCTACTACGCCACGCACGTGGGTGGCGAGCGCCTCGTGGCCTTCGATGTTATGGTCGGTGTTGATCTGAATTTGCATGGTGTTCTCCGGTTGTTTCGTTGACTGGCTCGGTATGCTTTGGCCCCGCCGGTTTGGGCTCTCCGTCTGGCTTGGTCCCGGCTTTCGCTTCAGGTTTGGTCTCGCCTTTGACTTCAAGCCCTGGTCCGGGCTTGGGTTCGGGTCTTGATTCCGGTTTGGGCTGAAAGCCGGCAAGCGCCTTGCGGGCGATGTCGACGATCGATTTGCGATCCTCGTCGCTCAGCTTGTCGGCGGTTTCGAAGCGCGCGCACACCTCGGCCGGAATGTTCGCCGTCGCCTCGTGCACGGCGTGCTCGGCCTCGGTCATCCGCGCTAGCGGCACCAGATCGAACAGTTTCTCGGTCAACGCCAGCAGAATGGCGATTTGCGCGGGCACGGACACCGGGGCGAATTCCGCCTGCTTGAGGCAGGCGCGGATGCGCCGCCCGTGCTCGATGATCTGGCGGGTATTCTCGTCCAGGCGGGCGCCGAAGCGGGCGAAAGTCTCGAGTTCCTCGAACTGCGCGTACGCGAGTTTGAGGTCGCCTGCAACCGCGCGATAAGCCGCGCGCTGCGCCTTGCCGCCGACGCGCGATACCGACTTGCCGACGTCGACCGCGGGCAACACGCCCAATTCGAACAGCGAGGGCGAGAGGTAGATCTGCCCGTCGGTGATGGAAATGAGGTTGGTCGGAATGTAGGCGGAAATGTTCTGCGCCTCGGTTTCGATGATGGGCAGCGCGGTCAGCGAGCCGCCGCCGAGCTCGGGGCGCAAGCGCGTCGCGCGCTCCAGCAGCCGCGCGTGAATGTAAAAGATGTCGCCGGGAAAGGCTTCGCGCCCCGGGGGCCGACGCAGCAGCAAGGACAGCTCGCGATACGCGCGCGCATGATGAGTGAGGTCGTCGTACACGATCAGTACGTCGCGGCCGGCTTCCATGAAATGTTCCGCAATGCTGGTCGCGGCGTAGGGCGCGATGAAAGCGAGACCCGGCGGGTCGTTGCCTTCGGTCACGACGAGGACGGTGTAGTCCATCGCGCCCTGTTCGCGCAAGGTCGCCACCGCTTTCGCCACGGCCGACGCCCGCTGGCCGATGGCACAATAGACGCACAGGATGTCCTTGCCGCGCTGATTCAGGATGGTGTCGATCGCGATGGCGGTCTTGCCCGTCTGGCGGTCGCCGAGTATCAGCTCGCGCTGGCCGCGTCCGATGGGAATCAGCGCGTCGATCACCTTGAGGCCGGTTTGCAGCGGTACGGTGACCGGCGCGCGGTCCATGATGTGCGCGGCCGGCCGCTCGATCGGCAGGCGTTCGCTCCCAGCCAGCGCACCATTGCCGTCCAGCGGCCGGCCGAGCGGGTCGATGACGCGCCCCAGCAAGCCCTCCCCCACGGCCACGTCCATGACCCGGCCGGTGCGCCGGACTTCGTCGCCGGCCTGGAGATGCCAGTAGTCGCCCAGCAGAACCACCCCGATCTCGTCCGCATCCACGTTGAACGCAATGCCGAGCACATCACCGGGAAACTCGACCAGTTCGTCAAAACCCACACCCGGAAGACCCGACACCTTGGCGATGCCGGTGGCGATGCTGGTGATGGTGCCCACTTCCCGCGGCGCGAGCTGCGGCTTGAACGCTTCCCGCGCGTCGCGCATACCCGCGAACGCGCTGTCGAAAACCCGCTGCAGGCCGTCCGCTTCCATGCTCATTGGCCCTTTGCTTGCGGCTGTTTTGCCACTGGCCCGGCATCGGCGATAGGTTTTTCCTTTTCTTTCAGAAGCTCGTCGACACCCCTTTCCAGCGACGCCAGATAATCCGCGATGCTCCACCCCACCTTTTGTCCATCCGTGGCGAGTTCGATCCCGCTGACCAGGTCCGGCGCGGTCTCGAAGCGAAGGCGGATATCCGCCGAGAAAGTTTCGTTCAGCGCCTTTTGAATCGCTGCGCGCTGCTCCGCAGGCAGATCAAACGCGCTGCGCACGATCCCGGGGGCAGACGCCGACTTGAGGGCCTCGCCCAGGCCGGCTTTGGCCTTGGCGTCCATTTCGCGCAAGCGCCGGGTGAACACCGCGGCCATGCGCTCTTCCAGATCCGTCGTGGCGAGATCGGCCAGCGCCTTGCGTGCAATGGCGAACACCTCGTCGCGCGCGCGGCGGCTGAGCGCTGCGTTCAGGCTCTGCTGTTCGGTTCTCAGCGCTTCCTCCCGCTTGGCGGCCAGGGCATCGGCGGCCTGGCGCGCGTCCTCGAGCAGCCGCTGACGTACGGCCTTCGCCTCATCCGTCGCCTTGCCCAGTAGCGCGGCGCGCTGCTGTTCGAACGCCTCGTTCTTGTGCTGGAACTCGTCGCGCTCCTTTTGCGCTTCCGCCTTTTTCGCATCGGCGTCCGCGAGTTCCTTGGCGATCCGCTGCTCGCGCGCGTCGATGGCATCGAGTATCGGCCGGTAAAGAAAGCGCTTCAGCAACCACACCAGAATGAGGAAGTTGACGACTTGCGCGAGCACCGTGAACCAGTCGATCAGCATGGCTTACTTTCCCGCGGCGTGGGCGATGACGTGATTCCAGAACGGGTTGGCAAAAAGGAGGATCATCGAAACCACAAAACAGTAGATCGCGATGGATTCGATCATTGCCAGTCCCACGAACAGGGTGCGCGTGATCGTCGTTGCGGCGTCGGGCTGCTGCGCCAACGAACTCAATGCCGTCGCGACCGCACGCCCCTCGCCGAGCGCAGGTCCGATACTCCCCAGGGCTATCGTCAGTCCGGCGGTGACGATAGAAGCGATTGCAATCAGCGTCGTGCTATCCATGGTGCGTCCTTTCGTGGTTGGCGTTCTGTTTCATTTCCCGGGCTCGGCCGCAGATTTGGCTTCAGGCGCAGGCGCGGCTTCGGCTTCAGGCCCTGACTCTGCTTTGACCTCAGGGACCCTCTTGCGCGTGCGCGTGGCGGCCGCGATGTAGACCGTGGCCAGAATGAAGAATATGTAAGCCTGCACCATGCCGGTCAGCAGGCCGAGCGCGCTCATGGCGATCGGAAAGATGAAGGGCGTGATGGTCAGCAGGATGGCGAGGATCATGGTCCCGCTCATCATGTTGCCGAACAGACGCACCGCCAGGGCCAGGGTGCGCGAGAGTTCGCTGATGATATTGAACGGCAACATGATGACCGTCGGTTTCAAGTAGGCCCTTAGATATCCGCCGACTCCGCGATCCTCGATGCCGTACAGCGGCACGGCGACGAACACGCAGATCGCGAGCGCCGCGGTGGTCGAGAGCGAACCGGTCGGCGGCTCATAGCCCGGCACGATGGTGAACAGGCTCGCCATCGCGACAAACAGGAACAGGGTGCCCAGAAAGCCCAGATATTTCGCAGGCGTGCGCAGGCCGACCTCTGCGATTTGCCCGTTGATCGCGGTGACCACGATCTCCAGCAGATTCTGCCAGCGCGAACGCTCCAGTCCTTTGGAGAGATTGCGCGTCACGAGTTTTGAGCCGACGGCGAGCACCAGCATCAAGCCCCAGGTGTACGCGATCGTCGCGTTGAGCTTGAGAAAGCCGTTTTGCCAGAAGATGATGCCGTCGGGGCTAAGGTGCATGGCTGCCCTCCAGTGCCTGCGAGGCGGTGTTCTCTTCCGGCGGCCGCGTCAGCCAGGTCACGGCCAGGCGCGCCAGGACGAAGCCGAGGAGACACAGCAGCAGGCGCTGCCAGTCACCGCCTGCGACAAAATAAAAGCCGGCGAGCGCGAGGCCCATGCGCAGCAGCAGGCTGCCGAGAAACCAGAGCGCCGCCCGCCTGGACGCAATGCCCCGGCGCACCGTCCACCAGAGACCACCGTAGAACATCGCGCCGAGCACTGCGCCCGCCGCCAAAGCGAACGCGAGCGTCAAAGGATCATTCATGGCCATTGCTCTCCTGCTCGTGGATTTCCCGGTCTTCCTTGGCCACCCAATGCCAGGCATTGAAGCAACCCAGGCCCAAGCCCAGGGCCAGCAGCGCGAGCGTCCAGGAGCGCCCGCCTGGGTAGCGCGCATCCAGCCACAGCCCGAGCGCCGCGCCGAGTAGCGTCGGCACCGCCACCGACCAGCCCACCATGCCCATCATGCCCAAGCCGGACCAGACGGTCTGGGTGACACGGCGCTGCGCTTTCAGCCTGCGCGCCGCCTTTTCGCCCACCTCCCGGCTGAATTCCGTCGCGCCCGGCGCGGGTTTCTCTTCCGGTTCTTCACTCATGATGCAACGCAGCGAATCGGCGCATGAACCCGCTCTCCAGCTTCGCCATCACCGAACGCACGCTCTTCTCCTGTTCGTCCAGGTTGAGAAACTCCCGCTCCACCGTCTCGCGCAGCTTATCGAGGTCGGTTCCGCTGATTGCATTGCGCACCGAGACCAGCACCTCGGCGCCGGCCTTGACCAGCACGCCTTCGTCTATGGCCATGCAAATCTCGCCGTCCGCCGCCGTTTCGAACACCAGTATCCCAGGCGCGAGCGCCGCCACGCAGTCGAGCCGGTGGGGCAGCAATCCGAACGAACCGGCGCGCGTTTCCGCGACCACGCGCAACACGCCGGTCTTCTCGGCGAAGACCTTGAACGGCAGGAGAACCTTAAGATGCATGCGTGCCGGTTGCATGTTCCGCTTCCGCTTGCGGTTTCGGCTCGGGTTTGACCGCCGCCTTCGCTTCGCCTATCGCGCCGATCATGTAGAGCGCGCTCTCCGGGGTGTCCTTGAATTCGTCGCGCAGGATGCGCTCGCAGCCATCGAGCGCATCCTTCAGGCTGACGAGCTTGCCCTTGAGGCCGGTGAACTGCTCGGTGGTAAAGAAGGGCTGGGTCAGAAAGCGCTCCAGGCGGCGCGCGCGCCCGACCACCTTGCGGTCCTCAGGCGAAAGCTGCTCCAGGCCGAGCATGGCGATGATGTCCTTGAGTTCGGCGTACTGCGCAAGCGTGCGCCGGATTTCCTGCGCCAGGGCATAGTGGCGCTCGCCGACGATGCCCGGCGTGGCCATCTTGGAGCTGGACTGCAGCGGGTCGATCGCCGGATAAAGCCCCTCGCTAGCGCGTTTGCGCGACAGCACGATGGACGCCGAGAGATGCGAGAAGGTGTGCACCGCGGCCGGATCGGTGAAATCGTCCGCCGGCACGTACACCGCCTGGATCGAGGTAATCGCGCCGGTATCGGTGTTGGCGATGCGCTCCTCCAGACCCGACAGCTCGGTGCCCATGGTGGGCTGATAGCCCAGGCGCGAGGGCATCTGCCCCATCAGGCCGGACACCTCCATGCCGGCCTGGATGAAGCGGAAGATATTGTCGACCAGAAGCAGCACGTCGCGATGCTCGTCGTCGCGGAAATACTCGGCCATGGTCAGCGCTGCGTGGCCGACGCGAAAGCGTGCGCCGGGGGGCTCGTTCATCTGGCCGTACACCATCACCATGTGCGGCAGCACACCCGCTTCCTTCATGTCGCGATACAGCTCCTCGCCTTCGCGGCAGCGCTCGCCGATGCCGCAAAATATGCTCACGCCCTCGTGCTGCCCGACCATGTTGTGGATCATCTCGGTGAGCAACACCGTCTTGCCCACGCCCGCCCCGCCGAACAAGCCCGCCTTGCCGCCGCGTTCCAGCGGCATCAGCACGTCGATGACCTTGATGCCGGTCTCGAACACTTCGGACTTGGTGGAACGCCGCCCCAGGGGCGGCGGCGCCCGGTGCACCGAGCGCCACTGAACGTCCTTGGGCGCGGCTCCGCGGTCGATGGCGTTGCCGAACACGTCGAACATGCGCGAGAGTATGCCTTTGCCCACCTGCGCTTTCAGCGGGCCGCCCGAGTCCTCCACCGCCATGCCGCGGGCGAGTCCTTGCGTCGGCGTCAGCGCGATCCCGCGCACGTGGTGCGCATCGAGCTGGGCCAGGGCTTCGATTATGATTTCGCCCTGGTTTGCGCGCAGCAGGGAGTAGATCGGCGGCAAACGCGCATCGAAGCGTATGTCCACCACGCTGCCGCGCACCGCCGCGACCACGCCGCAGTTCGGCGCGTCGGCATTGTGCGCGACATCAGTCATCTCGATTTTTCCTCGTCACGGCGGCAGTTGGCAACGCAAGACTGGTGCAATTTTCGCTACCTTGGCGCCCGCTCACCGTGCGTTAGCGCACACAGCGGCGGCGGGGCGGCGCACCTGCGTTTCAATTTTCCACGTCCGGCTCAAAGAACAGCCAGCGCACCTGCGGAAATGCGTCGCGCAGCGCGCGCTCGCAGTCGTTAATCCCTACTATCATCTTAGGCGCCGAAACGCCCTCTGTCATCCTCGCTTTAACGGCTACGACAACATCGGCGCCGTTCTGCAGCGTGATCAGGTTCAGCACCTGCGCGACCTCCTCCCGAGCGCTCAGAAACCGGCGTATGTCCTCCTGCAACCCGGGGTCGGCGCTCTGCCCGATCAGCAACGCCTTGACTTCAATGCCGACAAACACAGCAACGGCCAGCAGCACCACGCCGATCGCAAGGCTGCCGAGGGAATCGTACAGAGGATTGCCGGTCAACATTGTCGCGCCTACCGCGAGCAACGCCAGACTCAGGCCCAAAGTCGCGGCAATGTCCTCGCCGACAACCACCAGCAGTTCGCTGCGCCGCGTTTCGCGAAACCAGCGCCACAACGACTGCGCGCCGCGCAGCGCACCGACCTGAGTCAGGGCTTTCCACAAGGACACCGACTCCGCGGCGAGGCTGAGCGCCAGCACGGCGAGCGCGATCCACGGATCGTCGAGTGCCTGGCCGCGGTCCAGCTTGTGTATGCCTTCGTAAATCGAAAACATGCCGCCCATGCTGAACAGCATCAGGGCAACGATAAACGACCAGAAGTAGATCGCGCGTCCATGGCCCAGCGGATACTGCGCATCGGGCGGCCGCGCCGAACGATTCAGTCCGAGCAGCAGCAGGCCCTGATTGGCGCAATCCGCGACCGAGTGCACGGCTTCGGCGAGCATCGCGGTGGATCCGGTTACCCAGGCTGCAGTGCCCTTGGCCACGGCAATGAGCGCATTGGCGCCCAGGGCAAAAAATATTGTCGTGGTGGTATCGTCATGCCCGGCCATTCAGTTCGGGCTGCCGATCGCGATAGGCGAGATCAATACCTTGCGACTCAAAAGCCAGGGGCCGGTGTCGACCACGAGATAGCGGATGACCCACGCTTTGTCGTCGAAATAGAAATCTTTCACGTGACCAACGATGCCGTCGGTTGCGCGGATGGCACAGTCCTCCAAATCATTCATGCTGCGTAACATATGTCTTTCTCCTTAACGAGCGGCGAACGATGGACATCCGGTGAATTGACAATTTCCGCGCGCTTGATCGCTGCAACGCCGCGGCCCTGCCCGGTCGGCGCCTTTGAAAACGCCGTCCCGGAATGCACTGGTCAAGCCGTAGCAGCCCAACCGCCGCGGGTCAGGCCTGCGTGTCATCGGTCCGCCAAAATTAGGCGCGTAGCACCGCGCCGTCTGTGCGCCAGCGCACCAGGTCGCAGGGGGTATACCCGAATGTCCTGCACTTCGCGCCGCACCAACCCGACGAAGCGGCCGCGCTCGCGCCTTACCCGGTCCATGACCGCGCGCCCATCGACGCGGATATCGCCATCGACATGGGTGCCAATGTTCGGTACCGCACCGACTGCAGTTGATGCTCCGGCTAATCTTCGCAGGAACATGCTGAATTGGTGAAGTTGTCGACAGTCTGAATAGTAGGCAGGAAGAAACGATGTCCGCGTTCCAGGCAGCAACACTTCTCGCGCGTCAAAGCACGGCATGAGCGCAATGCGGGTCGAACGCGACTCATTCGGCACCGTCGAGGTGCCGGTCGAGCGGCTCTGGGGTGCGCAGACGCAGCGTTCGCTCGGACACTTCGACATTTCCACGGAGCGCATGCCGGAGGAAATCGTGCTCGCCTTGGCGACCGTGAAAAGCGTCTGCGCGCGGGTCAATCACGAACTGGGCTTGTTGCCCGAGGACAAGGCAGGGGGCATCGTTGCGGCGGCCGAAGAAGTGCTGCGCGGCCGCCACCATCAGGAGTTTCCTCTGTCGGTCTGGCAGACAGGCTCCGGCACCCAGACCAACATGAACATGAACGAGGTGCTGGCCAACCGCGCCTCGGAACTTCTGGGTGGCGAACGCGGGGAGAACCGCCGCGTCCATCCCAACGACGAGGTCAATCTAGGGCAGTCGTCGAACGACATCTTCCCCACCGCCATGCATCTGGCCGCGGTTCTGGGGATTGTGCGCATGTTGCTGCCGGCACTTTGCCGGCTGCGCGCGACGCTTGCGGCGAAATCGACCGCCTTCGGCAACACCGTCAAGATTGGGCGCACGCATTTGCAGGACGCCACGCCGCTGACTCTGGGCCAGGAATTCTCCGGCTACGTTGCCCAACTCGACCATGCGCATGCGTTCATCAAGGCTGCGCTGCCTTCGCTCTACCCGCTCGCTGTCGGCGGCACCGCCGTCGGGACCGGGCTCAACACTCATGCGGAGTTCGGCGCCCGCGTGGCGGCGGGAATCGCCCTCACCAGCGGGCAGCCCTTCGTCAGCGCCGCCAACAAATTCGCCGCACTGGCCGCCCACGACGGCCTCGTCGCTGCGCACGGCTCCCTGAAGACGCTGGCGGTTGCGCTGATGAAGATCGCCAACGATATCCGTTGGCTCGCCTCAGGCCCGCGCTCAGGGCTCGGCGAAATCAGCATCCCGGAAAACGAGCCTGGCAGTTCGATCATGCCGGGCAAGGTCAACCCGACCCAGTGCGAGGCGCTGACCATGCTCTGCTGCCAGGTCATGGCCAACGACGTCGCGATCGGCATCGGCGGCGCGTCGGGCAATTTCGAGCTAAACGTCTACAAACCGCTCATCGCCCACAACTTCCTGCAAAGTGTGCGCCTGCTCGCCGACGGCATGCAGAGTTTCGAGACCCATTGCGTGCGCGGCATCGAGGCCAACCGGGAACGTATCGCGGAATTGCTGGAGCGTTCACTGATGCTGGTAACGGCGCTTGCGCCCCGTATAGGCTATGACCGCGCCGCCGAGATCGCCAAGCGGGCGCACCTTGATGGCAGCACGCTGCGCGCGGCCGCGCTGGCGCTGGGGCAGGTCACGGCGGAGGATTTCGATCGCTGGGTAATACCAGCGGAAATGGTCCACGCCAATGACGGCGGGCCAGCGTCCTGACTCAGGAGCATGTGGCCGGCGTTTCTCGGAAAGCCGACCGGCGCAGGATCCAGCGCGTGAAGCGGTTCAGGCGGCTTTGCCCAGGCCCTGTCGCGAAGCGCGCATCTTGACCTCCAGGTCATGCAGCGCCGTGCGCAATCCTTCTTCAACGACCGGATGATAAAAAGGCATGCCGAGCATTTGTTCTATGGTCATTTTGCTTTGCAGCGCCCAGGAGAGCAGATGGGACAAATGTTCGGCCGCCGGGGCCAGCATTTCCGCCCCCAGGAAACGGCCGCTGACCGGGTCCGCGTAGACATTCAACAGGCCCTTGTTCTTCAGCAGGATGCGTGAACGTCCCTGATCTTCGAAGCTCACCTGCCCGGTGACGAAGGCGCCGGGTTTGAGCAAATGGTATCCGCCCCCGACGATGCCTATCTGCGGATCGGTGAATACAACGCCGATGGGCGCGCGACGCAAGCCGGGCTTGATCGGCTTGCCCAGCGCATTGCGGGCGGCATTCCCGCCCGCAATGCGCCCCTCGTCGGCGGCCTCATGCAGCAGCGGGATAAAGTTGCCGGCGTCGCCTGCAATGAAAATCGAGCTCGCACCGTCGGCGCACTCGGTTCGGGTGCTCGCGTGATCGAATACAGGCACGCCTTTGGCATCGAGCTTGAGCGTGGTCTTTTCCAGGCCAAGGTCCTTCACATTGGGCGTTCGGCCGGTGGCGGCGAGAACATAATCGAAGTACTCTATTTCCGACTCGCCTGCGCGCGCCGCGCGCCCGATTGCGACCCGCTCGCCATGACGGCGCATGTGCGTTATTTGCGCGTCGGGCTCCAGCCTGAATTCCTCGTTGAAGGCCGCCAGGGCGTATTTGCGGATCTCGGGATCGCTGAGCGGGCCGATGCGGCCACCCCTGCCGAGAACCACGACGCGAACCCCCAGACGATGCAGCGCCTGCCCCAGTTCCAGGCCGATGATCCCCGGACCGATCACGGCCACCGATTCGGGCAAGTCGGTCAAGTCGAATACGTCGTTGCTGGTGATGAGGCGCTCACCCAGTTCCTTGAATGAATCCGGATAGTCGGCGCGCGAGCCGGTTGCGATAACCACGCTTTTGGCCTCGACGCGGGTATGGTCTGCGACCGTTATCGTATGGTTGTCCGCGAAACGTGCATGGCCGCGGACGCGGTCTGCGTCGGGAATGCTTTGTACGTCTTTTAGCGCGAAGCCGACGAAGCGGTCGCGCTCGCGCCGGACCCGATCCATGACCCCGCGACCGTCGATGCGAATGACGCCCTCGGCATGAACGCCGAAAGCCGGGGCCTTGGCGACGGCATGGGCCGCATCGGCGGCGGCAATGAGGAGCTTGCTCGGCATGCAGCCCACGCGCGCGCAGGTGGTGCCGTAATCGCCGCCCTCGACAATCACCGCGCTCGCGCCTTCGCGCTTGGCTGCACGGTACGCTACCAGGCCCGCCGTGCCGGCACCGATTACTACAACGTCAATTTTCAAGGTTTTCATGTTTCCTCGCAATCCAGGTAGCCGCCGCCGAAATGTGTCAGGACCCTGCTTCAGACCGCTTTGCGTGCCTTGAAATACACTTCCAGCTGGTCCGCGCTGCCGATGAGCTTGCCGCCGATGAAGACCTGCGGCCAGGTGCCGCTGCCGGAAACCGCGCGCAGCGTGCTCGAGGTGATGTGTTTGCCGAGGCTGATTTCATCGTAGCGATATCCCCTGGACTCGAGCAACGCTTTGGCGCGCGCGCAGTGCGGGCAGCCGGGCTTGGCGAAGATCACCACCGGTTCGGGCGCTACCGCCTTCGGGTTGACGTACTTGAGCATGGTGTCGGCATCTGAAACTTCGAACGGATCGCCTTCCTTTTCTGGCTCGATGAACATCTTCTCGATCACGCCGTCCTTGACCAGCATCGAATAGCGCCAGGAGCGCTTGCCGAAGCCCAGGCTGGATTTGTCCACCAGCATGCCCATGCCGGCGGCGAACTCGCCATTGCCGTCTGGCAGCAAAGTGATGTTTTCGGCTTCCTGATCCTGTTTCCATTCGTTCATGACAAAAGCGTCATTCACCGACAGGCAGACGATTTCGTCCACGCCGTTCGCCTTGAACACGCCGGCGAGCTCGTTATAGCGCGGCAGGTGGGAGCTCGAACAAGTCGGCGTATAGGCGCCGGGCAGGCAGAATACGACCACGGTCCTGCCTTTGAATACCTCCTGGCGGTGTCCCGAACTTAGTTGAAGGTTTGGGGTGGCGGGTGTTCACAGATTAAGCGGCTTTCTTCGGTTGAGCAACACTCGTCTTCGATTCACGACCCAAAGCTTGAGCAAGAATCCACAGATC
>Ga0334722_10003021_pt1 | contig 18428 bp, 19 predicted proteins | sample C3_bottom_MG_FD_207210 | JGI IMG/M metagenome (GOLD analysis project Ga0334722, IMG submission 207210) | Sediment microbial communities from Yellowstone Lake, YNP, Wyoming, USA - C3_bottom | ecosystem: Environmental > Aquatic > Freshwater > Lake > Sediment | place: USA: Wyoming | collected...
GGACCTTGTTTTTGGCCATGGGATTCTCCTTTCAAGTGTGCTTTTGGAGAAGTATCCCATACGACCTGGGACAAATAGCGTCCTACGCCTCGGAAAAGTGGCTGAAGATTAGTGGTAATCAGATATTTATTGGTCATGGCTCGCCTTGTAGTATTCATTTCGGTTATGGAGGCGCTCGCACGGCGGGCGATTTTGAGCGAAGAGTGCTTTCTGTTGAAAGCGAAAAGAAGGTCTTCGTCTCGCTGAGTTGTGAAACTGGCAAAGCAGATTTTGCGAAGGCGTTCTCTGAGATCGATGCATGTGGCCACTTTATTGCCCCTTTTCACTCGGTTCATGGGGCTATCGCGTCACAGTTCTTTCAGACCTTTATGTGTTGGCAGCTTCTTCACGGAAAGACAACAAAAGTCGCTTTCAATAAAGCGGCAGAGACCGTTCCCGGCACCGACATCTTTCGGCTTTGGAAGGATGGCGAGCACATACGTAAGAACGCCAACAAACCAGTCGGTAGGTCGGGTAGAGCAAAAGCGAAACCCGACACGATAGCCTCGCGAGGAACACTTTGACTATATTCATTGCAACCCGGTCAAACATGGCTTGGTAAATTCGCCAACAGCTTGACCGCATTCCACTGTCCATCGCTTTGTGAAGCAGGGGATTTATCCTGGTGATTGGCGTGCGGGCAAGGAAATGTCGGGTTTCGCTTTGCTCTACCCGACCTACCGACTTAATGGCAAGCAATCCAGAATTTAAAGATTCACCTTAACGAATAAAAACAGCCCGACAATACAATAAACACGGACGGCTAAAGCCGCCGGTTATTTTTTGGCGTTCGTTTCCTGACTAACACTGCATAACATCACGAAATAACTGCATGAAAACATTACAGGATACACGGAAATGAAATATAATCACGACCTACCTGAACACAATTACAATTCAACAAGATTTGACATTGAGTACCCAGAACTAGAAGACATAGAATATTCATACATTGCATACGGACATCAAAAACCATTTAATTCAAGTGTTACACATACAATGAACAAACAATCCCTTGATAATGGCATGTATATTCAATGTAGTAACCCAAGATGTGGTGGCAAGTATAATATCAGAGAACTAATCAAAAATTTGATCGAGCAAAAAATAACTGAGATAAATGACCATCATCTTTCTTGTGATACAAGAATATTTTCTCCAAAAGGAAGAAAAGAATATCCACCATGTGACAATAGCATCACTCTAAATATCAAATTAATATTTAGAGAGCGGTAGAATAAACTTCAAGGAAATTAGTCGGTAGGTCGGGTAGAGCAAAAGCGAAACCCGACACGATAGCCTCGTGAGGAACACTTTGACTATATTCATTGCAACCCGGTCAAACATAGCTTGGCAAATTCGCCAACAGCTTGACCGCATTCCACTGTCCATCGCTTTGTGAAGCAGGGGATTTATCCTGGTGATTGGCGTGCGGGCAAGGAAATGTCGGGTTTCGCTTTGCTCTACCCGACCTACTGACTATCTCGTAAAAAACAAGAACACCTCTCATATTCTATCCCGTTACGCCTCCACCTTGACAAACCTCCTTCCTCCGTTTACAATCTAGACAGACTGGACAGAATAAGGAGGTTGACTATGAGCCATGCATGGCAATTGCAAGAAGCAAAAAACAAATTCAGCAATTTGGTTGAACGCGCACAGCAGGAAGGCCCCCAGGTCGTCACAAAGCATGGGAAAGAGGCCGTTGTCGTTTTGTCGGTGGATGATTACAAAAAGATCACCAAACCGAGGGAAAGCCTGGTTACATTTCTCCAGCAATCTCCCCTTGGCGGCATGGAGCTGGATCTTTCCAGGGACAAAAATCCGCCACGGGATGTGGCGCTATGAGATACCTCCTCGACACCTGCGTAATCTCGGAACTTGCCAAGCCTGAGCCAAACGAAAAGGTGGTTTCCTGGGCAACTCAAAATGATGAAGAGAATTTTTATTTATCCACACTGACCTTTGGGGAACTACATAAAGGGATTTCCAAACTGCCGCCATCCAAACGAAAAGAAAATCTGCTCCAGTGGGTCGAGCATGACCTGAAAGATCGATTTAAAACCAGAATCATCGATATAACCCTGAAAGTTGCCAAGCAGTGGGGGGAGACACAGGGAATATCCGAGTCGCAAGGCCGCCCCATGCCGACCATAGATGGCCTCATTGCCGCAACAGGCCTGACCCATGATTTAACCGTGGTGACCAGAAATATAGCAGACATGCAACAAAGCGGGGTCTCGCTTCTCAATCCATGGGAATAAAAAAGTGGGGACGAGCCCGGTTTCCAGGGTGTAGCTTGCGGGAAGAAAGCAAAATATCGCAACACCTCGAGTTCAGGCCTGATTTTGCACCTTCCCCCAGCCCAAAACCCCACCGGAAATGTGATCGATTCGTTGCCTGTCTCGGGCAAGATACGTGAAATTATACCCGGAAACCCAAGTTTCATGGTAAGTTAGTCGACAAAGCAACAGCGTCCCGCCCAGTCCGTTAGTTTTCTAAAGGAGCAACCGCCCATGGAAAACAAAAATCCAAATGATTTGAAAATTTCAGACTGGTTGGATGAAAGGGAAGCGGAGAATGTGGATGTATCCCAAATCGCCTTGCCTGAAGACCAGTCTTACGATGAAAACCCGGATGAAACTATTTTTTTCGAAGAGTTTAAACCGTGCGGATTTCTCTGCACGGAGAATCATCCCTTTTCTACGGTCGAGCGCTTCGGCCACTGGTATTACAGCAGAGGGCAAGACAAAAAAGCCGGTATTCACTCAACAAAAATGAAGTGGAGATCGTTTACCAAGGATAAAGATCTCGCCATCCAAACGGCTAAAGCACACATCGAATAAAAAGGGGGGCTAATCCCCCGGCACAAACCACCGCTCCCCTTCCTCGCCCCTCTTGTTTTTCTCCAGCCATTGATCGGTACAGATCAAAAACCAAGCCCCAAAAGGTAAAGATGTTTAAGAGTATAACAAACCTTATTTACCACATTGCAATCCTTGTCTTGAGCGCGACCATCGCTCTCTCACTGCCGTACACCGGCAAGCTCATTGCCGACAACTACCTGACCTACTGGACTCTCATCGAAAGCGAGAAGGCCTTCCTCATCTCCGTGGAGATTGCGGTGGCCGTGCTGCTCATCATGCTTTTTAACTATTTGGTGAGCAATTGGAAAAACAGGAAATTCTCTAGAATGGCGCGCAATGATATGGGCCTTGTGCTTGCGGCGCATCCAAAAAGTTTTCGGATGAAAAAACGACTCAAAAAGTTCAAGGAACAGCAGGGCATGGAAAAGGATGTGATGCTGATCGGCTCAACGGGTTTCAATACCTTTGTAAGCCCGGAGAGCGACCTGCACCATATCATCCAGAATTGTCGTGGCGCAAAGATCATGCTGCTGAACCCCTTTGGTGAAGGGGCATGTCTCCGGACAAAGAGCATTCCTGATCCTGAGATCACGCTTGAACATTTCAGGGAGCAGATAACAAAAAGCGTCGATTTCTTAAAGGGGCTTAAAATTCTTCAAAAAGACATAACACTGAAGCTGTATGAGGAAACACCCTTGTTCAAGCTTACCGTCCTCGGAGATTATGTCTTTATGAAGTATTATCACGCTGGACTGAACGTCCAGGAGATGCCGGAATACATCTTTAAGCATTCTTCCAACCACGGCAGCATGTTCCACCCCCTCTATCAATTTTTTCTTTCGAGATGGCGCGATTCGACTATTCCGGAATACGATTTTGAATCGGACGAGCTGGTATACAGGGATAATTCCGGAAATGAGATTAAAAGAGCGAAGCTTGATAGCTTCACAACTAACCCCGCATGCTGCGGTAATTGTTAAGCTAAGCAGTAGAACAATCCACAGTTACGGGAAAAGAACAAACAGCACACCCATTCAGGGTTGCTGCATGCATAAATTGTCACGCATTTTCCAGGGAGAAGGACATGACTGAAGCCATGCACAAAGCTGCCGATGAGAAATTCTGCTCCGAGTGCGGCGCGATCATCAAAGCAAAGGCGGAGATATGTCCCAAGTGTGGTGTGCGGCAGTTCGCGGCACCGAACAACTTTGCTGCGATAGCGCCAAATGGCAAAAGCAAATTGGCCGCCGCCTTGTTTGCCTTGTTTCTGGGTGGTTTAGGCATTCATAAATTCTATCTTGGTCGCATTGGCTGGGGCATCGTCTATTTGTTGTTCTGCTGGACAGTTATCCCCTCCATCCTTGGAATTATCGAAGGCATTCTTTTGCTGGTCATGAGCGAACACGATTTCAATCGCAAGTACGGGAACATCTAATATTGCGTCAATTAGGCGGATACAACTACTACCGCTGCGATGAAACAAGAGATACCGTGGTTAAGATTTGTTACCTGAAAAAATCAGATAAGCAACTCACGCAGACGGCCTGGTCTCCATCCCATCTGCTCAACTTGAGTCAATGATAATGCGAGATAAACAAAAAATACGGGAACATCCTGTAACCAGGCGTAGTTCAAAAACCTGGCTAATCCTGTTACTCGCCTTTCTTGTTACGATTGTTGGATGCAAATCCGGCGAAACGGTTGTTACCCTGACCCGCGATGAGATCCAGGCCCGCGTAGCGCCCCGGTTTCCCATCACCAAAAACTGGCTCGTTCTTAGCGTCACTCTCAGTGAGCCAGAGATTTTTCTGTCCGAGGGCGCAAATCAGATCGGGATCAATACATTGGTCGAGCTGAACATTCCCTTGCTCAAACCGATCTCAGGATATCTGGGGGTCGCGGCGATGCCGCGTTACGATGCGGAATCGAAATCTTTCTATCTCGATCACGCCACGGTGGAACGGTTGGACCTGCCAGGACTCATGCCCGAGCTGCAAATAAAGGCCCGGGCAGCCATCGAAACCATCGTGCGGCAAGAACTCGCCAAACGTCCGATCTATGAGCTCAAAGGCCGTAATCTCAAGGAAATAACCGCAGCCTATACCCTGCAAGAGGTACAGGTACAAGAAGGGAAACTGCGCGCGACTTTTTCTCTGTCAAGGTAGACAGGAAAGCGCCTGACCGCTCTTGACCGAACCAATGGCTTTTCCCTTGCAGCTCTGCGGAAACCCCTCTATTATAATAACATGATTTTTTGCACATATCCTTGGCTCACACAGGAGTAACGGAAGTGACCTATTTAGATTTTTTCTCCCTGCTCAGCGCCGTAAGCCTTTTTGCCATTGCCATCGCCCTGGTGCCGACCTTTTTGCAATTTCGCCGCACCTTGCAGAAGCTGGAGGTCTTCATCGAGGCCTTGAACACGCATGTTGACCCGCTGTGCCAATCCCTGACCGAGGCGGCCAACGAAATCCAGCTTCTCTCCATCTCCTTGGGCGACAAGCTGGAGAAGACGGACGCGGTCATCTACACCGCCCAGAGATCAGCGGAGACCCTGCTCACCACCACCACCCTGATCAAGGAAACAGTAAGCCCATTTATCACCACCCTGGGCGGTTTCAGCGCCGGGATCATGGCCTTCTCACATTTTCTGAACCGATCATGGAAAACACCCAAAAAAGGAGACTGATATGAGCAGAGACAATTGCGACAATTCCAGCACCGCAGTATTGGCCTTCCTGGCAGGCACCGTAGTGGGCGCGGCCATCGCCCTGTTGACCGCCCCGAAGACCGGGCAGGAAACGCGAGAAATGCTGGCCGACTATGGGGCCGAGCTGAAGGAAAGAGCCAAGACCTTTCCCGAGGATTTCCAGGAATACAAAGAAACCGCCATTGAGCGGAGCAAGGACATGATCGCCAAGGGCAAGGAACTCATCAGCCGGGGCACAGACCTAGCCGCGCAAGGCAAAGAATTTCTCGACGAGAAGAAAAGAACCCTCAGCGAGGCCATTGAGGCCGGGAAGATCGCCATGCAGGAAGAGCGGGAAGCCCTGGCTCACAAGCTGGAAGAGAAGGATTAGCCACAATCCTATTTTTTGCTTCCCCTCCCTCGACGGGAGGGGATTGAGGGGTGGGTGACGTTGCAGACTGGGTCCGCACTGGCAAGTACCCCCACCTCCTAGCCTCCTCCCGTACGGGGAGGAGGAACTTTACAATAAAAAGGCGGAGGCTCCAAAACAAGGAGGCCTCCGCTTTTGTTAGCAGCTCCAGGCACACCCATCACCGCCTGCTCTTTCCGACCTCGCCAGCCCGCCCGCCCCAATTCAACTTGTTGCGCAGAATCTCGAAATAATCTTTCTGAGGAGAACAGATAAGCCGCAGAGGCCTTTCCGAGGCAACCACCTCCAGGGTGTCGCTGGCCGACATTTCCCAGGCAGGCTGGCCATCGACAATGACCTTAACCTCGTTGGCCTGCCCGGCAAGCCTGGTGGTAAGGCAAACCGAAGCAGGGAGTAGCACCGGACGGCTTTCCAGCATGAACGGACAGATCGGCGTAACCAGAATGGATTGCAAGGCCGGATTGACAATGGGGCCGCCAGCGGAAAGGTTGTAGGCCGTGGAGCCGGTGGGCGTTGAGAAGATCAGACCATCCGCCCGGTAGGTTGTGATGTACTCCTGATCGGCCCAGGTGCTCAACTGGGCAAGCCGGTCAACGCTGCCCTTGCTCACCACGACATCGTTCAGGGCATAGCGCCAGTCAGACGCCTCGCCACCGCGATGGATTCTGGCCTTAAGCATCAGTCTTTCCTCAACAACCACCTGCCCGGCGAGAATCCTTTCCAGAACCTCATAGCGCTCGCCGACCGCCACTTCGGTCAGAAATCCGAGATCACCAAGATTCACCCCGACCACCGGCACCTGTAGCCGACTTGCCTGGTCCGCGACATGGAGCAGGGTGCCGTCCCCGCCCAAGATGATAAGCAGGTCCATATCATCGGCAATGGCATCGACCTCGGCCCCAATACCCCGCTCGCCCAGCCAGGGGAGCAGTTCCCTGCTCATCTCCAGAGCGGCGGCAGAATCCTTTTTGCAGATGATGCCAACCTTGCGGATTTCCATTACAACCCCAATCTACTTGCCAGTACCGGAGACCACAAGCCGACCAAGTTCGCAGGAGCGATTGGTGGCGGCCTCCACCGCGTTGGTGACCAGAGCCCGGAAGGCCCCCTTTTCAAGCTCATGCAGCCCGGCAATGGTGGTGCCGCCGGGCGAGGTAACCATGGCCCGCAACTCGGCGGGATGCTTGTTCCCGTCCAGCGCCAGCAGCACGGAGCCCAGCACCGTTTGCAAGGCCAGACTCTGGGCCACAGGCCGGGCCAGACCCACTTTGACCCCGGCATCGATCAGGGCCTCGATAAAGGTAAAAACATAAGCCGGACCGCTGCCGCTCAAGCCGGTGACCGCATCAAGATAGGACTCGTCCAGCACAAAGCTGACGCCGACCGCATTGAAAATGCTGGTGGCCACGGCCATATCCTCGGCACTCACGCCCTTGCCAGGACTCAGAGCAGAAGCGCCCTTGAGCACGATGGCCGGGGTATTGGGCATAACCCGGATAACCCGGCAGCCACGCCCGGAAACCGCGCCTTCCAGCACGGCCAGCGGGATACCGGCGGCAATGGAGATAATCAGGTGGTGGGCCTGAATCTTTTCGCGGGAATCGCTGAGGACTGCGCCTATCACCTGCGGCTTGACCGCGAGAATGACAACCTTGCACTCCGCCCAGACAGCCGTGGCTTCTGAAGCCGTCGCAACCTTATACTCCTTTTGCAACAACGCCTGTCGATCAGTACTGGGGTCGGCAACCAGAATCTGTCCGGCCTCGACAAGCCCGGCCCCGGTGATGCCTTTGATCAGGGCTTCTGCCATCAACCCCCCGCCGACAAAACCAAGTTTTCCTGAAAAACCCATATGCTGCTCCTTATGGTTAGCCAGGCCAGGCTTGAAAAACCAGGCCATGTTGAATCAACAATAATGACACTGCTGCATCGTACCAATTTCCCCCGCCATTGCAAAGGGGATTGATGGGTTCGCAAAAACTGCCCTTCGACAGGCGCTCAGGGCGAACGGACAAGTCGTAACGCATTGATATTCCGTTCGTGATGAGCCTGTCGAAGCACCTGTTTCAGGTTTTTTCACGAATACAGCACAGCATTCGCAGAAAGCGCCATACTCCGGACGTAAAAAAACCCGCAGAGTTTTGCAACATCTGCGGGTCGTTCCTCTCAGGAGAGGCTGGATCGTCTAGGCAAAGCAGGGTTGCCCGGCAAGAGCGATGCTAGGAGGCAACAGATAGGAGAGCAATTTGTCGCCAGCCTCCTTGGTGCTCACGACCACTTTTTCAAGCACCCGGTTCCCCCCTTCTTCCTTATAAGCAATCAGATCCCACCGCTCAGGCTGGGCGGCAAGCTGTTTCATCAAGGAAAAATGATGGCCATGCCCTGATTTCCTGGTCACGACATGACCAAGCAGGGGGAAGCCCAGCAGGGCCAGATCGCCGATCACGTCCAGGGCCTTGTGCCTGGCGAACTCATCGGCAAAACGCAACCCCTCGGCATTGACTATGCAATCATCGTCGATGACCACGGCGTTTTCCAGAGAGCCGCCAAGGGCAAGCCCGCTCTGCCGGAGCTTCTCGACCTGATCCAGAAAACCGAATGTTCTGGCTGCGGCAATCTCCTTGGCAAATTTCTGGGGAGTCAGCTCACTGGAAAAGATCTGCTTCCTGATCAGGTGGTGGTTGAACTCTATCTCGCAGGTGACCTTAAACCCATTATAAGGCAAGATTTTCACAAAGGAATCGCCCTCTTTATAGGAAATTTCCTTGTTCACCTTGAGCATCCACTTGCAGGCATTTTGCCGACGGCGGCCCACCCGCTTGAGAACATGGACAAAGGGACCGGCGCTGCCATCCATGATGGGCACTTCGGGACCATCCAGCTCGACCACCGCGTTGTCGATGCCCATGCCGAAAAGCGCTGCCAGCAGATGTTCCGTGGTGGAGATCATCGCCTCATCCTCGGTGGCGATGGTGGTGGCAAGCCGAGTGTCAACGATCCGGTCCATGAAGGCCGGGGTTGGCGCGGCCTGCGGCATGTCACTGCGGACAAAACGAATCCCGCTGTTCTCCTCACCGGGCAAAATGGAAAGGGTGGCAACCTTGCCGGAATGGAGACCAATACCCGCGAAGCTTACCGGCCTTTTTATGGTGTGCTGTAATGAATCCATATGATGAACACTCTTTTTCTGATCTGTGTGTATTTTGCAACGATAACGAAACCATATGAATCTAATGCAAAAAACAGACCACCGCACCCAACTCGGATATAAAAATAATAAAACCATTTGTTTCGGGATGTTACACAGATTTACCACAAACAAAGAAATGCAGAGGACCACCAGACTGTTGCAGAAAAACCACACTCAGGAATACCCGCTTCCCGGAGTCGTGCATTTAACGCCGCAACTACAGAGGTTGCTCGCCGAGCCGTTCGGCCATGAACAGATCAAAGCCCTGATCCATGCGCAGTTCGATGGTCAGGGCCAGAAGAGGAAAATCAGCAAAAAAGGGCCGGAGTTTAACAAAATCCTTTTCCGTAGTGATAAGCGCCTGAGCCCCGTATGCCTGGGCTGCTGCGACAAGGGCCGCAACATTCTGGGCCGTGTAGCCATGATGGTCCTTAAACTCCTTGAACCCCACAAGAGAAAAGCCCTCTTGCCGCAAGGTCTGACGGAAGGAGTCCGGATTTGCGATCCCGGCAAAGGCGAACACCGGTATTTCCTTGGCCTCGGCAAGGGTACAGGTCTTGCCCTGCCTGCTGTGCCAGATCTCGGTAGGCAGATATTCTCCCGCAAACACAGGCTTTTCGGGAAAGGCTCCCTGGAGCCGCCGTTGAAAATCATCCACCTTGGTGCGGTTGCCGCTGTCAACTCCGGTAATGACAAAGCAATGGGCTCGCCCCAAGGCGGAGAGCGGCTCCCGCAATGGACCTCCGGGAAAAACCCGGCCGTTGCCAAGAAGTGTCCTGGCACTGAAGAGAACCAGATCAAGATCACGGCTTACGGCAAGATGCTGGAAGCCATCATCCATGACGATGCGGTTCACCCCAAACTCTTGGATGGCATGCCTGGCAACCCGCACTCTTTCAGGGCCGGTCAGAACCGGAACCCCAGGCAGCGCCTCGGCCAGCATGAATGGCTCATCCCCGGCCATATCCGGCGGAAGCAATATCCGCACGCCATCGGAGACGATATTCACCGTGCCGATGGCTTTTCCGCCATAGCCACGGCTGACAATGGCTGGCCGTAGACCCCTGTCCAAGAGCAAGCGGGTCACATAGCGCACCATGGGCGTTTTCCCGGTGCCCCCCAGGGTAAGGTTGCCGATGCTGATGACCGGCACCGACAGCCGCTGGGATTTCAACAGGATATTCTTCCGGTAGAGGAAGGCGCGCAGCAGCATGACGAGGCTGTATGCCGGCGAAAAAAAGCGCCCGACCAGAAACAGGACGGCAAGCAACTGCTTCATTCTTTCTCCTCCCGCGCCAGCACACTGCGAATCAGCACGAGATGCGCTTCGGTGACTCCGCGCCTGGAGGCAATCAACTCCTGCGCCTGCCGCCCTGCCTGTTCCCGCTCGGCAGGATCAGCCAACAGAATGGCAAGCGCAGCCCGAAGCTCCTCTGCATCGTGAACCTGCCTGGCTCCGCCCACCGCCAGAAGATCGCGGCTGATCTCGGCAAAATCCTCCATATGCGGCCCGAACAACACCGGCTTGCCATACACCGCAGGCTCCAGCGGATTGTGGCCCCGCTCCGGCACCAGACTGCCGCCGATAAAGGCCACATCACACAGGACATATATCAATGCCAATTCCCCCAGGGTATCGAGGATCAACACCGAGCCCAAGCCCTCCCCTGCTCCGCCGAGCGAACGGCGGCAGGCCGAAAGACCACGCCGGGCCGCCATGGCCGCAAGCTCGGCTCCCCGCTCCACATTCCGCGGCGCCACAATCAAAAAAAGATTAGCAAAGGTTCGGGTAAGGCTTTGAAACACATTGAAAATAATTTCTTCCTCGCCGCTGTGGGTGCTGCCCGCCACCCAGACCAGAGCCTGTTCCGGGATGTGCAAGGCGGCCCGGTCAAGCCCTGCCTTGACAGCGCTTCCCATCAGGGCGGCGTCGTATTTGAGGTTGCCCAGAACCGCCAGGCGTGCAGGATCAACACCCAACTGACGCATGCCAATGGCGTCCTGCTCGGTCTGCATGGCAAGGGCCTGGAAAGAATTGAAAAGCGGCCTGAAGAGCCAGCGAAGGTTGCGGTATCTGGCAAATGAGCTATCCGAGGCCCGGCCATTAACGAGGAGACAGGGGATATCCCGCCGATTCAACTCCGCCAGAAAATTCGGCCAGAAGTCGGTCTCCACCAGAACAAAAAGATCAGGCCTTACCCAGGAGACCAGACGTTTTACGCTTACAAGCAGATCAAAGGGAAAGGGCGCAAAGCAATCGACATGTTCCCCAAGGATGCTCCGGGCAAAAGATTCCCCGGTCCGGGTAGCCGAGGAAAAAATAATGACCCCCTGGGGATAGCTTCGCCGCAGTTCCTGCACCAGATTACGGGCGGAAGCCACCTCGCCCACGGACAGGGCATGCACCCAGATACGGGGCCTGCCCGAACCGGCCCCGCCGGGGCTTTCCCCAAGAGCAAAGCCGAGCCGCCTAACAGAACGGCTGCGGTACTTGGGCGTCAGTATAACTTTGACGAAAAGAAACGGAGCGAATACAATCACCCCCACCGTCAAGAACAGATTGTAAAAAAAAGCCGATACCATATCCATTATGAACCTGATCTTACTCCATCCGCAGGAACTGACCGATCAGCATGTTACCCTGACCGGTCGCCGCGCCGAACACATCCGCAAGATCCTTCGCGGCACCGTTGGGAACAGCGTCCGGGTCGGCATGCTTGGCGGCCTGCTCGGCGCCGGCTGCATTCAGGAGATGGACGGCAACCGCGTTGTGCTCAAAGTGCATCTCACCACCGAACCACCGACCTTCCCGCCCACCGACCTGGTCCTGGCCGTGCCCCGCCCGATCATGCTCAAACGGGTCTTGGCCCAGGCTGCCTCCATGGGGGTGACCCGGATCTTCCTGATCAACGCCAACCGGGTTGAAAAAAGTTTTTTCAGCTCCACTCTGATCCAAAACAACGACTTTACCGAACCGCTGTGCCTTGGGCTTGAGCAGGCCATGGACACCAGACTGCCGGAGATCTCCGTCCATCCCCGCTTCCGGCCATTCGTGGAAGACTTGCTGCCCGAGCTGCTCAGCGATTGTCCGATTCGGCTTCTCGCCCATCCGGAAGGCAACCAAACCATCGCCCAGGCAGCCAAAGGCCTGTCTGCCCAACGGACGGTCCTGGCCATCGGCCCGGAAGGGGGTTGGGTTGATTTTGAAGTGCAACGTTTCATGGAGCAAGGCTTTACGCCATTCAGCCTCGGCCCCCGGATCCTCCGGGTCGATACCGCAGTTCCGGCCCTGATGGCCCAGCTCAGTCTGCTGCGCCAGTTTGCCTAAAGCACGAAGCCATCATCCTCCCCAGCCAAAACGCTGGCGGACCCGTTCCACCAACACGGTCAACTCCTTGAACCCCAAAGCATAGAGCGTCACTCCGTAGACCGCTCCCCCCGCAACTATGGCAATGGCGAGCGCGGCAACGCTTCCCATAAAATTGGACCGGGCAAGAGGCGCAAGCAGATATTGCCCCCCGAACAAACAGAGGGCCATGGCCAGCGAAGCACCAAGAACCTTAACCAACCCGGCAAAAAGATAGCGCAGGGAATACCCGGCGAGCTTTCTGTACAATACCGTGCTCAGGAAGAGAAAATTCAGGATCATGGCGCAGGAAATGGACAGGGCAAGAGCCCTGTGCTGCAAAAAGCCAATGGTGAGCCAGACCAGAAGCACGTTGGCCGCCATGGTCAGAAAGCTGCCCAGCACCGGATACCGGGTTTCATCCAAGGCGTAAAACACCGGCACCATGATCTTGACCGAGGAATAAGCAAACAGGCCCACGGCATAACAGGACAGGGCCTCGGCGGTTCTCACGGTGGCCAGACTGTCAAAGTTGCCATGCTGAAAGATGACTCTGGTGATGGGCTCACCCAGCAGCATCAACCCCACCGAGGCGGGGATGGTTAAAGAAAAGGCCAGGGTGAGCGAGGAGGCATAGGTTTCCCGCAGCTTCTCCATATCCCTAAGCGCGGCATACCGAGCAATCACCGGCAGGGTCGCGGTGGAAAGCGCCACCCCGAAAAGACCCACCGGCAACCAGAACAGACGAAAGGCGTAACTGAGCCAGGAAAGGCTTCCCTCAGCCAGGGACGAGGCAAAATAGGTGTTGATCAGCACATTGATCTGTAGCGGCGCAAGGCCGATCACCGCCGGGGCCATGAGTTTCATGATCCGGCGCAGGCCGGGATGGCGGAGGTCAAGCTGCGGCACAAAGACGAATCCGGCCTTAAACAGGACGGGCAATTGACAGGCCAACTGCATCATCCCGCCGATCAGAGTGCCGATGGCCATACCAACGATGGGCGGCTGGCCAAACCGGGGCATGAGCAGGGCAAAGCCAACGCCGCCAATGATCGAGCCCAGGTTAAAAAATCCAGCAGCCAGGGCCGGGACGAAAAAACGCCCCCGGGTGTTCAGAATCCCCATCACCACCGAGGACAGGGAGATGAAGATGAGAAAGGGGAACATAATCGTCGAGAGAAGCGTGGTAAGCGCAAATTTTCCGGGGATCGATTTAAACCCGGCCTCGACCATGAACCCAACGATCTGTTCGGAAAACAGCATCCCCAACAGGGTAAGACAACTGAGCAGAATCGCGATAAAGACCAGGACATTGCCAGCCAAGGCCCAGGTCGCCTTTTCGCCTTTATTGGTTTCATAATCGGAAAAAACCGCGACAAAGGCGGCGCTCAAAGCGCCTTCGCCAAAAAGATCGCGCAGCAGGTTGGGAATACGGAAGGCCACCACAAATGCATCGAAGGCAAAACCCGCCCCGAAGAACGTGGCGAAAACCTGTTCTCGGACCAGCCCCAGGACACGGCTGCACATCACCGCCACCCCGACTGTCCCGGCGGATTTGGCTATTTTTCCTGTATCCTGTGATGGTTTTTTCATAAAAATTTATCCAAAAAAAACTGACTAGATTCAGCCAGAAAAATTCATCTTGCCGACAAGAGATCTCACAGATGCGGCCTATTTTCACCGACCAAATTAGCAGGTTGCCCAGAAGAAGACAACAGACATTCCGATTAGCTGCTTGACTTCACTTGATTTCTCTTACTACTATGCAGACGGACATCACCTGCTTAAAGGAGACAGCGCATGACCTCATACACCGGCGGCATACTGACCATCAGCGACAAGGGTTCACGCGGAGAGCGAGAAGACACCAGCGGCCCGCAGCTGCAGGCAATGCTCAGCGAACAGGGATTTGCCATGGTGGCCTATGCAATAGTCCCGGACGAGATCACCATAATACAGGAAACCCTCCGGACCTGGGCGGATGGGAAAAAGATCGACCTGATTCTCAGCACCGGCGGCACTGGGGTTTCCCCCAGCGACCTGACCCCCGAGGCGACCCGAGCGATTCTTGACCGGGAAATTCCGGGCATCGGCGAGGCCATGCGGCAGGCCAGCCTGCAAAAAACCCCCAATGCCATCCTGTCCCGGGGAATCGCAGGGACCAGAAAACAAAGTCTGATCATCAACCTTCCGGGCAGCAAAAAGGCGGCCAAAGAAAATCTGGAAGCCGTGCTCCCCGCTTTGCAGCATGCCATCTACAAGATCAAGGGCGGAAGCAAAGACTGCGGGAGCTGAATCCGTAACAAAAAAAGGCCCACGGAAATCCGTGAGCCTTGAACAAAAGCCGGACAAAAACAAATCAGCCGCAATCAACCTCAACAGCCATGGTATCCTTTTTCTTCATGGCGTCAATTTCCCCGATCAGATACGGAGTTTCACCCAAGGCTATCAGTTGTTGCATGCAGTCGTCCACCTGTTTTGCATCAACAACCACAACCATGCCGATTCCACAATTGAAGGTACGGCACATCTCATAGGCTGAAATTCTCCCGTTTTTCTGAAGAAAATCAAAAATCGGGAGAATCTTCCAGCCCTTCTTGTTGATCACCGCCTTGCAGCCATTGGGCAAGACTCGCGGGATATTGTCGATAATGCCGCCGCCGGTTATGTGAACCAGCCCTTTCACCTTGAAGTTTTTCACCAGATTCAGCAGGGTCTCGCTGTATATCCTGGTGGGCCGCAACAACTCCTCGCCGAGGGTACAGCCAAACTCGTCAATTTTATCGTTGACGCTGAGCCCCATTTCCTCAAAACAGACCTTGCGCACCAAAGAAAAGCCGTTGCTGTGCACCCCGCTTGAGGCAAGGCCGATCAATTTGTCGCCGACGCTGATCTCGGAGCCGTCAATCAGCTTGTCGCGTTCACAGATTCCGACCACGAAACCGGCGATATCATAATCCCCGGCCTGATACAGGCCGGGCATCTCCGCCGTTTCTCCGCCGATCAGGGAGCACTTGGAAATCTCGCAGCCCTTGGCGATGCCCTTGACCACGTCGGTGGCAACCCCAAGATCAAGTCCGCCGGTGGCGAAATAATCCAGGAAGAAAAGGGGATGCGCGCCGCAAACGATGATATCGTTGACACACATGGCCACCAAGTCGATGCCAATGGTGTCATGTTTGTTGCACATGTCGGCGATCTTCAGCTTGGTGCCGACCCCATCGGTTGACGACACCAGAACCGGATCCTGGAACTTGCCGCCGCCCAGGGCGAATAACCCGCCAAACCCGCCAATGCCGGTAAGCACTCCGGGACGGAAGGTAGAGGCGACAATCGGCTTGATAGCATCGACAAAGGCGTTGCCCTTATCAATATCAACCCCTGCTTCCGCGTAACGAGAAATTTCTTTCTTGGCCATAATCGTCTTCAATAACCCCAAATTCTCAATCTTATAAAAAAAGAAGCAACGGACGAAAAATCCGTGCTGTGCGTTCGTGTCTTTAATAAAGAGAAAATCGGTTTGTGGCCCAATGAACTCTGTTTTTTTTATTTTTTTTGCGAGACCATCTTTAATTGCCATCCCCGCAAAAGTCAACCTGTTTTCCGGTAACTCACCGAGAATACAGGGGTTACACAGAGAACGGACACAAGAATCATTTCCTGCCGCCCCTCTCGCCTTGAATGAAAGTGTACCCTGTTCACTCGGATAAACTCAAGCGCATTTATCCCCGACACACGAATTGCCATGAACTTCCCGGCCAGCCTTAGATTGTCGCGAAAAAACACCTGCGCGGTTGACCTCCATCGCATTGTGCATTACTTTAGGCTGATGAAGTTTTTAATGAAATACCGAGTTTCTCTTGGTGTGTTCCTGTTGCTCCTTGGCGTGTACTTTTTCGTCTTCACCTTTAGAAACACGTCCCCAGCTTCGTGAGCCGACAAAGCAAGAGCGTCCCAGGTCGGAGCGCCAGTAAACCGGTAAAACATCCCATCACTGACACCCAAGGCCATGCGCCTACGGAGGATATCGATGAACATTGAACGATGCATCAAACTTGCCAGCGAAGAACACTTCTGCCCCTATTGCAAGGAGCGGCTCTCCTGCTGCGAGGCGCCGCCATTTCACATCGGCGACGGCCTGGGATGGGGAACGGACATCCTCTTCATCTGCCTCAACAATGACTGTTCCGTGTTCGCAAAAAGCTGGGCACAATTTGAGGAACGCTATGGCCACAGAGCATCCTGTCGTTACATGCTACTCCCAGGCGAAGAAAAAGGCATGACCATGATGGTGGGCGGCGCCGACGCCTTTACCGGCTCGATAATTGATATTGAGGCCATCCAGAAGCAGGGCGAACGCCATCGCAAAGAAAAAATGCACACCGATGAGCTGGAAACCTGTGTGGAGGGGAACAATCTCACCCCGGCTCTCTGTCTTGTCCTTGACAACTGCGCGGACCTTGCGACGCGCAAACGAGCCTGCGAACTCCTGATAGACCTGAACAACCTTGACTGCATCGATCCGATCCGCAACCATAAGTTCATCCATGGCGATATCGAGATGCAGGCCAACCTGTCCATAAAACAGCTTCTGGAAAACAACCACCAAAAGGAATGCCCCTACTGCATGGAGATCGTCAAGTCCCAAGCCAAGATATGCAAGCACTGTAGCAAAGAGTTATAAGCCCACGGCAGCCCCGACTTTGCCCTTGCGAAACAGAAACCGATTGATTATATAGGGGGCGTTGGTTTCGGGGAAGATATCTCCTCCATATGGTGAGCGTAGCTCAGCTGGTGGCAGCACCGGGTTGTGGCCTCGGAGGTCGTGGGTTCAAGTCCCATCGCTCACCCCACAAAAAAGATAAGGGTTTCGCATGATTGCGAAACCCTTTTTTTATTGCTCCATCGAATCGAACTAAGATGACAGACCGACAGATATCGCTCCGTTACTTCACAAGCTTTCAAGAGGTGCCCTTCCCCCGATGCAGCCAGGAAATCTTATCCCACAGGCCCCGAAGAATCTGTACCTCATGTTCGGTCAAACCCTGTCGGGCAAGCATCCGTCGAAAGGCTCGGACCAGGTGTTCCGGGTTCTGCGGATTGAGGAAACCCACTTCAAGAAGTACCTGACGCATCTGGGAGAACATGGCTTCCAGATTCTTCCCCAGGGCAGGACGCTTCCCCCGCGTCTTATCCTCGACTGGAGCAAAAAACTTCAAGGAGGCCTCATACAGGCAAACCGCCACGGCTTGGGCCAGATTCATGGAGGGCAAGTCGGGATGGGTGGGGATGGTCACACAGTATTGGCAAAGATCCAGATCTTCGGTCTTAAGCCCGGTGTCCTCGGGGCCGAAAACAAATGCCGCCTTGGCGGTTTTTGCCAGACTAGCCGCTGTGTTAGCCGCCTCTACAGGAGACAGCAGCTCCTCCCGATATTTACCGAATCGCCGAGTCGTGCCCAGGGCAAGGTTCCGGTCTGACAGGGCAAGAGCCAGATTTTCATACACCTTGGCCCGCTCAAGAAGGTCAACAGCGGACACCGCCATATTGCGGGCTTCCGCCCCGAGATGACTTGCACGCGGCTGCACTAGACGCAGCTCGCCAAAACCAAAATTTTTCATGACCCGGGCAACCGAGCCTATATTCCCGCTACCTTTTGGTTCCACCAAAACGACACAAAGATGATCACAAGCCAAAGACATTGAAAGAAACCCTGTTGACCTGCCCATAAAATATCATTGGGTCAAGACTAGAACAGAGGATTTTTTCGGATGATTTTGAGGATCACCCGATACATATTTTGGTTACGATAATTGAATCTAAACTCACACTCTTTGAGGTGCAAGAAAAAGGTTGCCTTGCTCACT
>Ga0334722_10003022_pt1 | contig 18419 bp, 10 predicted proteins | sample C3_bottom_MG_FD_207210 | JGI IMG/M metagenome (GOLD analysis project Ga0334722, IMG submission 207210) | Sediment microbial communities from Yellowstone Lake, YNP, Wyoming, USA - C3_bottom | ecosystem: Environmental > Aquatic > Freshwater > Lake > Sediment | place: USA: Wyoming | collected...
ATAATCTCTTATTTTTACTATATTCTTCTTCTCATCTATTTCTATTTTTATAAATCCCTTTGCTACAGACAATTTTGGATAGTTCGAGTAAACATCTAATTTAATTCCGTCTTTTTCTAAAGCTTTTGATAATTCAATTGGAAACTCCAAATATATCCTTTCTGCTTCTTTTTCTAAGTCTTTAATAAACTCGTTATATGCTTCTAATTTGTTAGGATAATTCTCTTTAAAGAAGTCACTTATTTTGGGATTTTTTTTGATTATCTGAATGCAATTGAAAATAAAGCCTGAAGTTATATTTTTATAAAGTTTTTTAATTATAGGCTCAATGCTTTTAATTTTACTTAATTTTTTTCTTTTCCTTTTAAGTTCTCTATCGAATCTATCTATAAAACTTTTACATTCATTTTTAATTTCGGAAGCATCTGTATCTTCTTCTATGTCGTTTAGAATCGATTCTACTAGGAGCTTTCTAGCCCTTACTCTTTGATCAATATTCTTTTTTATCTTTTCTTTATCATCATTTAATGCTTTTTTTAGTTGAATAACAAACTCTTGCAATTTAACATTCATCTCCATTATTAAATCCTTATTTAATAAGAAATTTTAAATCTTTATTACAAAAAATAGTCTTCAATTTCATCACCCCTTTCGATGATTTTAAGGGTGAAAAATATAGAAGATGTCTCTAGTAAATTATTATCGTTTTCTATTTCTATCGGTATTAAGAAAATAGATTGTCTTGCAAAGTTTATAGATTTACCAGGCTTTTTAAAATTGCTGTTTGAGGATCCCCATAGAATATTGGATCTACCTTTTCTACAATATTAGCAGATACTTCATGGAAATTTCGTTTATTTTCTAATGGTATCAATGCCCGCTTTGCTCCATTTTCCATAGCAATTTGCAATGGCTCTGTTAAAGAATATACTGGCTTTATATTTCCTTGAATGCTCATATCTCCAAGGATGATGAGCGCTGGGACAACCGACGTCTTCCTGAGAGCAGATACTAGAGCCACTAAGAAACCGATCCCTGCTTCGCACGGAACGCGATTAGAAAGAAGGTCAATAACCTCAACGTGAAAATCTGTAGATTCGAATATACTGGCTAATCCCATCTGGACTTTATGAGCTTCCAAATAACTAAATGCACGATTTAAACAATCTTTCATTATAGAATCCACCCCTCCTGCTGTCTTTAGTTTTCCGGTTCCTGAAGATATGCCAACTTCTATACGGAATAATCCTGCCTTCCCATCATCATTGACTGACGCTGCATAAACAGATCCTGGCGGCAATGGATCAGTAGAAATCAAGGCTCTGCCGCCTTCTTCGGGTACTCCTACATATCTTTCTTCAGCTGTTTCGTGATCACGATAAGAAAATGAAGTCTGATGGAATTCAAAAGCACCCATTTTCTTTAATTGTTCTTTAACTCTCCGCCGTCCTTCAAGGGCCAATTCCAGAATCTCGACTAGGTCGTCTCGGCTAATCTCGCCATGAGGATAGATTAGCTTTATTAATCCTGAAACTGTCTTTCTAACCGCCTTGACGTCACGAGCATTGAGATGAGACCCGAGGGAGAAATGTCGGTCTAAAACCTCAGTAAAGTTATATTTCCGCAATTCGCGGAGTGCCTCAGCAAAATAGTCAACGACAAACCCATAATGGTCTGTGAAATATTCCATCCGCATCTTTGGAATTTCCCAACCAGGAATATAAAAATGAAGCCTATCGAGAAAAGCAAGATCATCTCTAATTACTTCTGGCATTGGCATAAAAAGATGGGATGAGCGCACCATAACATCAACCGGTTGGTTTATATTGCCAAACATAGCGATTGAGGCAATTCCCCTAAGGGCATCTTTCCCACGAGCGAAAGTACCTGATTCACAATATGTTTTAAGAGTAGTGACCACCTCTTTCTGCATCTTCTGGAGGTCTGCGACCTCATCAAAGGCCACGGCATCCCATATTCCTACCAGACCAATTTTGCCAGTCGCCATGTTATAAAAAAGATTCGCAACAGTAGTTGGGCCAGTCAGAAGGATAGTATATGGTGATAGCTCTTGGTAGGCATAGATTTTCCCAGTACCACGAGGCCCAAATTCTACCAGATTATAATTATTTTCACATAGTGGTATTAATCGCACCAGGAACAACATCTTGATCCTTCGGTTGAAGTTTTGAGGCTCTAGACCGATAGTTTGTATAAGTAGGTCAAGCCACTCATCTTTAGAGAATTCACGACGGCACTCTTGATATTCATTAATATCAAAAGTAGCAATCTGGATGGGTTTCAAGTCTTCAATCCAGAAAGGACTCCGCCTTCCCCTGGCTTCCTCATCATATTGATGCCTAAGATCAACCTGCGCCCAAATGCCTCCCATCAACAGTCGATCATAACTACGCAAGTAATGTTCAGGAATATGAACATACTTATGCCCGAAATTCAACAATTCTGCCCAATACTTATCTTCATCTGAAAGATAACTAACTTTTATTTTGTCAATAAAGGTATGCTTACCTTTTTCTTTCACCAGCGATTGGGCTCTATTAGCTTCATCAGGTCTGACAAAATATGAACTGATCATGTCATTTACAACACGTAGTCCTGCTTCAATAGCCACCGGATCGTCAGTAGCACAATATTTCCCTAGAAGATACTCTAGGACAAAGACAGGAATATTCGCCCCCACCTTTACCTTTCTAACGAGGTCTTTTCGGACCACTTTTCCGGCAAAAACCCTCGTGACTTTGCGGTCAAGTTCATTCATTTCCATCTCCTTTTTCCCTAAATTGAAATGGTCACTTCTATTTGCTCTAATCGTGATATCTCAACCCCGGTTTTTGCATCAATGAGATATAAGTTTACGCTTTTTTGACCGGTTTCCCCGGTGACCATAAGGGTGACCGTATTAGGCTCAATTTTCTTATTATCTTTTTCATCAATACGAAGAACTACATCCCCCGTGTCGGCATCAAAGCCGTATGAGGCGCTGACGACCTGTGAAATGACTTTCTCTTTAGCACGTATTTCAACGCGGACTCTGGGTGGTTCTATTTCAAACAATCCAATAATCTCACCTATAATCTGAATCGAGAAAAATCTAGTAGATAGCTTTTGACTTCCAGGTATGAGCTTCCAATTAATTCTGGTTGAGGTGGCCAATGACCGTTTTGCCGACGGAATCAAACTCATAACAGGAATAAGTAATTCCTGAGGGGAAAGCCCTCCATGAAAATAAGCTCTGGCCCCACCCTTACATTTGAAGCAGGCAAAACTCAAAGGTGTAGCCAGGTCAAACTCACCCTGATTGTAAAATAATTTGATAGGAAGACGCATAAAAGCATCACTCACAGAACCACCATGCCCTACCCAAATCCGTCTATGGAGAAAAATAGTCTCCCCTCCAGGAGGTTCGATTTTCTTATCATCGCTTAATTCTTCACCGAACAGATGCCCATGATCAGAGGCTAAAATGATGCGTTGAATACCCTGGTCAACAAGAATGCGAAGACCGCGACGAATATCATTCAGAATCCCGTCCATTTGCCTTCTGGCTTGATTGATATTGTCCTGTTCGCAAAGCTCATCAATTTCCTGCGATGTAACTAGTATCAACTGGGCATCTTTAATTCCCTCCCGTATCTCTTTCGACGGTTTTGGCAATAATTTTTCTAGTTTTATATCAAATACTTTTACGCCTGAATCCACTCTTAGAAATGCCACACGATCCTTACGATCTTTTATTAAAGTTCCGCAAACTTCAAGTGCGATTTTGCCATCGCCTGTTGAGATCACTTTCGCAGCTGTGTGGGCTCCTGGCAATAGTGCCGCCATACCAATTTCAGTTATGGTTGGAACAGCAGCTAAAGCAACATTAATCTCGACCTGAAAATCATCTTTTAATAAGCGGGTTAGTTCTCTGGCCATTTCAAAGCGAAGCGCATCTACCCAAACATAAGCTACCTTTTCGTTCTTATTAAGCGACGGCTTCACATATTTTTCGAATACCTCACTTTGGCATAGGACTTTTTTATCCTGAATGATTTTTGGTAATTGCGTTATAAAATACTTTGCCAAATCAGAGCTTACTTCCATATAACGCTGCCTTGCCTTGATAACCAATTTTTCGATGCTATCGGAATCCTCACTATAGGCCTCAAAATTATGCCATTGGCTTTCCATGTGGCGATAATAGGTATCAAGTAGGCACCACGGATTGGGGTCTTCCGCATACCGTCCAATTATTTCATAACCTGATATTGTAGTTTTTTTGAGATCTTGCTCTACCCGATCCGCTTCCAAAAACACTTTTGCTGCATTGGCAATAAGAGCCCAATGCGCCTGTAGTCTTGGTTCGGCTTTGCACCAGAAGCTAGACAAACGTGCTTCAGCCATATTAAGAATGGTTCCATCTGTGCCCTCAAGAAGCCTATTCTCAGCATGTCGCAATAACGCTTCTTCAACAGCCTGAAAAGTTTCAATCCTTTCAATCGCTCTGGGATCAAAATTTACCGTGGACAGGCCAATTTCCTGCTCGATTCTTCGGGCAAAAGCTACATAGCTATCTTTCATATCATATTGCTTTCTCCATGCCTGAGCTAAGGCAATACATGCCTCTGCAGAGGCTTTGGTAGAAGCAACCGGTACCGAAGCTAACTTAGTGGGAATGGCTTCGCCAAGGCAGGTAATTAATTCAGTCATAAGAACATGACGAGCAAAACTTTGCCGTATATCGAATAAGCTTGAGATGCTTTTACCATCGTAGCCGAAATTATTTCGCAACAGCTCAATAAGTTCGCATTTTGCCTCTTTATTATTAATGTTATCGTCAAACTGGTCGCTATTTAGAAAAGAAAGAGCTATTTCATGTGGGTTTCCAGTGTCGAAGATAATAGTGAGCACCCCCTTGCTTATCTGTCCGCCCTTTTCCGCTAGTTTATCTAGCTCGGCTATTGTGAGTTTTCCTGCTTCTGTTTGTTTTTCTAACTCCTTAACGGCATCTTCTTGAAGAACATCTTTGAGCGCTTTACGGGCAATTAATGCTAAGCGGGTATTACGAGATGGCGGTTGCTGACCTGGTTTTATAACCACACCAGCTGCTTCCAGCTCTATGAGCGCATGATGGGTCTCCTCTTGGGCCATCGGAACATAGACTACCAAACGAGGGGGAACCTCCCCATCCATAAGTTTCCTTTGGTCGATTTCCCAACGCAGCTGAAGAAAGCTACCTTCATAAAGAAGCACAGTTGTGTTAGGCAATTCCAAACTCTTGGCAATTTCTCCATAAGCTTTCTCAGGGTCATACCATACGACAAGGCCCTTTTCATCAACTTGATTTGCTATCAATTCACACAGATATTTTGATACAGGTCCCATATTAACCTCCTACTCTTGCTTTGGCACTGGTACACCAAGAACCCGACACAACTCCTGACGTAATAGATCTCTTCGTTCTTTAAAAAATTCCTCGAAATTGAAAAATGATAAATCAATATTCGGAATGTAATGTCGCTTTCTATAAACTTCATTTTTTTCTTCTTTTTTAAAGTTTTTTTCAAACCAATCTGCAAAATAAGTGTCAGATTTTTCCTCGTTTGGGATACCTTCCAATAACTTTAAATTAGGCAAAAGATCCATATTTTTAAGATAAAACTCTTGACCCGCCTCCTGGATGCCAGCCTGCCGAAATTCTGGAATCTTAAACTTGCTTCGAGGATGAACATGATCAATATGGAATTTATTCCGGAAATCTAAAGTCGGATACAACAAGACAAGGATTGAGAAGGTATATTCGTTACCCCACTTATAATTAAGAAGACTTTCTATATCATCTTCTGTAAACACAACAGACTTTGGAGTTCCTTTGAAATTTTCAGCGATTTCCTCGTACTGAAAGCTGCTATTCGCTTTAGACAGCACCTCTCGGATTTGTCTTAGCACCATATCCGGAGAACCTCCAAATACACGCTTTATAAGGAAACAGACAAGCCAACGATAGATTGCTTCACGATCATTTTTATATTTACTCGAAATATAGAAGTTTTCTGGTAGGCCCAACTTTTTTAAATAATAGGCTATTGGAATGATGGCATAATTTGACGTTAAAGTATCGCGGTTATAGCCGAAGGTTGCCGCCAGCAGAACAGCCCCTCGAAAAGCTTTTTCAATTTGTTCCCACTGTTCTTCAATTTTAGACATGTTTTCTTTGTTAAAGACATCCGCTTTAAAAGCTATATTGTTTATATCGGCCAAAACAAGACTACCTTTAAGTATCACATCCTTGTCGAATTTAAAACCATCGCCAATATTGTCAAGCTCATCAACTAGCGATGTAATTTCCTCTCGAGCATCTTTGTTTTTCCATTGGGCGGTAGCAATCGATAGCAAAAGGTCAGAATAACTTAAAATGGTTCCACCACTGTTAACTCGAATGAAAATATTCAAGACCTTGTTAAGACTCTCATCTTTCTGTAGGCAATAATTGATCACCTTTGTTTGATGAATTACCTCCCACAATTTGAAAAGCGTTTTGTTAGCGAACTTCGCCTGTTCCAAAGGACGTTGTATTAAAGCGTGTCTGATCAAATAATCATTTACCTCAAATTGTTCTCTTAAATTGAGAATATCCCCAACTTTGAACCAAGATACGTCATCTCCACTGCTTTTCGCCTCTTCTTCTGTCAAAAAGTCGAAGTCATAGACCATGTCGGTTTCGTCCCCATTGCTCTTAGGGTTAAATATGCATATTTTCAATTGCTTCCTTCATTGTTATAAGAGTTTGAAATGCCATCTCATTATCTCTCTTTCATTATCTGTTTATCTTTTTTCTTGATGGCTTATTAAATTCTTCCCATATTTCTTCAAGGCCGTGGGCAATAGCCAGGGAACGATCTGTTTTGCATTTTTCTTTTACGCGCTCAGGCCAGAGTTGATAAGCAATATGCGCCCAGTCGTATTTTCCTTCTTGAAGTTCTTCCCAGTATTTTTTCGGTTCGTTCCAGGGAATCAGCTCCCATAATGGAGCCATGTTTAGAATTACTCCGTCATTTAAATCAAAGTCAAGTTGCAAATCAGCCGCCCGATGCAACTTCTCTGCAAAATCTTGTAGTTCAGAAACAAACTGCTCTAAGCGGTCAATTTCTCTTTCAATTTCTTTTGCCACACGGCCAGAAGTTCCCCCATTCTGCTTGCGTGCACGAAGTGTATTCAAGCGGTCCTCTTCCAGACGTATCTTAGGTTCCACATAGTTCATGAGAGCCTTAAAGAGAATATCCTTGTCCAGACGGTGATAGTATAGCCAGAGTCCATAGTTGCCTCTGGATGAGCGCAAGTACCAGTAGATGGGGGCCTTGCGGCGGCTCTTCGAGTAGCGCTTGACATGGTCCATCCAGAATCCGCCGTTTGCGGACTTGCGGAAGTAGTCGCGCAGTTCCCGCACACCCAAGATTTCACAGGCCTCCTTCTCGATGGCCTCGGAGCGGTCCTTCCAGATCATCTCCAGCACATCGCGCACCCGCCGGACGATATCGTCCTGGTGTTCCGGGTCGTCCACGAGGATGCCTTCCCAGTTGATGCGGATGGGGTAGTCCGACGGCACGTCTTCGGGCTTCGCCGGCAGGCCGTCCGGACCTTGGAGCATGCCTGGCGGACAGACAGGCAGTGGATCGAAGGGATCAGGGAGCTCCGGCGGTTGTCGCTTGCCGGTGGCGAAGCGGACATCCCAGCGGCCTAAGGCGACGCCAACGCACCACTGAAGAAAGTGGCCCGTCAGCACTGAGCGGTGGACGGAAGAGCCGGATTCCGCCGCTTCATTTACAACCTCGCCGGCCTCCCCGTTGGAATCGTCCCCGTCGGCAGGCTCACTCTGATCACTGCCCACTGCCCACTGCTCGCCGACCACCGCCTTCCGCTCCTCCTCTGTGAACCCGTACAGGTCGAAGGCGATCTCGTCCACTTCGGCTTGAATCCGCCGCAATTTCGCCTCGGCTTCGGCGGCCTGTTTTGCATACGCCTCCACCCGATCGACAAGCGTGCCGCCTTCCGTCAACAATAACGCGGGGAAGATGAAGGGGTGGGAGGTCTCGTCAACCAAATCGAAAGATCGCTTAATCGACCAAGTGTGGATGGACGAAGAATCAAGCTTAGCAATGTAGGCTGAAAACCCTGGGACCGGCAGTCTTTGAACGACGCCTGCCTCCCATTTTCTTCTGTCCGCTATCAAGAATAGGAAGTGCTGAATTACTCGTGAATTCAGAAACACAAGGATTGATTTTTGAATGCCATGAATTCCCATTCCCGCCACCGAAAATATCGCTCCCGCCTGAAAAACTCGTGGTGCAAAGCCAAGATTGGTGTAGCTTGTGTACGTCAGCCCCGGGCGGAAGTAGTAGTCGGGATTTTTTGCCACCCACTCCCATTTGCCATCCAAATACGGGTAACGTTGAATAATGAATTGCTTTATCTCCGCCCCCTCTTTCTCCCAATTGACGAGGAGGTGGATGTCGGCGTAGTATGGGGAGTATTCGCCGCCCTTGGCGAAGGGGACCCAGCGCTTGCCCTCGAAGGTGCGCCGGCGGCACCACCCCTGAAACTCCCGTATGCGCTCCTCCGTCCATTTCTCTTCCCCATCCTGCTGCTTACCGCCTACTGCATACTGCCAACCGTCCAAAATCTTTTCCGGCGGCACCTCCCACCAGGCCCGCACAAAACGGAAATCGTCCGCCGTGGCCAGGCCCTGCTTCACCGTGCGTCCTTCGCTTTCGAAGGGCGGCAGTTCCGTGAACAGCCGCCGAATGCGTTCGCTCACCCAGTAGCAGAAGGGAGTGTTGGGCACCTGCCGGAAGGATTCCGGGTTGACGGCATAAACATCGTCATAGATGCGCCCCTCGCGCAACGCCGCGACCCGTTCGGCCAACGCCGCGCCCTTGTCCTCGTGCTGCAGCAGGCGGATGAAGAAGGTGTTCGTCATAATGTGGCCCCCTTGTTTCCCGACAGCCATGTGAGAATGTCCTTCACTTTTTTGGGAATAGCTTTATCTGGATCGGCCGCAATGAGCCTCGCCCGCGTCGGCTTGCCCACATTCGGGTATTTCTGACACAGGCTCTGGTATGCAGCGTCTCCTCCGACCGCATCTTTCAGCTCGTCTTCATACTTCTTCACAAACCGCCAGGTGCGGTTTCCGTTATTGCCTAGTGCGTCCAACTGCTGGTTGTATGCGGCTTCCTCTTTCTTATCCTTGATTTCCGATGAGTCCTCGTCGTACACGACGCCGAAGGGGATTTGGAAAGAACGCGCGATCCGACAGAATTCCAGCAGGTTCCTCTTGCCGCCGACCTCGACGATAGAAGCGCCCGCCTTGTCCAGATCGAGGCCCAAGCGGCGGGCGTATTCCGGAAAGGCGAGTTTCTCCGTGTCCCCCTCGACGAAGAGGACCCGTGTCGCAAAAAACAGCTCGTTACGCTCGGGGTCGAGTTCCTTCACTAGTTTCTCTTTGCGCTTCTCATCCATGGGGAGGTCCGAAAAAGTCACATAGGTGCCGCCGACGTTCTTTCTGACGAGAGCCACTTGATCGTAATCCGGGACTGCGACGAAATGGGGCGAATGAGTGGTGTAAATGACTTGATTGGTCTTTCCTATTTCACGGAGCGTCTTGTAAAGCGAGCGCTGCACCTGCGGATGGAGGAACATTTCCGGCTCCTCGATCAGAAGTATCGCGCCCTGCTTGCGGCGTGCCTCAAACGCCTGAAGAATCGCCAGAACCAAGGCGTTTTGAATTCCTTCACCGAGTTCGGTCGCGCTGATGGTGAAGCCACCTTCGCACACCAGCAAATCAAGAGCCTTGTAGAAATCCATCGTGTCGAACGGAGCGAAATGAAGGTCAAGTTTGTCGCCGTCCACCGCCGGATCGAATCCGAGTTGGCGAAGTGCATTTTCTTTAATGGATTTTTCAAGCTGCACAAATGATTCTGTTCTCAGGAGTTCCAGGGCCTTTGCCATCAGATCTTTGAAGCGTTCGGCTCTCGGGACGGTCTTTTCCGTCCCGTCTTCGTCGGTAAAGCGGATTGTTTGAGAGGGATCGTGAAGATCGCGGTTTACATCCTCAAGAAGCTGCCGAAGCAGGGAATAACGCGCCGAAGGAAGCTGCTCCTTCAAGGAACGGTTGGTCCCGATGTAAATAAGGGGCACGCTTTCGCGGACTTCCGACGGGATGTTCACCAGAGGCTCGTACTCATGTTTTTCGCCCTTCTTCGGCGCCTTCTTCAAGACCATGGGGGACTTACCGTCTTGCGTCAGGCATTTCTGTTCCAACCTCCACTCTCCTTTTTTTTCTCCGACCTTGTAGCGGGTGAATTCAAAAAAGAACCTAGGTATCTCAACCGGATCGGCTTGTTTGAACCGCCGGTACTGCACCGGCGGGTCGAACGTAAGAGATATTCTCATATCCGATTCCGGATCGCGCCCATGGATGTCGTCGAGATCGAATGAACTGACGGTCACCCAATCCCGACCCAGGACTTTGTAAACCGCGGTGAGAATATTGCTCTTACCGGCGTTGTTCGGACCGACGAGGGCGCAGATTTGGGGGACATCAAACTTAAGATGTTTGATGGAACGATAGTTCTCGATTTCGATCTGCTTGATCCTCATTTCTGCGCCTCCAAACAATACGCCGCAGCCTCGACCATGGCGCTGTCCATCACGCCGTAGCCGAGATCGGCGAAGACGGTCGGTTTGGCTTCCTTGAGCAGAATCTCTTCGCGCCATTTGGTGAACGAAGAGAGGAAAAACCCTGTGCGCGAGGTGATCGCCCCCAGTATTCCGCCACTGTGCAGGAGGCCGAGGCCCCGCTCGACGAAGGCGGCGTACATGTCGTTCTTCGTCCTTGGAAATGACTGTTCGATAAGCGCCTTGGAGGGCTTGGCCGGTTCCCCGAACGGCGGATTCATCAGCACCACATCGTAGCGCTTGCGGCAGAGGTCGATGAATGCGAAGCCGCGGGCCGCATCCTCGGCAAAGAGGCGGCGACGCGTGGCATGTCCGTTCTCCGCCCGTTCGGCATAGTCCTTCAGGGCATCCAAGATGCGGTCTTCCGCCTCCTCCCAGAACCGCTCGTCGGTGATCCCTTTCACATCGAAGCGCAGTTCCTGCTGCTTCGGGCGCGGATCGGCCATGCCGGGGAAGAAGAGCAGTTGTTGCTCGGGCTTCGGACCTTCCCGCCACTGCTTCCGGGCCGCTGTGACGGCGTCCTTGATCTCCTCCTCGATCTTGAGGAGCGAGCCCGCTTCGCCGGCGAGTTTCATCTTTTCGAACACCTCGTCCACGATCTGCCCCAGCACCCGGGGCTTGAGGCTGTCGGTGAACTCCCGGCGCATATCTTCTTCACCGGGCATCGGCTCGGCGGTGACGATGTTCGATTTGACGATGCGCGGCCGTTCCGAGGCCTTGAGGTGGAGATTATTCCAGGTCTTCTGCGCCCGCAGCCAGAGGGCCAAGGCCGCTATCTGCACCGCGCGCGGGTCGATGTCGATGCCGTGCAGGTTGTACTCCACGACCAGTTTGGGGACCATCCGGCGCAGATCGTCGAGGGTCTCGAAGTCTTCCTGAATCGTCCGGCCGGTGACCTCGGACTTCGGGCTGTCCTCGTCCGACCATGCCTCCTCGTAGATGTGTTCCAGGAGGTCGAAGGCGTAAAGCAGGAAGTGGCCTGAGCCGCAGGCTGGGTCGAGGACCTTAAGATCGCGCGGGTCTTTCTTGGGCCGGTGGGGAATGTAAACAGGCTGCTTCAGCAATTCCTCCTGCGACAGGTCTTCGCGCGCTTTTTTCGATTCCACGGGAGGCTGTTCGCCTTCCTTCAGGAATATCTCCATGGGACGCCGTACCAGGTATTTGCAGCGGTCTTTGAGAATGGTCTTGCCCTTGCGCATTTCGTACCAGATGCGACCGAGGGTGTTATCGGTTAAGAACTCCACCACATACCGAGGGGTGAAAAACTGATTTCGGAAGGCCAGCTCATAGGAATTGCGCGGGGCTTGGCTTTCCTTGCGCGCCTTGTCCCGCAGTTCCTTGGGCGTGAAGTACTGATACACCCAGCCGATAGTCTCGTCCTGGGACCAAATGTCCTTCAAGTCGCCATCGTTGATTAGGGCCAAAACCTCATCCAGTACACGTTGCGGGGGGTAGATGCGGTTGGCAGGGTCATTGGGGTTGAAGAGGACGCCGATTTCCTGCGAAAGGGTTCCGCCCAGCCAGTCGAGAAAGTTGCGGTATGCCGTCTCCTGCCCGCCGCCGTTATGGAGCTTTTCATCTTCTGGGTGGTCGGCGAGGTAGAAGAAGAATCCTTGAGACTTGAGCCCGCGGCTCACGGCCTCGCGGATAAGGCCCCGGGACTCCATCATCTTATAGGCACACAGGCGGTTGAGATGTGTGAAACTGATCTCGCGGACAAGCTGTTCCAGCGCCTCGCTCGGCTTGTAGCCAATGGCCTGGATGTGCTCCAGATGGTCCAGCAGGTCCTGGCGGCAGGCCCGGTCCTCCTCGGTGAGGTGCGCCATGCGGGCCTCGTCCTCAATATGGACCTCGCCCTTCTTGCGCGCCGCGTAGATGCCGAATCGCCCCTGGAGCGCCTGGGTTGTGGAGTCCTCCAGCAGCTTTCGGCACTGGGTCACGACGCCTCGCAGCCTGTTTCGTATGGTCTGATCCATGAGTTACTCCACCACGATCTTCACGCCCTCATCGAGCAGTTTCAGGAGATGGTCCTGCAGGCGGGCCACGGCCTTCTTGACCTGGTCCGCCGATTCAAATGATCCGGAGAAATACTCGGACACCCGGACGCGTTCGATTTTCACCTCGGGTGGCGTCGTCAGGCGCTGGATTTCGGAAACGACCTTGGCAAAGAGACCGCCAAGGGCCTCGATGTCCGACTCCATCTGGTTGATACTGGCATGGCAGGAGTTACAAGTTAGGCTCAGCTCTGGTAAATCGATATCCTGGCAGGCACGTGACGTAAGCGGTGATAAGACCTGTTCCCGCATCAATTCAGGCACCTGCTCCCATTCTCTGCTGCTCTTGACTCTTTCTATGGCATCCTGGAACTGCTTAGCCCGGTCGGCATGAATATCGCTATAGAGCTTGCGATACGTAGCCACGATTTCTTGCACTGTTACTCTGATCTCGGACATATTCTCGAAAAAGGTTTCAGACTGGAGCAATTCCAACAGATGTTTACCTCTGGCGGCGATCTCCGTCTCGCCGTGAGATTCAAGCTGTCGAGTCATTTCATCTGCGGCTAATCTTGCCTGTTCGATGATGGCCAATCCGTCGTTATTCAGGCATGTTGCAACCTTGCGCACTCGCTCGCGAGTATCCTTAAGAGAAATCGCACCGGATGCCAGGACATTCACGCAATCATCTGCTGAACCGTTTTGAATGTCTCTAAGAATTTCTTGGTACTTCTCAAGTATGGGCACTACAGGCAGTTTCCAGGCCTTCGCTTTTTCAAGAGCAGGGATAACGATTTCCTTAATTTCACTTTCGGCATACTCTTTTGCGGCGATAGCAATAGCATTCTTTTCAACATCCACAGTTTTACCTGTAAGTTCCTCATAGGTGCTGACAGCCTTGGTTAGGGTTTTAAGATCTATGGGTTTTACAGGAGTAAAGACGGCAGACTTGAATTTTGTGTTGTTCGTAAAAGGCTCTCTACTTCGCGGGTCGGTAAAGGAATTGAATTTCTGACCACCAAATGACACTTCAATAACGCCGGCACGGAACAGCGCCGCAAGGACCAAACGGAGCATGTCACGCTCCCAACCGTAGGGTGCTCCATTGAATCGAGTTTCAAGGGCTTTGCCGTTACAGGCTTCACGGTTGCCGTATTCATACTGGCTGATTAAGTAGTCGAGAACCTCTTTAGCCACATCGGCCTTGGGGTTTGGCACATACTTCGAACCTTCCTTAACAACAAGAGCCAGACCATTTTCACCATCGTAGAAGACCTGTGGAAGCGCCTTAAGATCGACAGACTTGAGAAAAATGTCCGGCTCGTCTCCACTTAGCTGGCGTGATCCCATTTCCAATTTGGGGTAGATGTCGGGAACAACTTGATCCAGGAATTGCTTTATTATTTCGCTAAGGTTTTTACCAAGAGAAGAGGCATCTCGAGCTACCCCGCGAAACATGCCTGTTCCCCTTTCGAGTGACTCGATGACCTTATCTTTCAGCCTCGCCTCGTAGTTGAGAACGAGATTCTTTTCATCCTGAAGGCATGTGGCTTCCTCTGATGTGATCTTATTTTGAACTCGTAGTTGGTCATACTTTTCAACCATCTTTTTGGAAGCAAAGAGCTGGGCAACAAGCTGGTCAATCTCCGGTGTGAGATTAAACACCCAGTATATATCATTTTCATGGGTTTTCTGCCGGCTTTCATCTCTTGCTTCTTCTATGCGATGGGGCAACTCATCGAGATCTTCTGCCTTGAAAAGGTTCAGTTTTATATCGCCTTCATCAATGCTTATGCCATCGAGGCTGACACCGATTTTGAAGGTGCGGTAGGTTTTGTGGCGATATGTGCGAAGTAACGGGTCACTGAAGATATTTTTGATGGCATCACGGACAATATCGTTCCGGTCCCGTGGCCTGGGGTCGAAAGATTTCTTTTCGGTCTCCCAGTTTTTTTCCAGAGCAGTCTGGAGCTTCCAACCCTCTTCGGTGTTACGGATAAATTGGGCTTCATTAAGTTTTTTCAGCGCTTCTTTTACTTGCTGCACTGGAGGAGAATCACCCACCTTATCCACCAGAAAGGCGGCAATGTTAGCTTCTGTTCGGGGCAGGTCTCTCACAAACTCCAAAAGACAGACGACTTTTGAGACCCGAATGATCCATTGTTCGTCTGAATCGCCTTTGAACCGCTGGCTGATTTCATAAATGTCGGTGCGGCGTTCATTGGAGAGATTCCCTTCGACAAGTTCATAGACACGATCCAGAGTAACAAGTGTGCCAATGGGGTGGTCAGCAAGTCTTGTTCTTTCGGAGACGAGCATTTCATAAGCTTGCTTTATGATAGTCCGATTACTTCCGCCCAGGTGTTTTGGCGCTCCTGGTTGAAGCCGAATGCCCGACATGATGCTGATACAGATGTCAATATAGTGCGGAGGGTATGGGTAGAACTGAATGAAGTCATCAAGGCTTACATCCGTTCGCCGTGAAGTTCGCTCAAGTCTCAAAGCCGCATTCAAAGCACCCTGATTATTATTATAAAGTTCCCGAAGCAGAGGAATGGCCTCGGCTTTCTTTGCCAGGACTCGTTTTGTGGCAACTTCTCGAATATCCGATGGTGCCAGATCAATATGATGTGCAAACCGATCCTGGAGCTTGGCCAATTCAACTCGCCTTGAGTCTATGGCTGCCACCACCTCATCAAGCTTTTCCTGTGAAGTTACGATGATCCAGCAAGGGGCAGTTATCTTCCTGGCTTTCAGCAGGTTCCTGCCGACTCTACCGAATTCTTCAACTGTAGCTCGCAAATCTTCTATTTTGTCAACACTTCGGGCAACATGCTGACCCACCTCATCAATGATAAAAACAATGGCTTTCCCTGGCCGCCTGCGTTGAAATAGTTCAAAGGTGCGCTGGACAACCTTGGCGACAGTAATCGTTGTGTCATGTTCTCGCTGTGTTTTCGCCCATGAGTCGGCAGATGGATAGGTAATGGGATCAAGGGCATGTAAAACCGCACTTGCTCTTGATATGCGCTGAGCACCCTTTCTGATGATATGCCAGTCCTTGCCATGTATCTCTTTGCACTTGGCAATGAATTGCTCCAGCTTGCCTTCAGCCTCAAGCTCGATCTCCAGTTCAGCAATATCGAAATCTTCAGCATAGTCCAGGTGGCGGAGCACGACCGCATAGATAAATTCGGCAATTCTTTGAGTGTGTCGTCTGGTATCCTGTTCCTTTGCAATGTCAAACATGATGACTTCCATCGGATACCGAGCGTTGATAAGGTCAATCAGGTTTGAAACATGCTCATCACCAATCTGCTTTTTAAATAAGGCTGAGAAGTCTGTTCCGCGAATCTTTCGGTTTTGCAAAGCATATCCGAGATTCTTAGCAAAGGAACTCTTTCCTGATCCAAAGAAGCCGGAAATCCAGACTCCTATACTTTCATGGGGATCAGATGGAGCTTCGGCAATAGCCTTGAGCAATGCGGCATACTGGGATCTGATACTGTCCGTAGCGATATATTCGGTAATTTCCGAGTAAACAGCCTGTTCATCAGCCTGATCAACCTTGATAATCTCTTCAATCTTCTGATTAAGATCTCTTGAAAGAATATCCCTTATTTTTTCCATGTTCGCTCCTCGGGCTAACCGTAGATTTTTACTCGGTAGTTGCCCCAAGCTTCACGATCTTTAAGATCCATAAAGCGCAATCCAGTTGTTCCCTCAATGGAACCTGGATAGAAAAGGATTGTTAAAAGCGATGTTCTCCCCTGCATCTGGTCAAGCAGTTTGGACACATGATAAATACCTGGAGACATCGCTGCTACTCGCATTAAAAACACGATTTTTGTTGAGTCTCTAAGAGCATCTAGGCGCTCTGATAGGAGATCCGTAAGGGGCCGCCAGTCTCGGTCGGAAAGGTATGTAGTCAGTTGCTCTTGAGCTAAAAGGAAGCCTCGTTCTTTTTCCAGTTCAACCACCGCTTCGATACCTTCGGTTTCCTGTACTGCTTGCCAAAGAAGTTCTGACATATGGATTATGCGGGTGGGAAGACCGGCTTCTCCAAGGCGTGTAGCTAAAAGCCAGGCCTCTCGCCTGAGATTCCACTCTTCCGCTGGGTCATATCGGAAAATGGCAAAGGGTAGGTCATGATAAACACTGATGCGTGGAGGGTTTGCCTTTAAATCATTTTCGAGAATTTCTATTTTATTACTTAGTGAGTACATTTGCATACTCCTCAAGGTTAGATACAGGGAAAGTCAAGCGGGTAACACTACCGGCCACATGATATTCAAGGAGTCCTCGTTGATGCGCATCAAAAAAGAATCGCTCGACTCCCTCCCTTGTTAGAAAGAAAAGCTTCCAATCGGACAGCTCCAGCAATTTGGTTCCCGAGGGCTGATGTTGTTTTAAGTAAAACGCGATGTAAGAAAAGGCTTCTACGGGCAAATATACAGGAGCGATACGCTTTTTCACCGCTCCCTGAAGCACGCCAAAATCGCGAAGCGTTGAGAGTATGCCCCGAGCGACCCTGCTAATGGTATAATCGCCCCAGCGGCCTGAAGTTTTCCCCTCTTCAACCCATTTTTTTAGACCCGACTCAATCTCTCGCAAATGAACATCTACATGTCCAGTGGACCGTTTGGGTACCAAAATCTCCAACACCACGTCGCGCAAAAGGAAATCGGCCCTTACCGTGTGGAAATAAAGAATACGATCGAGAGCATTTCCATTAAATTGTCTTTTCACGAGTATTGCTAAAGTTCTTGCCACTTCTTCTTCGGCAAGATACCGCTGCTTAAAAATAGCAAGAACAGCCTGAGCTCGGGATCGTGATGTTTTGCCTAGCAAGTTTTGGCGACGAATCCTTTGAAGGTTTTCATTTACTGAAAGCGTTGGGTCCCACACAGATAAAAATATTTTTGTGTCTGAAAGCAAGGCACCTGCCTTAATTATCTTGCTATTATACAGTGGCGTTTTAATTGGACCATTTCTACCAAAGCTAATTTTATCTTTGTCCCGTAATGAAATCTTATTTAATTTTAATTTATAATTATGTTCAACCATAGCTCTTCTTATTAAAATTAATTTTATTTTTATTACCTGCTTTATAGGCACCACCTGATTCAACCCACTTGTCTATCTCAGAAAGCTTGAACCTGAGAAGCCGCCCGACCCGATGAGCTGGCAACCCCATTTTCTCTATCCAACGATATATGGAATCTTTATTCACGCCCAGATGAGCTGCCACATCTTCGACACTTACCCATCTTTCTTTGGCTGGCATTATGTCCACCCTATCTTGCTTTCTTATTAAAATCCATGAAAACCAACTAAAGCAAATTAAAATATATTAATACAAAAAATTATTGTCAAGAATAAAATAAAGACACTTTCTCGAACCTGCAACATAATGGTTACAAGTGCCCCAGAATTTCTCCTAGGAATAGACTATCTCATAGCGCACATCAATCGCTTAACATGAAGGTGAAGAGTGATTCGCTGCGATTGAATCTACAGAAATAACCAAAACCCAGCATTCTGAACATAATACAGCCATTATAATTACCTTCAAATTGCCTATATTTGCCTTATACAACGCAACTTGATTAATGCTGCCCAGATATTTTATACTAACTCACAATAAGCTTTAATTTTGTACGCTTCGGAGGAAATATGGCCATTCCA
>Ga0334722_10003024_pt1 | contig 18415 bp, 19 predicted proteins | sample C3_bottom_MG_FD_207210 | JGI IMG/M metagenome (GOLD analysis project Ga0334722, IMG submission 207210) | Sediment microbial communities from Yellowstone Lake, YNP, Wyoming, USA - C3_bottom | ecosystem: Environmental > Aquatic > Freshwater > Lake > Sediment | place: USA: Wyoming | collected...
CCTTCATCAATCCCATGTGCGGCAGCGGCACGCTCGCCATCGAGGCGGCGCTCATCGGCTTGAACCGTGCACCGGGGCTTTTGCGGAACAACTTCGGGTTCATGCATATCAAAGGATACGACGAGGTGCGCTGGAACCAGATGCGCGACGAGGCAAAGAAGGAAATGAAGAAGTCCTTATCCGTCAGGATCATCGCAACGGACATCGAGGCCAATGCCGTTGAAGCGGCGAAACGGAACGCTGCCACGGCAGGAGTGGAACAGGCGATTGACTTCAGCGTCTGCGATTACGCTGATACGCCGCTGCCAGCTGGTGGGGGAGTGATCGTGCTGAACCCAGCCTACGGCGAGCGCATGGGGGAGCTCGAGCAGCTCACCGTGCTCTACAAAGGCATCGGCGATTTCCTCAAACAGAAGTGCAGAGGCTTCATGGGCTATGTGTTCACCGGCAATCCCGCGCTGTCGAAGAAAGTGAGCCTCAAGCCGAAGCGGAGCCTGCAGTTCTATAACAGCGGCATCGAATGCCGGCTGCTGGAATATGAGCTCTATGAGGGGACGCGGAAGTTTAAGAAGGAGAAGAAGCAGCAGGAATGAGGTCTAATTGTGTTGGCGATTAGAGCGCAGATAAGGAAGAACATCTAGTCCCTGCGTAAGACTCCCCGATCTTGGAATTTTAACGCTACGTGTATTGTGAAGCTTCAAGAGAGTATGCAATGACTGAATTAAGTAGTCTTGAAAAATATGGTGAACGCTGGACGCGCGACGAATTAATTCTCGCATTTGGGCTTTATTGTCGCATTCCATTTAAGAAAACCAAAGCCAATAATCCTATTGTTGTCGAACTAGCAAAACTACTGAAGCGATCTCCTGCAAGCATTGCTAGAAAGCTAGGCAATTTCGGTTCATTTGATCCCGAGCTTCATCGGCAGGAGGTTGTTGGGCTGCTTCATTCTAGCAAGCTGGATCGCGAAATTTGGGATGAGTTTCATAACGACTGGAATCAGCTCGTCCTTGAAGAACGACGATTGCGCGATGAACTGGGATTCAAACAGGAATCGCAGAAAGAAATCGATGAAAACATTGTGCAACCGCAAGGACCATCAGAAAAAGAGACAATAAGGAAGACAAGAATACATCAATCATTTTTTCGAGCGGCGATCCTCAGCAGCTATGAAGAAACTTGCTGTGTCACCGGTTTGGGAGTACGCGAATGTCTTGTCGCAAGCCACATAGTTCCTTGGAGCAAAAGTGAAGAACTGCGGACAGATCCTCGCAATGGATTATGCCTGAGCGCTACATTTGATCGCCTATTCGATAATGGACTCATAACAATCACAACGGATCTTCTTGTGGTAGTTTCGGAACGACTGCGAAATTCTGGCGAAAAAAGAATAACGGATATAATTTGTGTATATCATGGTAGGCCTATTATTCGTCCTCGAAGATTTTTACCTTCACACGATCATCTTGAATGGCATCGCGACAATATTTTTCACAACTGATTATAAAAAGGAGGGAGCTTGCCATGGATACGCCTGAGAATGTAAAAGGACTTGTCGGTGAATATAGCGTCATTCTTAAACAAGCAGTTAAGGTGTCCGCAGGACATGTGGCGTATGATCCAGACAAGGTTGAGAATATTCTGATTAATGAAGGCGAATGGACTCCAAGAGCTGCTGAGCATCTATTAAAGCTATCAAATGACTATGGGTCGTTTATGCTTCGGAACGCCTTGGCTCTTTCGTTGGCGCTCGGGATAGAAGATGGTGAGTTGGGATTTTGACATTGACTGTGCGGTCATTGTTTCTGGCGGCACTGTTCAATCGATAAGAACGAGTGGGTGCGCCGTTTGTGTGAATTAAGAACAAAGCAAGGCTGTCCCGATTTTTAGCAAGTCCGGTCACGAACTGTTGCCACTGCGGTTGATAGTCGGGGCGATTGCGGGATAAGCGGGAATAGGATATTGTGCAGGCATATTACTCAATAGTGCGAGAACGTTGAAATGAAAATTGTCATAATCGCCGGGCCGAATGGGGCTGGAAAGACCACATTCGCCAGAGAGTTCCTTCCTAACGAAGCCAACTGCCCTGAGTTTATCAATGCTGATCTTATAGCAGCCGGATTGTCTCCTTTCAAGCCTGAAGCGGCGGCAGCACGCGCCGGACGACTCATGCTTGCGGAAATGGACGAGCGAGTGCGTCAGCGACGCAGTTTTGCCTTCGAGACAACCCTGAGCGGTCAGACATACGCGCGGAGAATTTCGAAATGGCTTTTGCTCGGCTATCATGTGAAATTGATTTTTTTAAGTCTTCCGAGCGTTGAAATGGCGGTTGCCCGCGTCGCAGCCCGCGTATCGCAGGGCGGTCACAACGTGCCCGAAGAAGTCATTAGGAGGAGATTTAAAGCTGGTTTGCGCAACTTCGATATGGTATATAAGGCGCTGGTTGACGCATGGACATTGTATGACAACTCAGGCAGCGTCCCAAAGCTGCTGGATTGGGGAGAAAAATCATGAAGACTAAGAGAACATTGCCACGGGATGCCGATCTGGCTGGCGTAGGCAAAGCGCTCAAGCGGGCTGCTAAAAACGCCCGCGAATTGTCTCAGAAGACGAACACGCCTTTTTATATATACGAAGACGGCAAGATTATCAATGTTTTAAAACGCACGAAAAAATCAGCTTAATCGGCTGTTAAAAAATTCGAAAAAACACTGCAGAATAGATTTTCAGCGTCCTGTTAAAAGCAGCTGACCAGAAACCGGGAGAAGAAAGCCGTGAATTTTGTGAAAGAAGAAGCGAAAAGATTGATCGAGAGATTGCCTGACACGGCGACTTGGGACGACATCATGTATGAGTTGTACGTGAAAAAAAAGATCACCACCAGCCTGAAGGCCGCCGACGAGGGCCGTGTTGTTTCTCATGAGGAAGCAAGGAAGAGACTTCTTTCCAAATGAAGGCTGAAAGGATTACGTTCCAACGCTGCAACGAACACCTGCTATGACCGCCATCACTTCACGCGAACTGGACATTATCCTCGACTCCACCCACGACGGCATGATCGCCGTGGACCGCTCAGGCATCGTCACGCTGTTCAACCGTGCCGCCGAGCGGATCACGGGCCTCCGGGCCGAAGCGGTCATCGGGCGACCTGCCCGGGACGTGATCCCCAATACCCGCCTCCCCATCGTTCTTTCCGAAGGAAAACCCGAGCTTAACCAGGAGCAGCGCCTTAACGATGTGGTCATCCTGACGAACCGCGTACCCGTGCGGGACGAGCAGGGTGCGGTCATCGGCGCGGTCGCCGTGTTCCGCGACGTGACGGAGATCAGGGCGCTTACGGAGAAGGTGACCAGCCTATGGAACGTACGGAGCCTGCTGGAAGCGGTGATCGAGTCCACGGTGGACGCGATCTCGGTGGCCGACGAGAACGGCAACAACCTCATCGTGAACCCCGCCTATACGCGGATCACGGGCCTTGCCCGGGAGTCCGTGCTGAACAAGTCCGTGACCGTGGACATCGCGGAAGGCGAGAGCATGCACCTCAAGGTGCTGCGTACCGGCAAACCCGTGCGCAACGTGCATATGAAGGTGGGGCCGGCAAAAAAAGAAGTGATCGTGAACGTGGCACCCATCTACGTGGATGAGAAGATCCGCGGCAGCGTGGGGGTGATCCACGATATCTCGGAGATCATGGCGCTCACCAATGAGCTCGCCAAGGCGAGGAAGCTGATCCGCCGCCTCGAGGCGCGCTACACCTGGGACGACATCGTGGGCACGAGCGCAGCCATCGTCATTGCCAAGGAGCAGGCCATGCGCGCAGCAGCCACGCCCGCCACGGTGCTGCTCCGGGGTGAGAGCGGCACGGGCAAGGAGCTCTTTGCCCATGCGATCCACAACGGCAGCAGCAGGAGCGGAGGCCAGTTCGTGCGCGTGAACTGCGCGGCGCTGCCCGAGCAGCTTTTGGAAAGCGAGCTTTTCGGATACGAGGAGGGGGCCTTTACGGGCGCGGCAAAGGGCGGCAGGCGCGGTCTCTTCGAGGAGGCGGACCAGGGGACCCTCTTTCTTGATGAGATCGGCGACATTACGGCGTCGCTTCAGAAGAAGCTTCTCCGGGTGCTTCAGGAAAAAGAGATCATGAAGGTCGGCAGCACTGTGCCGATCGCGGTGGATGTGCGGGTCATTGCCGCGACCAACGTTGACCTGGAACAGCAGATCAGGGACCACACTTTCCGCGAGGACCTCTATTACCGCCTGAACGTGCTGCCGATCCGGATACCGCCGCTGCGGGAGATCAGGGACGATATCCCCCTGATCGCGGAGCACGTTCTTCTCCGGCTGAACCAGGACTACGGACGTCAGGTGGAACGGATCAGCGATAAGGCAATGAGCGCCATGCAGGAATATCCCTGGCCGGGAAACGTGCGGGAATTGTCGAACATCATCGGGCGGGCCATGATCAATATGAAGCCAGCGGAAAAGGTCATAGAGGCGGTGCACCTGCCGGTGTTCGAGCTTGAGCGGTCAGGCCCGGTGACCCCGGCGGCTGCAGCGGGACCGATCAAACCCTTAAGCCAGGTGATCGTTGATGCCGAGAAGGCGGCAATCGAGCGCGCGCTCCATGAAGCCGGCGGGAACCGGGAGCAGGCTGCCGAGCTCCTCGGCATGGCGGTCCGGAACCTTTATTACAAGATTAAGAAATATGGGATCAATCCGTAGCTATCGTTGATGGAATCATAAAGATCATGTTCCACCGCGGAGACGCTGAGGCGCGGAGAAATGCCTTTATAAAACAAGTAACCTCTTTGCGTTCTCTGGGCCTCTGTGGTTAAATCTGAAGTAAAGCTCTTCGCCTAAGCTTCCTGCAAAGCCTTGATCGCTTTTTTATCATCGGCGGTCTTGATGACCGAGGTCGCGGTCTTGCCCGAGCTGGTCGTGGCATAAAAATAGTAGATATCGATGCCCGCATCGGCAATGATCTTAGCGACCTTCTGGAGCGCTCCCACCTTATTCGGCGTCTCGACCATGATGATCGACGACTCATGGATGTCCTCGGCGCCGATCTTGTCGAGTGCCTTTTCCGCTTTCACGAAATCGTCCACCACCAGGTTAAAGGTCGCGTTCTTGCGCATGCCGCTGGCGGAGACGCCTGTCGCGGCAAGGATGTTCACTTTGGCCGCTGCAACCGCTGCAGCCACTTTTGCCGTCAGCCCGATGCTGTCGCGAAAGGTTGCGGTGATCTCTTTTGCGGTCCTCGCTGTGAACCCCAGCGCGCCTTTCTTCGATGCCCGGGAAGAGCCCGCAGCTTTTTTAGCGACAGCCCCGGACTTTTTCGCCGTTGTTGCCTTCTTCAGGATTGCTTTCTTTGCGGCTTTGGCCATGGTCGTGTCCCTCCCGAGCTATGCCTTCTTGCAGGCACGTAATTGACTGTTTCATGAAATGCTTCCGAATCTTCCCGTACTTTACTATATCTCGGGGCTCTCTGGCAAGCCTGTTCTGGCTGATCGCGCCTCTGCCGGAGAAGGCTCCTCTATTGACAATTTCTTCGCACCACGGTATGTTGTCAGCGTTCCCCACGATGTGAAGCAAGGAGGGTTGCATGTCGAGAGCTGCGGTCATACTTGCCCTGTCCTTATTCTTGTCCCCGGCCGTGCTCTTTGCTGATGAAGCAAAGGAAGGTTTCAAGGAGGTTCACCAGGGGATGAAAAAAGTGGTGAAGGACGTCGACAAGAACGCCAAGAAAGTGTTCAAGCCGGTACATAAGAAGGCAAAGAAGGACGTGAAGGCCGTTGACAAAGCCGCAAAAAAAGGATGGAAACAGGCCGACCACGATATGAAAAAGGCCGTAAAATAGTTTCCTCCTTTGTTGACGCCTCAGGCAGCTCCCGCCGGAAATCCTCGTGGACGATCCTGCCGGGCCGCTCTATTCCCCGGGTAGTCAACTATTCCCGCTCAAGAGGCCTGATATGATCCTGACCGCCATGCAACAGACGGCGCTGCGCTATCCCGATAAGACCGCCATCCAGATGAAGGTCGGCGACCGTTACCACCGTTATACGTACCGCGAACTCCTCCGTGCCGTGGCGTCGGCATGCGCGGGGCTCACGGAACTGGGGCTCAACAAGGGCGACCGCGTTGCGCTCCTGTCCGAGAACAGGCTGGAGTGGGCTCTCGCCTATGTATCGGTCGTCGCGCTGGGCGCGGTGATCGTCCCCATGGACGCGCAGCTGACGGACAAAGAGGTCGCTGTGCTGCTCAAAAGTTCGGGCGCCAAAGCGATCTGCGTATCCGCAGCCTGCAGCGAGAAGCTGCCGAAAGGCGGCGAACTGCTGGTCCTCTCGTTCGATCCCGGTGAAGGACTGTCGTTCCCGGCGCTGCTCACCGCCCGTCCCGATGCAGCGATGCCTCCCCCCCCGTCAGCGGATGATCTTGCGGCGCTTCTCTACACCTCGGGCACGACCGGCGACCCCAAGGGCGTCATGCTCTCCCACAAAAACCTTGCGTCGAACGCGCAGAGCCTGATCAAACTGAATATCCTCAGGATCGAAGACAACCTGCTCTGCATCCTTCCGCTGCATCACACCTACCCGTCCATGGCCTGCATCGTGCTGCCTCTGTCCCAGGGCACGACCGTCACGTACCTGAACAGCCTGAAGGGCCCGGACATCATGCAAAGCATGCAGGAGACCGGAGTGAACGCCATGCTCGGCGTTCCCCAGTTCTTTGCCGGACTGCGCCGCGCCATTTTCGACGAGATCCGGAAAAAGCCTTTTCTCGTGCGCACGATCGTGAACTTCCTGCTTATCCTCAATGGGCAGCTTCGGCGTATCCTCAACGTGAATATCGGGAAAAAGCTGTTCGCCAAGGTGCATGCCAGGTTCGGGCCCTCGTTCAGATTTTTTACGAGCGGCGGCGCCCGCCTCGATCCCGAGGTGTTCACGGACATGACGAGGCTCGGCTTCACCATCATCGAAGCCTACGGCCTTACGGAAACGTCCCCGGCAGCCACGTTCAATCCGCTGGACAAGCAGAAGGCGGGTTCGATCGGCATCCCCGTACCTGACGTGGAGGTCCGGATCGTGAACCCCGATGAGCACGGCCAGGGCGAGATCGCGATCCGCGGCCCGAACGTGATGCAGGGCTACTACAACATGCCTGCTGAGACCGCCGAGGTCCTGAAGGACGGGTGGTTCTTTACGGGAGACCTGGGGTACCGGGACCAGGACGGCTACTTTTTCATCACCGGCAGGTCCAAAGAGATGATCGTGCTTTCCACGGGTAAGAAGGTATTTCCCGACGAGCTCGAAAAGTTTTACAAGCAGATACCGGAGATCAAGGAGATCTGTCTCATGCAGGGGGCGCGCGGTCTTGAGGCTGCCGTGGTCCCCGACTTCGACTACCTCCGCAGGATGAACCTGCCCAACTCGCGAGAGACCATTGCCTTCAAGATCGAAGACCTTGCAAAGGACCTTCCTCCCTATAAGCGGATCACGGGGCTCAAGATCTTCAAGGACCCGCTGCCCATAACGCGCCTGGGCAAGCTCAAGCGGAAGGCGGTCATGGACCTTTATCACCAGCAGGGAGAGCTGGCCGAAAGACCGGTGGCGGATATCGATGCCGACCTCCTTGCTTCACCTGAAGCGAAAAAGCTCCTTGCCTGCCTGGAACCGTTCTCTGCCAAGAAGCAGATCGTTCCCGACGACAACCTCGAGCTCGACCTCGGTCTTGACTCGCTCATGCGCGTGGAGCTGGTGGTGAGCATAGAGAAGACCTTCGGCATCAGCCTGCCCGAGTCCTTCGGCTCCGAGGTCTTTACCGTGAAGGACGCGGTGGTCAAGATCCGGGAGCTGCTGGCAGCGGGGCCGCTTGCCGCAGGAGAGCGGGTACGGCTTTCCTGGGGGGAGATCCTCGGCCAGGAACCGTCCGGCGAAGTGAAAGAGACGCTGAGCCTCGAAGCAGGTCCGGTCTGGAACGTGGGACGCTACGCGATAAAACTCTTCGTAAAGACCTTCTTCAAGGTCTATAACCGGCTGTCGGTCCGGGGGCTGGAGAACCTGCCGACGAGAGGGCCGTTCATCATCGCCCCGAACCACCTGAGCCTGGCGGATGCGCCGTCGGTCATGGCCGCGGTGTCCTGGAAGGTCGGGTCAGAGACATTCTTCCTCGGGGCGAACGAGTATTTCAGCGGTCCTCTGACGTCGCGCATCGGGAAGCTGATCCAGGTGATCCCCGTGGACATGGAAGCGCGGCTCTACAATGCGCTCCAGCTCTCCGCCTACGTGCTGCGTGAGGGCAAGATACTCTGCGTTTTCCCCGAAGGAACGCGAGCCCGCGACGGCAAGCTTCACGAGTTCAAAAAGGGCGTCGGCATTATTGCGAAGGAACTGAACGTGCCGATCATTCCCGTTGCCATCAGCGGCACCTATGAAATGCTCGCGCCGGGCAGGAACTTCCCCATGCCTGCAAAGGTGACGGTCGTCTTCGGCAAGCCCATCGTTCCCGGGGACCGGGATTATGACGGTATCGTGAAGAACCTGTACGAGGACGTGGCTGCGTTGCTAAAGTCAGGGTCCAGGGGCCAGGGTTCAGGGGACAGGGTTTAGTCGGCAGGAGTCAGGAGGAACACCTCCCTCCATGCGCAACGAATGGACAGGTTGGCAACTATGAAAAAGCTAAAATTGCTTTCGATCTTCTTTGCCATGGGCTTGCTCGCTTCCTGCGCTTCAATGCCGAAGCCTCTTGTCGAGATGCCGAAGCCGAAGATAGCCCTGGTGCTCGGCGGAGGAGCAGCCCGGGGCTTCGCCCATATCGGCGTGATCCGGGCGCTTGAGCAGGAGAAGATCCCCATCGACATGATCGTGGGTACGAGCGTGGGCAGCCTCATCGGCGCGATCTATGCCGGCGACGTGAACAGCTTCGAGCTCGAGTGGACCGCGTTCCTGCTTGAGAAGGAAAGCCTCTTCGATTATGGCATCATGAACGCCTTTACCGGTATGGGTATGGCCAAGGGCGAAAAACTCGAAGAATTCGTGAGAACGAAGGTCCTGACGCCTGATATCGAGAACCTTAAGCTGCCTTTTGCCGCTGTGGCAACGGACCTGAACCGCGGCACGCGCGTGGTGCTCGACCGGGGTTCCGTGGCAAAGGCGGTACACGCCAGCAGCGCCATACCCGGCGTGTTCGAGCCGGTGGACCATCAGGGCAGGCTGCTCGTTGACGGCGGCGTGATGGATAATCTTCCCGTCGCCGTTGCCCGCGAGAGAGGCGCCGATATCGTGATCGCCGTGAGCATCAGCGAGAACGTCGCGAACTTCAATATCACCAACGTTGTCGACGTGATGCTCCAGGCCGTGAATATCATGTTCAACGAGAACGTACGATCCAAGAAAAAAGAGGCAGATGTGCTCATTACGCCGCCGGTCGGCAACGTGGCCACGCTCGACTTCACCCAGAAGAAACGCTGCATGCAGGCGGGGATCGAGGCCGCGCAGAAGGCCATGCCGGAGATCAGGAAGAACATCGAGGAGTGGGGGAAGAGGCAAGGGGGCAAGCAATAAATTTTTACCACAGAGTCACAGAGACACAGAGAAAGGCGACAACCTTGAGGGCAGGCCATGGTCGTGTATTACCATAAGGAACTAACGGAAAAGCTGATCGCTTGTGCCATAGAAGTACATCGCCATCTGGGGCCCGGCCTTCTTGAGTCGGCTTATGAAGAATGCTACTGCCACGAACTGGGTTTGCAGAAAATTTCACATGAACGGCAGAAAGCGCTTCCCCTGATTTATAAAGAAATAAAACTTGATTGCGGCTATCGAATGGATATTGTCGCGGCAGATAAAGTAGTGGTTGAGATAAAATGCGTGGACAAGATAGCGCCCATTCACGAAGCCCAGCTTCTTACTTATCTTAAATTGTCGGGCATGCAGGTGGGCCTTATTATCAATTTTCATGCACCAACAATAAAAGACGGCATTAAAAGACTCGCCCTTTGAAATTGTTCAGCGTATCGTGCTTCAAATGTTTCCTCTGTGTCTCTGTGCCTCTGTGGTTAATTTTGTCGTAAAGGGAGTCCCATGCTGAATAAGATCAAGATCATCCTCGAGATGATCAAGTTCGAACACACCATCTTTGCCCTGCCCTTCGCCTTCACCGGAGCCTTGCTTGCCGCCAAAGGCCTGCCGACCGGGGGCCGGATCCTCTGGATAACCATTGCCATGGTCGGCGCGCGCTCCGCGGCCATGGGTTTCAACCGCTGGGCGGACCGGACCTTTGATGCCGAAAATCCGCGCACCAAAATACGCGCCCTGCCGCAGGGGCTCGTGTCGCCGCTCCAGGTGATGATCTTCACCCTGATTTCCTCGGCAGTACTGATCTTTGCGGCATACATGCTGAACCCGCTCAGCTTTTACCTGTCGCCTATAGCTCTTGCTGTCGTGTTCTTCTATTCCTATACCAAGCGCTTCACGTTCCTGTCGCATGCGTTCCTCGGCCTCGCCATAAGCCTGGCGCCTATCGGCGCCTGGATCGCCATCACCGGCAGGATCGAGGGAGCGGCGCTCGTGCTTGGCGCGGCGGTCCTGTTCTGGCTGCTCGGGTTCGATGTGCTCTATGCGCTGCAGGACCGCGACTTCGATGTCAAGGCCGGACTTCACTCCATCCCCCAGCAATTCGGCGTACGCCGTTCCCTCTGGATATCCCGCGCGTCTCACGCCGTTACCATGGCGGCGCTTTTCTGGCTCGGCTTCCTGTGCTCCCTGGGAGCATTCTATTATGCAGGAGTCGTTATTGCGCTGCTTCTGATCGTTTACGAGCACACCCTCGTAAAAGAGAACGACCTCACCAAGCTCGACATGGCGTTCTTTAACATGAACGGCTATATCAGCGTGACGATCTTTGTTTTTACCCTTCTGGAAATGCTTCGGTGACCTTTTTTGCGCCTTGAAAAAAAGGTTCAATTCAGGTAAAGTCCCCTTCCATGACACCTGACAAGAAAACAGCAACTCCCGGCTGGCGCAAGGGCCTTACCCGCAATGTTGTCATCCTCGGCTTCGTCAGTTTGCTGAACGACGGCGCTTCCGAGATGATCTATCCGCTCCTTCCCGTGTTCCTGTCGACCGTGCTCGGCGCAGGGCCCGCGGCGCTCGGTATCATCGAAGGCATTGCCGAGACCACGGCTTCGCTGCTCAAGCTCTACTCCGGATACTGGTCGGACCGTGTGAAGAAACGCAAGGGCTGGATCGTTGCTGGTTACTCCATTTCGAACGTCATCAGGCCGCTCATCGCTTTTTCAACGTCCTGGCTCCATGTGCTGGCGCTTCGGTTCTCGGACCGCGTGGGCAAAGGCTTAAGGACCTCGCCGCGCGACGCCATCATTGCCGACTCGACGCCCATCGAGTCCCGGGGACTCGCCTACGGATTTCACCGCGCCATGGACCACAGCGGCGCCATTGTCGGCCCCCTTGCCGCCACCGCATTGCTCCTGGTCTATCACGATAACCTGAAGACCATTTTCCTGCTCTCCATCATTCCCGGTGTCCTTGCCGTATCGCTGCTGCTTTTCGGGCTGAAGGAAAAAGAGCCGGAAGCGCCCCGGGAAGCATCGAAAACAACGTTCAATTTCCGCGCTGCCTGGAATGAAATGCCGCAGGGTTTTAAAAAATATCTGGTCATCATTCTGGTCTTCACGCTCGGAAATTCCACCGATGCCTTTCTTTTGCTCCGGGCTCAGCAGCTCGGCGTTCCGGTCGCGCTCCTCCCGATGATCTGGGTCGTGCTCCATATCGTGAAGATGGGCTTCTCGGTCCCCGGCGGCATCCTCTCCGACCGCATCGGCAGAAAAACAGTGATCGTCACCGGCTGGGTGATCTATGCCCTGGTGTATGCGGCCTTTGGCGCGGCAACAGAGAACTGGCACGCCTGGGCGCTGTTCGCCCTGTACGGGACCTACTTCGGCCTGACCGAGGGTGTTGAAAAGGCTCTCGTTGCCGACTTCGCGCCCGCTCATCTCCGCGGCTCCGCCTTCGGCCTCTACCACCTGGTCGTCGGCCTCGGGGCCTTGCCCGCATCGCTGATCTTCGGTCTGGTCTGGCAGAAGCTCGGTTCCGCCGCAGCCTTCGGCATGGGCGCTGGCCTGGCGCTTCTGGCGAGCGTGATGTTCTCGCTGCTTACCGTCAAGAAGGTTGAGACAGTCGGCAGCCAGTCGTAGGATTCCTGAAGAGTAAGGAGCGACACAGAGGATGGATATGACCGACCAACAGCAGAAAGACCCTCTTCACGGCGTCACCCTGGAGATGATGCTTACCGAACTGGTTGCGCATCATGGGTGGGAAAAGATGGGGCAGATCATCGATATCCGGTGCTTTAATAACGACCCGAGCATCAAGTCCAGTCTGCAGTTCCTGAGAAAGACACCCTGGGCGAGAACGAAGGTCGAGGAGCTGTACGTGAAGTACAAAAAGAATATTTTAAAAAAGGCGAAGCAGAGTTAAAATACAAATATCTTGTATTCTTTTTCAAAAAGACTGTCCAACAAAGTTTGATAGCGTAGTAAAAGTCGATATAACCACAGAGGCACAGAGAGCACGGAGGAACCCCTTTACCACTAATTTGTTTTTCTCTGTGTCTCCGTGTCTCTGTGGTGGATTGTCGCTTTTAGCTCTATGTTTTCACTAGAAAGAGGTACCCCATGGCAACCTATACCATAGCGATCACCGGCGCATCAGGCGCACCTTACGCCTTACGGCTGCTCGAAGTTCTGGTCAAGGGAGGGCACAAGATCTATCTTTCCATGACCGGCGAGGGGCTTTCGATCATGAATGACGAGGCGGGCCTCCAGCTCAAGGGCTCGGAGACGGACATCATGTTCGCGCTTGAAAAGCGGCTCGAGGCCAAAGAAGGGCAGATCGAGTATTTCGACGAAGACAACATGTACGCGCCGATCGCGAGCGGGTCGGTCAAGGTCGACGCCATGGTCGTGATCCCCTGCTCCATGAAAACGCTGGCGTCGATAGCGAACGGCTATGCTTCGACGCTCATCGAGCGCGCAGCCGACGTGACCATCAAGGAACAGCGGAAGCTCATCATCGTACCGCGCGAAACGCCGCTTTCCCCCATTCATCTCAGGAACATGCTGACCCTGGCGGATCTAGGGTGCCATATCATTCCGGCCATGCCGGGGTTCTATCATCAGCCGAAGCGCGTCAGCGACCTTGTGGATTTTATCGTTGCCCGGGTGCTGGACAGCATGGGGGTTGAGAACGATCTGTCGCCGCGGTGGGGAATCTAGGAATTGCGGATTTCGGAATGCGGATTGCGGAATAGGGAGCTGAATCGCTGAAGTCGGCAAATGCGGTCATTAAATTGGAAAATACCGCTAGAGGAACTGTCAAAACGAAAGGGGAACAATATGAAAAGTTATGCGTACATGCTGGTTTGCCTTATCATGGCCGCGGCTCCACTGGCCGCGGCAGCTGATAATCCCGCGGAGAAGAACCAGAAGGAAGGGGCGGCGTTCCTTGCCGCCAATGCGAAAAAGGCAGGCGTGAAGTCCACTCCGAGCGGGCTGCAATATCTGGTGATCAAAGAGGGCGCCGGAAAGAAGCCAACCGCTGCAGACGCCGTCACCGTGCACTACCGGGGCACGCTGATCAACGGAAGCGAGTTCGACAGTTCCTACAAACGCAACCAGCCTGCCACGTTCCCGCTGAACCAAGTGATCAAGGGATGGACCGAGGGCGTCCAGCTCATGAAAGAGGGCGGAAAGTACCGGTTCTTCATCCCCTCCGAACTCGCCTACGGCTCCCGCGGCGCCGGCGGGCTCATAGGGCCGAACGCGACGCTCATTTTCGAGGTCGAGCTGATATCAGTACAAAAGCGGTAAGACGCGGCAATTGTGACGTTGTTCCGGGAAAAGGGGAGAGACGTTGTAGGCATTGTGTGGCGGATCTCAATAAGATTGGCAGGGAAAGCAGCGAAGTTTCGTGATCACCGCGTCCTGGTAAGGGTTGCGACAGAGACCGGTTTATGCGTTGTATTCCGTCCCGCCGCCCCCGCTCTCTCCGAGGTTCTTCATCCACGTATCGATCGTTGTCGTATCCTGTTTTGACAGGACCTCTTCCTCCACAAAGACCGGTGCTCCGATCCTGATGGCGATGGCGATGGCGTCGCTGGGGCGGGAATCGATATGGAACTCCTTGTTGTTCTGGAGCAGGTAGAGGGAGGCGTAGAACGTGTTGTCGATGAGGTCGCTGATGACGACGCGGGCGATCTCGACCTCAAGGCGGTCGAATATGTTCACCAGAAGGTCGTGGGTGAGGGGGCGGGCGGCCTTGACATTGCTCATGGCCAGGGCGATGGAATTGCCTTCGGAAGCGCCGACCCAGATCGGCAGGAGTTTCTTCCCCGTATCATCCTTCAGCACGACGATGTAGCTATTGTTCCTGCTGTCGAACAGAACGGTATTTACGGTCATTTGCACCCACATAGGACTCATCTCCCCTGCTTTTTTACCATACCACAGCACCGTGACCAAGTAAAGAGCGATTATTTTCAGCAATTATTCCGAACCTTTGTCGGGTTCTGGGGTTCTCCCTTTCTCCTTCAAAAAGTTTTGACTCAAGAGATTCCTGATAAGTGAACAGGATGACGGTTCATGGAGTGCACAGCCGGCTGATTTCAACATAGCGATAGGTACTATTTTTATTGACATTTATGGGAGATACGATATACTTCCATGCTCGTAACAGCAGGATAACCAAAGAGAAACCGTGACGCAGTTCTGTGGCAGTTACCCCGTTCCCGCGAAAAGAAATCAATGAAAAATACCGTAACCGATATTCTGCTTGAAGCGCTTGGCAGGGCAAAGAGCAGGGGTGAACTGCAGCTCAATGAAATGCCGTCGATCATGCTCGAAACTCCGCGGGAGAAGAGCCACGGGGACCTGGCGACAACGCTTGCCCTGACCCTGGCAAAGGCGGAGTCCAAACCCCCGCGCAAGATCGCCGAGATCATCCTCAGCAACATCCAGGACACGGGCGGCATCATCGCCAGGACGGAGATCGCCGGGCCGGGATTCATCAATTTTACCTTCAAACAGGACCGCTGGCAGCAGACGCTCTTTGAAATAGATTCCGAAGGCGCTCAGTACGGACTGCAGAACCTCGGCAAGGGAGAAAAGGTGCTCGTCGAATTCGTGAGCGCCAACCCCACGGGCCCGCTTCATGTCGGCCACGGACGGGGCGCTGCCCTGGGCGACGCTCTTGCGAACCTGCTTTCCGCCGTAGGCTACGACGTCTCGCGGGAGTTCTACATCAATGACGCAGGCAGGCAGATCCGTCTTTTGGCGCTTTCGGTCTGGACGAAGTATCAGCAGGCCCTGGGCAATGACGTGCCCTTTCCCGAAGACGGCTACCACGGCAGCTATATCGAGGAGATCGCGCAGGCCTTTGCCAAACTGCACGGCAATAAATATCTCAACACCCCTTTTGACGACTGCGTCGAGGTGTTCGGCGATTTCGGCAAAGAGTCGATGCTCCTTGACATCAGGACCGATCTCGAAGCCTTTGGCGTGCGCTTCGACACCTGGTTCAGCGAAGCGAGCCTGCTGAAGGACAATTCCGTCAAGGGCTCCATCGAAGAGCTTCTGGAGAGCAGGAACATGTATGAACAGGACGGGGCGCTCTGGCTCCGTTCGACCACCTTTGGCGACGACAAGGACCGGGTCGTGGTGAAGCAGGACAAAAGCTACACCTATCTGGCCACGGACATCGCCTACCACCGGAACAAACTGGCGAGGGGCTTCAAAACGCTCGTGAACATCTGGGGCGCCGATCACCATGGGTACATCCCGCGAGTGCAGGCGGTGATCCAGGCCTTCGGCCATCCGAAAGACTCTCTGCATGTGCTCCTGGTGCAGCTGGTGGCGATACTCCGGAACGGCCAGCCCGTGCCCATGTCGAAGCGCGCAGGAAATTTCGTGACCTTGCGCGAGGTAGTGCAGGACGTCGGCAGCGACGCAGCCCGGTTCATCTTCCTGACGCGCCGCTCCGACAGCCATCTCGATTTCGACCTTGCCATTGCCAAGGAGCAGTCCCGGGAGAACCCGGTCTATTACGTGCAATACGCACATGCGCGGATCGCAAGCCTGTTCCGCGAGGCTGAGACCCGGAACATCGCCATCCCGACGCAGGATGCGGTGAACATCTCGCTGCTGAACTTCGAAGAAGAGCAGAACATCATCAAGGCCCTGGCAAAATATCCCGAGGTCGTGGAAGAAGCGGCCCTGGCCTATGAGCCGCACCGCCTCACGTTCTATCTCCAGGACCTGGCAGGACTGATGCATAATTATTACTTCAAGCACCGCGTCATCACCGAGGACAAAGCCCGGACAGCTGCCATGCTCTTCCTTATGAAGCAGGTGAAGACGGTGATCAAGAGCGCACTTACGATATTGGGTGTGAATGCGCCGGAGAAGATGTAACGACAGGGTCCAGTAGCCAGGGTACAGTAGTCAGGGTTAAAGATCCTGGACCCCGGACCCTGGACCCTGAACCCTATAATGTTTAAATTTTCTTTGATAAAAAAAGATCCCGGGTCCTCGGCACGTCGGGGCGAGCTTACCACGTCGCACGGCACGGTGCAGACGCCGGTCTTCATGCCGGTGGGGACGCAGGCAACGGTCAAGACGCTGTCACCGGAAGACCTGAAGAGCATGGGCGCCGAGATCATCCTGTCGAACACGTACCACCTGTTCCTGCGGCCCGGCCATGAACTGATACGCGATTTCGGCCAGCTGCACGGGTTCATGGCCTGGGACCGGGCGGTTTTGACCGACAGCGGCGGGTTCCAGGTCTTCAGCCTGGCGGAACTCAGGAAGATAACCGAAGAGGGCGTGACGTTCCAGTCTCCCGTGGACGGCGGTGCCAAGCACCTGATAACGCCCGAGTATGCCATGGAGATCCAGGAAGCCCTGGGCGCCGACATCATCATGGCCTTCGACGAGTGCATCCCTTTTCCCGCAACGCACGACTATGCGCGGGAATCGGTTGAACGGACGCAGCGCTGGGCAAAACGCTGCAAGGATGCGAAGAAGGACACTGGCCAGGCGCTCTTCGGCATTGTCCAGGGCGGCATGTACCCCGAGCTTCGTAAACAGTCGGCAGAGGGGCTTCTGGACATCGGTTTCGACGGCTACGCCCTGGGCGGCCTGTCCGTCGGCGAGACCAAGCCGGTGATGTACGAGATGATCGAGGCCTCGGCCCCGTCGCTTCCCGAGGACAAGCCCCGGTATCTGATGGGCGTTGGCACCCCGGAGGACCTGGTCGAAGGCGTTGACCGCGGCATCGATATGTTCGACTGCGTCATGCCTACCCGGAACGCCAGGAACGGCACGTTCTTCACCTCCTTCGGCAGGGTGGTGATCCGGAACGCGCAGTACGAGCGGGACCGGGAGCCCATCGATCCCGCCTGCGGTTGTTACACCTGCAGGACCTTTACGCGGGCCTATATCCGGCATCTGTTCAACGCCGGCGAGCTGCTTGCCCTGCGGCTCGGCACGATCCATAATGTCTATTTTTACCTGAACCTGATGCAGAACGTCCGGACCAGCATCGAGCAGGGACGGTTCAAGGAATTCAAGAAAGAGTTTTTGGAGAAGCGGGAAACAATTGCAAAATAAAAAGTGCAAAATGATGTCGAGTCGGCATCCTGTTCAATTTGCATTTTGGAGTTTTAAATTTGCACTAAACTCTTAAGGAGGAACACATGTTCATAGCTACGGCATATGCAATGGGAGCACCGGGAGGGGACGCAGGAGCGCAGTCCGGCGGCGGAATATCGAGCCTCATCATGATGGCGGTCATTTTCGCGATCTTCTATTTCATCCTTATCCGCCCGCAGCAGAAAAAGATGAAAGAGCACACGAAAATGGTGGAAGAGCTTAAGAAGGGCGACGAGATCATCACCGGCGGCGGCATCTACGGGACGGTGGAAAGCGTTTCCACGGATACCCTGACGGTCAAGATCGCCGAGAACACGAAGGTAAAGATCACCCGCGGTTCCGTTGCCCACGTGATCACGGAAGAGCAGAAGAAGCCGAAAGAGTAGCCGCATGTCTTGCCACGGGGGCGCTGGGCGCGAAAGCATCCTGCTTTTCGTTCCTGCGACCTTGTGGCTGAATACTATTTAAGAATTCAGCAGGAGGCGATTCAATGAAAAAGAGCATTCGATGGAGACTGGGGCTCATAGCCTTATCGGTTGTGGTCGCGGTGTTTTTGTTCCTCCCGTCCACGCCGCTGACAACGCAATTGCCGCAGTGGTGGCACCAGAGCGTGCCCAAGATCTCGCTCGGACTGGACCTCAGGGGCGGCAGCCACCTGGTGATGGAAGTGGAGACGGCCAAGGCCGTGGAGGCGTCGGT
>Ga0334722_10003025_pt1 | contig 18411 bp, 13 predicted proteins | sample C3_bottom_MG_FD_207210 | JGI IMG/M metagenome (GOLD analysis project Ga0334722, IMG submission 207210) | Sediment microbial communities from Yellowstone Lake, YNP, Wyoming, USA - C3_bottom | ecosystem: Environmental > Aquatic > Freshwater > Lake > Sediment | place: USA: Wyoming | collected...
GGCTTCCAGGACTGGTACATGGACATGGCCGCCGACCAGCGGCTGATAGGGGCCCTGATGGACGCCATAGTGGAGGTGACCATGGCCATGGCCCGAAACCTCATGGCGGAGGTGGGCGACCTGGTGGACATCGTCTTCACAGGTGACGACCTGGGGACCCAGGGTGGGCCACAGGTGTCCCCTGAAGCCTACCGTCGGGTGATCAAACCGCGCCACGCCCGCTTCTTCCGCCAGGTAAGGGAGATGTGCCCCCATGCCCGGATCGCCCTCCACACCTGCGGGTCCGTCTATCTGCTGCTGAACGACCTCGTCGACATCGGAGTCGAGGTGCTGAACCCGATCCAGGTTTCCGCACGAGACATGGATCCCGCCCGGCTGAAGGCGGAGTTCGGGGATCGGCTCTCCTTCTGGGGCGGGATCGACAGCCAGAGGGTGCTCCCGCGGGGGACGCCCGAGGATGTCAGGGCGGAGGTGGAGCGCCGCCTAGCCCAAATGGGTCAGGGGGGCGGCTACATGCTGGCGGCGGTCCACAATATCCAGCCCGACGTGCCGGTGGAGAATGTGATCGCCATGTACGACCACGCCCGAGAGGTGGGGGTGTATCCGCTGAAGGTGGTCCCATAGGCCTCGACCTGGCGAGCGGGCACCTGGAGCCGCGATCAGGTGATCGCGGCTCCATCCTTGGAGTGTCGCTTACCGCACTGGTGACCTCTCGCGATCAAACTCGTGGCCGCAGGACCTCCGGGTTCACGATGTGGAGCGGGAGCTCCCCTCTCAGAACCCTGATCGCATTCTCCGCTGCCATCAGTCCAGAAGACCTGAAGACCTCCTTAGTCGACCCTGCCAAATGAGGATAGAGGTACACGTTGTCCAGATCCCGAAGGGGGCTGTCCATGGGAAGTGGTTCTTGCGTGAAGACGTCCAACGCCGCTCCCGCTATCCGTTTCTCCTTGAGGGCTTGGACCAGGGCCTCCTCGTCCACGATCGGCCCCCTGGCGGTGTTGATCAGGTAGGCGGTGGGCTTCATCAAGGCCAGACGTTCACCATTGATCAGGTGGCGGGTTCGCTGGTCGAGAAAGACATGAAGGCTGACGTAGTCGCTCTCCCGCAACAGCTGCTCCAGGGGGACGTAGGTCACCTGGTGTTCCTCGGCGAACTGCTGATCCTGAACGAGATCGTGGGCCAGGACCCGCATCTCGAAAGCCCGCGCCCTCTGGGCCACCTCCTTGCCGATGGTCCCCAGTCCCACGATGCCCAGGGTGCTTCCCGCCATCTCGTTGCCCACCACTCGAGTCCAGCCCCCACTTCGGACTACGGCCTCGTTTTCCATGATCTTGCGCGCGCACTGGAGCATCATGGCTATGGCCAACTCGGCCACCGAGTGTCGGTTGGAGCCGGGTGTCGTGCACACGGCGACACCGTTGGCCGTGGCAGCCTTCACGTCGATAGCGTCGTATCCCACGCCCGGACGGCTTATGACCTTGAGTCGGTCCGCGCTGTTGAGGACTGGAGCGGTGAAGGGGTCGATATCGGCGAGGACGGCGTCGATGCCCTTCAGTAGAGAGATCATCTCCGCCTCGGTTCGACCCCCGTGCCAGGGATCGTAAACGGTCTGTACGTCGGCCTCCGTCAGACGCCGGTCAACTTCGTCGCCTGGATGCACGAAGTCGAGGGTGATGAGCGCGCGGTGGGTGGCCATGTGAGGAAATCCTCCCTTCGCAGCTACTTGACAAGAGGGTTCCAGATGCTATTATAGCGATTGGTCCGGCCACCCGTCCACCCAGCAACCGGGCCAATAATCGGTGGCCCCATCTGTAGTCGGCGCTGATCAGCAAGAGGGGGTAGGTTGATGCAGATGGACAAACAACGGGGATTGTTCACCCTACTGGAACTTCGGCGCCAGAACCTGAACGAGCAGATAGCGGACGTGATCCAGGAGATGATCACAACGCAACAGATCCGGGTTGGTGAGAGGCTGCCCCCCGAACGGGAGTTGTCCAAACTGCTTGACGTCAATCGCTCGACCATCCGGGAGGCCATCGGTTTGCTCCAGGAGCGCGGTCTGGTGCAGATGAAGGCGGGCAGCGGCACTTATGTGATCCACATGCCGCCGGACACCGTCGGCCAAGCAATCAAGCGTTTCTTTGTCTCCAGGCGATGCTCTCAGAGCGACTTCATGGCGGTGCGGCGCGTTCTCGAGCCCGAGATCGCGGCCTTGGCGGCTTCGAAGGCGACCCCAGAAGACCTCTCCCACCTCGCCGATGCCTTGGGGCGTATGGAGGCTAGTTGGCCGTCCGGAAAGGATGATACCTACATCTCCGCCGATGTGGAGTTTCACTACTCCCTGGCCGTCGCTTCCCACAACGACCTCTTCGTCGGTATCGCGAGCGGGATCAGCGCCTTGATGAGGATTTGGATCGGCACGACCTTCCGTTTGGCGAAACACGAGGATAGCTTCCGCTTCCATCGCGAGATCTATCAGGCCGTGGTTGAGCGGAACGCCCAACGAGCGCGGGACGCGATGCGTGCCCACCTGGAAACCATCCCCCTGGTAGACGCCCAAGTAGAGTAGGTGACACTCCTCTTCGGAGGGAGATCGAGCGATCATGGACAGTTGCCCTACAACGCCGAATTTCGCGGCGGGGCTTGTCCCCACGGCTCGCCCCCCATGACGTCTGCGTAGCCGCCTTCCTTCCGGCCATGGCCGTGCCTGCTTGCGTCGCCCGAGCGAGACTGAGCAATCGGGCGGTGTTCTGAATGGGAGGTTCAAATCCTATGAGACTGAACGTACGTGGGATCATCCCGCCGATGGTCACTCCTTTCACCTGGGGGACAGAGGATCTGGACGAAGGGGCTATCCGGGACGAAACGGAGTATCTGGTTCAGGTGGGAGTCCACGGAGTTGTTGCCGGCGGGAGCACCGGTGAGGGAGAGGGACTGTCGGAGCAGGAGGTTTATCAGCTCTGCAAGGCGGTGGTCGAGCAGGCTCGAGACCGCGTGCCGGTCATCGGCGGGGTCATCGCCGACAGCACCGCGGAGGCCATTAGGAAATCGCGTGCCGCCAAAGAGGCGGGCGTGATGGCCTTGCAGGTCACGCCTCCCCACTATCTGTGGACGCCGGATGCCGAGACGTTGGCGCGTTATTACCAGCAGATCGGCGATGCGGTTCAGCTTCCCGTCATGATCTACAACGTCGTGCCGTGGGTGAACATCGACATCCGCACCGTCCGGCGGCTGGTCGACGTAACCTGGCTGGCGGGCATCAAGCAGAGCGGTGGCGACCTGCATAAGGTGGCCGACCTGATGCACGAGTTCCACGACCGCCTTACAGTGATAACCGCGGTGGATGATCTCCTGTACCCGTCGTACTGTCTTGGCGTGGATGGAGCCATCTGCTGCCTCAACACGGTACTTCCTGGACCCACCCTCGAAATGTGGAACCGGATGGAAGCCGGTGATCACGCCGGGGCCAAGGCGCTGCACGACCGGATCCTGCCCGTGTGGCGGGCCATCGAGGGTGCGAATATGCCATATCTGGCGAAGGTAGCGATCCAACTCCAGGGCCGGAAAGTTGGCCCTGCCCGCAGTCCGATGCTGCCGCCGACGGAGGAGAAACGTGCGGAGATTCGCCAGCGGCTAGTGGAAGCAGGTATCCCCGTGACGGCCTGAACCCCCGCTACTGGGAGGAGTTGGCAGGAGAGGAGTCCTGGAGATGAAATGGTTGCGGCCAAGCGCGCTTGCTCTGTTCTCCTTGATAGCCGCCCTGGCGTTGGCCGCCTGTAGCGGAACTGCCGCCACAGGAACGGGCGCGCAGGGTGGCGGTGCCCAGAAGAGCGGGGAACCCATCAACATAGGTGTCTCCGCCCCTCTCACCGGCCAGTTCGCCGAAGACGGCGGCTATATGAAGAATGGCATCAATCTGGCGGTTAAGGACATCAACGACAAGGGAGGGATCAACGGCAGACCGATCCAGCTGTTCTGGGAAGACGACCAAGGGCCCAACCCGACGGCCGCCTCCAATGCCGTGACAAAGCTGATTACCCAGAACAACGTCGTTGCGGTCATAGGGCCTCACTTCAGCCCGGCGATGCTTCCCACCGAACCGATCTTCCAAAAGTACAGCGTGCCGGCGCTGACCGGTGCCACGGGTCCCCCCATAACTGCCCAGAACAACCCATGGATCTTCCGCATTAGGCTGAACGACGAGGTTGGGGCGAGGCTGCTGGTGAAGTACGCGGTCGAGACGCTCGGCCTCAAGAAGATCGGCCTGGACTACGTGAACACGGCCTTTGGGCAGGGCGGGATCGAGGTCGTGAAGGACGAGCTCTCTAAGAGGGGCATAACGCCGGTCGACATCGAAACCCATCAGGATGACACCAAAGACTTCACTCCCCAGATCCTCAACTTCCAACAAAAGGGAGTAGATGGGATCATCGTGTGGACCGACGACCAGCCTGGCGGCTTGCTGGCCAAGCAGATGGCCACCCTAGGCGCGAAGTTCAAGCTGGTCGGGTCGACCACCTTCAGCCAGCCACCCTTCCTAAAGCTGGCCGGTGACGCCGCTAACGGGGCGATCTCGATCAGCGACTTCATCCCGGACAATCCGGATCAGCATGTTCAGGACTGGATGAAAAAGTTCTCCGCGGTCTACAACACCCAGCCGGAGCTGTACGCTTCTGCGTACTACGACGCCGCGAACATCCTGGCGGAGGCCATTAAGAAGGCCAGCAAGGTCGACGGCCCATCGATCCAAAAGGCTCTTCAGGGCATTCAGAACTTCCAGGGCGTCATGACGCAGTATAGCTGGAGTTCCAACGGCGACATGGTTCACTCGGGGCTGATCACCGAAGTGAAGAATGGCAAACCGGTGGTAGTCCAGGTAGTCAAGGAGAAGTAGGGCTCAAACGGGGGATCCGCCAATTGGTGGATCCCCCTTACCCCGACGGGCAACTCTATTTCGGGGGGACGTTCCCATGCTGATACAGCTTGGTTTCTCAGGTCTGGCGATGGGGGCGATCTACGGGTTGGTCGCTCTAGGCTTCACCTTGATATGGAATGCGGTGGGGATTGTGAACTTCGCCCAGGGAGAGCTGGTGATGTTGGCGGCCTTCGTCAGCGTGGCGTCCCTATCCCAAGCGCTGCACCTCCCCTGGGCCGTGAACCTGGTGCTGACCGTGGTTTTCATGGCGGTTTTTGGTCTGTTCATGGCCCGAGGGATCTACCACCCGCTACGTAACGCCCCCCAGCTGGGCGCGATTGTAGCTACCCTTGGGCTCTCGATCTTCCTGAAGAACAGCGCGGTTCTGGTTTGGGGGCCCGATCCATTGATCGACTCCGGTCCCTTCGGTAACGCGACGGTCAGCTTGGGCCCTGCCAAGATCTATGGACAACACGTACTGATCCTCGTGACTATGGTTGTGCTCATGGTCTTGCAGGTTGCGATGTTCCGCGGCACAGCGATAGGCAAGGCGATGCGCGCAACCGCGCAGGACCGCGAAGTTGCCCGGTTGATGGGGATCAACACGGACCGCGTGATCGCTTTGATCTTTGCCTACGCCTGCATGCTGGCCGGAGTTGCGGGCGTGCTGGTGGCCCCGGTGTTCTATGTATCGGCGGACATGGGCGGCATGGTGGCGCTGAAAGCCTTCGCTTCCTCCATCGTCGGTGGGTTTGGCCATGTCCCGGGGGCGGTGATCGGCGGGCTGATCCTCGGGCTGATGGATGCTTTCGGCTCCTATTTCCTTTCCTCCCAGTACATCGACGTCATTTCCTTTGGTCTCCTCATCGCTTTCCTGATCTTCCGACCGCAAGGGCTGTTCGGTGAACCTGAGATGGAGAGGCCGTGAAGCCATGGGCACGAAACGAGTTCGCTTTGTCGCTATAGCGCTGGCAATCCTGAGCGTGGCGGCAATGCTCATTCCGAACGTTCTCGGGGTCTACTACCTGCACGTGGTCAACGTGGCGCTGGTCAACGTGATCCTGGCGGTGGGCCTCAACTTCATTCTCGGCTTTGGCGGCCAGATCTCGCTGGCGCAGGCGGCTTTCTTTGGTCTTGGCGCCTACGGCTACTCGATCCTGGCGCTTCGCGGCGTGCCGTTGCCCGTGGCGGCCGTGGCGGGAGTTCTCCTGGCGGGTGGGGCGGGGCTTGCCCTTGGCTGGCCGGCCCTGAAGCTGAAGGGGCACTACCTGGCGCTGGCCACCCTGGGGTTCGGGATTATCATGCAACAGTTGATGATCAATCTGGGAGGGCTGACCGGCGGAGCCAACGGCCTCAGCGCCATCCCCAGGTTTGGTCTGGGGCCCTTGACCTTGGACAGTGAACCTCACATCTTCTACCTGGAGCTGATTTTTGCCGCTCTGGTTGTCGCTCTCTCTGTGCTGTTCGACCGTAGTCCTCTCGGCATGCGGGCGCGGGCGCTTCGCGACGATGAGACCGCCGCTGAGGTTTCCGGAGTCAATATCAGAAACATCAAGGTCATGCTCTTCGTCATCTCGGCCACGTGCGGCGGCTTGGCCGGAGTCCTTTACTCAACGATGTTGGGCTATATCAGCCCGGATGTCTTTGCCTGGAGCACGACCTTCAATTATCTCGTGATGGTGGTAATCGGTGGGCTGGGAAGCACCGGTGGAGTCGTAACGATGGCTTTCTTGCTCACCTTAATCCCGGAGTGGCTTAGGTTTCTTAAGGACTCCTACATGGCAGTCTTTGGGTTGGTGGTGATCGTCATGATGGCTGCGGCTCCAGGTGGCCTGGCGGGTTTGGCCAGAGCCGCGACGGCTCATCGGACAAGGCAGCGTTTCCCCCTCTCCAGGAAGGGGGCTGGGAAGTTCGAACTGGGCAAGCCCAGGGAGGGTAAGGTGGGATGAACATTGTGGAGGTGTCCCGTCTCACCAAACATTTTGCGGGCGTCGCGGCTCTGGGAGACGTGAGCTTCGGAGTGGAGGGAGGGGCCATTCACGCCATCATCGGGCCCAATGGCTCCGGAAAGACAACGCTGCTCAACATCCTGAGCGGGGTGTATAAGCCGAGCAGCGGTGAGGTGCGACTCCGCGGCCGCCGCATCGATGGCGCACATCCCTTTGAGATAGCCCGTCAGGGCATGGGGCGAACCTTTCAGACCCCAAGGCCGCTTCGCTCCATGAGTGTCCTTGAGAACCTGCTGCTCGCCGGACACTCGAGCGGCTCCTGGTGGCGCTTCGATTCGGCAAAGCGGGCAAAGGCCATGGAGACCCTGCATTTCGTCGGCTTAGCCGACGCGGCCGACAGCCCTGCGATCAGCCTCCCGCAGGGCCAGCAGCGGCTTTTGGAGATAGCCAGAGCCCTCTGCCTTGATCCGCAGGTGCTCCTTCTGGATGAGCCGCACGCCGGCCTAAACCCGGTGGAGACTGAACGGCTGATGGATGTGATCCGGGCCCTTCACGGGCGGGGCCTGACCGTGATCCTAGTGGAGCACGAGATGCGTGTGGTCATGACTCTCGCTCAGCGAATAACCGTGCTCAACTTCGGCAAGCTGCTGGTGGAGGGAACTCCCTCGGAAATCCAGTCGAGCCCGGCCGCCATCGAAGCGTATCTGGGCTCGCGAAGGGGGAAGAGTTTCCATGGGTGACGGCCGGCCTCTTCTTAAACTGACTAATCTCGCGGTGAACTATGGCGATGTCCAGGCGGTGCGAAATGTCACGCTGGAGGTGCATCAGGGCGAGGTGGTGGCTTTGCTGGGTGCCAATGGGGCTGGAAAGAGCACAACCCTCAAGGCGGTCTGCCGACTGGTGAAGCTGGCGGGCGGTGACATCCAGTTCGACGGCAGCTCTCTGTTGTCCTATCCTACCGAGAAGCTGGTGGGTTTGGGCATCGCCCTGGTACCGGAACGCCGGAGGGTTTTCCCAGCCCTGACGGTGACCGAGAACCTGGAGATGGGTGCTTATGGAAAGCCTGCGACCTACATCCGAGAGGGCATTGAGGAGATGTTCGCTCTCTTCCCGGCTCTGCGCCTCTACTCCAAGAAGATGGCTGCTGGGCTTAGCGGCGGTGAACAGCAGATGCTGGCGATCGCTCGGGGGCTCATGAGCCGTCCTCGACTTCTCTTGCTGGATGAACCCTCACTGGGTTTGGCCCCCATTCTCGTGGACCAGGTGTTCGAGAAGCTGCAAGAGGTCAACCGGAACGGTACCACCATGCTGCTGGTAGAACAGAACGCTTGGCTGGCCCTGGAGATGTCCAACCGCGCCTACGTTCTGGAGTCGGGCGTCACGACGGTGAGTGGGACTTCCTCAGAGCTGATGGCGAACGAGCATGTGAGGAATGCCTACTTCGGGGTCAGCGCGACGAACAGTGCATCCTGAAGGTGAGGTGACGCTGGGCATGCCTGGCTTTCCCCGTTCCCCGATACCTGACGTCGCCCTGGTGCGGCGTCATTTCAGTGCGGAGCATGTGGAGGATGTGGCGGGCGAGGTTCGGAGGGAGCTGGCTCGGGTTGGGCTGGGGCAGAGGGTGAAGGGGGGGCAGCGGATCGCGCTGACGGCTGGGAGCCGTGGGGTGGCGAACATCGCGCTGATCCTGGGGACCATAGCGGAGGAGCTGAAGAAGCTGGATGCGAAGCCGTTCATCGTGCCTGCGATGGGGAGCCATGGGGGGGCGACGGCCGAGGGGCAGGTGGAGCTGATAGCGGAGTACGGGGTAACGGAGGAGGCGCTGGGCGTTCCGATCCTGTCGTCGATGGAGACGGTGGTGCTGGGGGAGACGCCGTATGGGGCCAAAGTGCACATGGACAGGAACGCCCACGAGGCGGACGGGGTGATAGTGGTGGGGCGGATCAAGAACCACACGTCGTTTCGGGCGCCGATAGAGAGTGGGCTGAGCAAGATGATGGCGATAGGGCTGGGGAAGCAGAAGGGGGCGGAGTCGATCCACGACCACGGTTTGGCGCGGAACATACCCGAGGCGGCGAAGATCATGTTGGGGACGGGGAAGATAGTGGTGGGGGTGGGGATGGTCGAGAACGCCTATCACCAGACCTACAAGATCGTGGCGGCCCCGCCAGAGAAGATCCTGGAGACCGACATGGAGATGCTCATCCTGGCCAATGGGCTCATCCCCCGCCTCCCTTTCGACGAGTTGGACGTGCTGGTCGTGGACTGGATGGGCAAGAATATCTCCGGTGGTGGTATGGATCCGAACGTGATCGGCATGTGGCGCGGTACCCACGAAGCACCGGCTGTCCCCATATACAAGCGGGTTGTGGTTCTCAACGTCACCCAGGAGTCCCACGGGAACTGTGTCGGGCTGGGCGCTGCCGACTTCACCACCCGGAAGCTGGTGAGTCGGTTGGACATCAACAAGACCTACTGGAACGCCCTCACCGCTGGGGATCCTTGGGCGGCAAGGATCCCCATGATCTTGGAGACCGACGTGGAAGCGGTGGAAGTGGCGCTCCGATCGGCTGCTCCAGAGGGTGGCGACCTCCTAATGGCGCGAATCAAGAACACCCAGGACCTGGGGGAGTTCTACGTGACGGCTCCGCTGCTGGAGCGGTTGTTGGAGAACCCGGGGTACGAGGTTGTTCGCGGCCTCGGACCGATGCCCAGGGATGACCACGGTAACCTCTTGTGGGTGTAAGGGAAGGCTTCAGTGCCAGGCTGCGTCATAGGATGAGTTGAAGGGCGTTCACTCGGCGCAGCCGATCACCTCGCCGGAAATTGCCTTTCGGCCTTCCCCTGCCGGCGGCCACGAAGAATGGTGCGCTGACCGCCTCACCGTGCCTGAGTCGCCTACCCACGCCGCCCCGCCTCCTGGGCTGCGGCCACGGCCAGGGCGTCGCACCGCTCGTTCTCGGGGTGGCCGCTGTGTCCACGGGTCCAGGTCCAGGTAACCGAGCGGCCTTGGCATAGCCGGTGGAGCTCCTCCCAGAGGGCCCTGTTCTTCACCGGGGAGCCTTTGGTCGTCTTCCAGCCGTTGCGGAGCCACCCCCTGAGCCAGCCGGTCATCCCCTTGACCAGGTATTCGCTGTCGGTGACCACGGTGATCTCAATGGCGCCCAGGGAGATGGCCGCCTTGAGGCCCTCCACTGCGGCGGTCAGCTCCATCTCGTTGTTGGTGGTGTTCGGCTTGCCCGCGGATAGAGTGCTCTCGGGGTGGCCGGCTACCCGCACCACCACCCCATACCCACCTGGCCCGGGGTTCCCGAGACAGGCACCGTCGCAGAACACCGTGGCCATCCTGGAGACGGACTCGCCTCCATTGTCAGACCCGACTCCATCGCCCCCGTGACCCGCTACGTGCGCCATTCCCCCCTCCACGCCACCGCGCGCGAGGGACTCCACGCCTGGTTGACGCGAGGAGGGGCTCGGCGAACCCGCTACGACGCGCCTCTTCCTCGACGCAGAGCTTTCGGATCCATCGACCCGGCAGCCCGCCCATCCGAGCCACAGCCGAGCCTGCAGCTCCCCTTCTACCATCGCCAGCTGCTCTCGCAGCTCGTCTGGATAGGGCGTGCCCGTAGCCCTGCACGCCCCCGCATTCTCGCACAGCAGCCTGTAGCGGCCCAACAGATCCAAGGGTCTAGCCTCGGAGACATCACCCACGACGAATCTTCGCAACTACCATTCACTTTCGCGACCGCTTGCCGGCCACGCCCGGCCCGCGGCCGGGATCTCCCTTCCTCTGCCTATCTCATCGAAAAGCCCCTCGACGGGGCTTGTGCGGAATTATACCCCATGGCGCCTGGGCAACCGTCGCCTCTCCCCGTTGCCGTGCATCGGAAGAATCCGGAGGAGACCTCGGGTTCTCCGTGGCAGCTCTTCGAAACCCTCCTTGCAACCACCCACCTGTCCACTTATCATGGGGCTCAGCGGGCCCTAGTACAGCGACAAAATGAATTTGGTATGTAGGGCGGGGCCTTGTGCCCCGCCGCGGGGTCCACCCCGTGCGCCGGGCGGCGGGGGATAAACCCCCGCCCTACATGTCGAAACCAATTTGGTCGAGTACCAGGCAAGAGCCTGGGCAGATTGGGAGGCGCTGATGGTAATCGCGGGCGTGGTCCTCCTTCTCTTGTGCGCTGGTCTTCTGCTGGCCCGCCGGTCCCAGCAGCGCAAGCTGCGGGAGATCGCGGGCACCGAGACATCCACGGTCCAGGGACTCCTGGACGCGGCCAAGTACGTGGCCGAGCGGCTGGGCGAGGCGGGGAGCTTCAGCCAGATGGCGGAGCTGAAGGGGACCATCCGGTGCGATTCCCCCCTCACCTCGGAGATCGCCGGGCAAAGCTGCGCCTATTACCAGATGAGGGTCACCCGCGAGTACGAGGAGGAGTACTGGGAGAACGACGATCGCCACGGTACCCGGGTGCGCAGGACGCGGCGAGGCTCCGAGCAGGTGGCCGGGAACTCCCAGATGGTTCCCTTCTGGCTGGAGGACGCCACAGGACGCATCCTGGTGAACCCCGAGCACGCCGAGATCGATACCGTGAAGGTGGTGGACAGGTTCGAACCGGCCCACGACTCGGGAGGACATGGAGTCCTTCGGCTCGGCGGCTTCCATCTGGAGGTCGGAATTCCCCTCTCGGGTAGGAGGACGCTGGGGTACCACTTCGAGGAGAGGGTCTTGCCCCTGGATCGCAGGGTCTACATCCTGGGCGAGGTCCACGACGCGCCCGGCCAGCTCGTGGTGGAGAGGCCGAAGGAGAGGGGCAGGAGCTTCATAATCTCGCTCAAGTCTGAAGAGGATCTGATCCGATCCACCGAGGCGACGGCGCGCCGCCTCCTGATAGGCGCGGTCGCCAGCGGGGCTGCCGGGATCGGCCTGATCATCGCAGGGCTCGTCCGGTGACGATCCCCGTCCCCGGGGCCGCCCGCGGTGTGCCCATCCTCACCCGCGGGATCCCCGCATCCCTCCACTCAGCCTCTCCTCCAGCAGGTCCCGGAGCACAACGGCGCCGTTGTGCTGCTCGTCCCTGGCAGCGTAGATCAGGGTGACGGGGCCGAGCCGCGCCCGCTCCGCCAGCTCGTCCAGTAGTGTCCTGGCCTCGGGCCTGGAGAGCTCGACCTCATACCGCCTCCGAAACTCCTGCCACCTGGTAGGGTCGTGGCCGAACCATCGCCGGAGCTCCGGGCTGGGAGCCAGATCCTTCAGCCAGGCGTCCAGCCGCAGACCGTCCCTCTTCAACCCCCTCGGCCACAGCCTGTCCACCAGCACCCGGTAACCATCGTCGGGGGCTGGATCCTCGTAAGCCCTCTTGATCCTTATGCGATGGTGGGACGATGCCATGACCCTAATGGTAGCAGCAGCCGTGCCATAAAGGATGAGAGCTCGAGAGGCACATGCCTCGCTCCGGCCACAACCCTGGAAGGCAATGATCCGCGGAGCCGGCCACATCCACCTTCTGGTGGCATGTTACTTGCATTTCCGCGTTAAACAGGAAGTGGATGATGCAAGACTCGAAGAAAGAAGAGCGATCCACTCTGGTCCAGCAACACCTACTATCGACACCGCCTTAGCGGGCTGCTCCTGCGATCATCGGGGAGGCCGGGAGCCGGCGGAGGGTGTCGGATCCAAGGAGGCAAGCCGATGACCAAGCGGCACAGGGATTGGCGCAGCCCATCAAGTCTACTCCTGGCGGCTCTGTCTGTGCTGGTGGCGTCCATCCTTCTCATCCCCGACACAGGGGATGCGCAGGCGAAGCCCGCCCCCACCTCCACCTTGCAGCCGTCGTCGCCCCAGAAGGATGATCCCCCCGGACGCCAGCCGCGCCAGGCCACGGCCACCGCCGTTCCACCCACGTCGACCCCGACGGCCACAGCCGTCGCGCCGACCGCCACGGCGACACCCACGCAACAGCCCACCGTCGGCTCGCCCACCGCCTCGCCCTCACCCGCCGGGAGCGGCACTGCCACGCCAACACCGGCCGGCTCGCCGAGTCCCACCCCCACGGCGGGGAGCCCGACACCCACCCCCACGGCGGGGAGCCCGACACCCACGACCACCACGGGGCCCACGGGCACAGTCACGGTCACCGCCAGCCCGACGCCAACTCCCAAGACGACGCCGTCGCCAACCCCGGGCAGCGGAGCGCTTTCCAACGACGACTTCGATGCCGCCACGTCCATTTCCAGCTTCCCGTACACGGCCGTCCAGGAGACGGGGCAGGCTACCTCGGCATCGGATGATCCGCTCATGGGACCCGGGATGGGAGCCAACTCCAACACCGTCTGGTTCACTCTCATGGCCCCCGGCAACGGGAGCTTGAGGGTCAGCACCGCCGGCAGCAGCTACGACACCGTACTTGCCGCCTTTACAGGAAGCAGGGGCAGCCTGAGCCTGGTGGCAAGCAACGACGACACGGGGTCCAGCGTGCAGTCCGAGATGCTGTTCGACGTGCAGTCGGGCACCACCTACTATCTGGAGGTGGCGCAGTACGGAACCCCCGGCGGAGGGACACTCCAGCTGACGGTGGAGTACAGCAGCTCCCCGGCACCCACCGCCACGCTCATCCCCTCCCCCACGCCCCTGCCAACCTACTCGTCTTGGTACTGGCCGTCTACCACGCCCCTCCCTACGGCAACGCCCGCGGCACCACCACCCAACGACGACTTCGGTTCCGCGATCACCATAGGAGGCTTCCCGTTCACATCCAACGTGGACACCAGGGGTGCAACCAGCGCTAGCGACGACCCTGCCATGACCGCCGCAGGCGAGAGAAACTCCAACACCGTCTGGTACAGGCTGGTGGCTCCCGCCGATGGCAGCGTCCACGCAAGCACCATAGGGAGCAGCTACGACACCGTCCTGGCTGTCTTCACGGGGACGAGGGGCAGACTGGCCCTGCTGGCCACCAACGACGACTCCGGCGCCTACGTGCAGTCGGATCTCGTCTTCAACGTCCAGTCAGGTGTCACCTACTACCTGGAGGTGGCGCAGTACGGCGCCCCCGGGGGAGGTGACCTGACCTTCACCGCGCAGTGGTCCAACGCCCAGATCGCCGCCACCATCACCGCCACTCCTTGGGCAACGGGGGCCCTCGTGCCGTTGGGAACACCCGATGCCCTGGTGGCAGGCATGGCGCCATCCGCTGCCGCCTCGGGCAGGGAGGTCCAGAGGGATGCTCGTTTCTTCCAGATCACCGGCTATCGGGTGAACCTCGACCCCTTCTGGGACTACTTCAACCGGCGCGGCGGGGTTCGGACCTTCGGCTACCCCGTGTCCTGGGAGTTCTCTCTCCTGGGGTTCAGGGTCCAGCTATTCCAGCGCGCCCTGCTCCAGCTCAACCCCGATGGCTCCGCGGCTACCATGAACCTGCTGGACGGGGGACTGATGCCCTACACCAGGATCAACGGCAGCAGCTTTCCCGAGCCGGACCGCGAGCTGGTCGATGCGGCACCATCGCCCAGCGATCGGGACTACGGCAGCAAGGCCATCGCCTTCATTCACGCCAACGTCCCCAACCAGTGGGAGGGAATGCCGGTCCGGTTCCTGGAAGCCTTCATGGACGCTGTCCGTTACGAGGATGCCTTCCCCGAGGGCGACGGCTCCCCGGAGCTGCTGCCGCTGCTGAACCTGGAGATCTTTGGCCTCCCCACCAGCCGCCCGACTCGTGATCCGGCCAACGGGGGGTTCGTCTATCAGCGGTTCCAGAGAGGGATCCTCATGTACGACAGCTCCACTGGCCTCACGCAGCCCCTGCTCCTGGCGGACTACCTGAAGAGCATCATGACCGGCAGGGACCTGCCTCCCGATCTGGAGCAGCAGGCCATCGGCAGCCCATTCTACCGCCAGTACGACCTGGGCAAGCCGCGGTCCCTGGCCAGGCCCGCCAAGCTGCCCGGCACCGACCTGGAGGGGGCCTTCGAGCCGGTCCTGCTGCCGCCCGCCACCAATGGCATCTCGAGCGCGAAGCCGGCGGTCGGCAGGGAAGCCACGGCAACTCCCACCGCGACCAGGGCTATTCCGACCACGTTCCCCATCAGATAGCCGCGCAGGAGTCTCCCCGATAGTGGAGCGCTGAAAGGAGAGGGCCTATGCAAGCATCAATGATATTGGTGATGTAGCGTCCCGGTAGCCGATCCCAGGTATCCGAATGAAGAGACAGGAGAGACTGACGATGAAGAAGTGGACGGGGATCAGCATCTTGTTGATCTTGCTGCTCCAGCTGATGCTGACGAGCGTGGGGGTGGCGGCCGCGCCGGCTGGCGCGAAGCCCCAGCCCCCCAACAACGCCACGGCCCAGCAGCAGAAGAAGCAGAGGGTCACACCCGCACAGAGGCAGGCCGCCGCAGCCCGCGCCAAGGCGGCAGGGCAGACCCCCGCGACCGCCGGGATCACCCAATCGACCGCACCCTCCGCGGGGGCGGCTGCCATGGCCTCGCCAGGGCAGGCCCCCCATTATTACGGCCCGTATCCCAACTACGCCAACAGCCCGCTGCCCGTCGTTACATCCGCTCCGGGTAGCACGACCCCGGTGGGCAACCCGTTGGTGGCTCGGGCATACCCCACCGATAGCGCGGCGAACGTTCTGGTGGTGAACTCTCATGCGCCGCTACCAGCCGGGACGCTTGCGGAGATCCAGGTGTTCGATCAGCCCGGCTCAGGGCCCAACAGCTTCCATGCCTACGTGCTCAGGCCCACGGGCACCCCCGGCTCGTACAGCGTTGTCTTCGACAGTGGCCCGCTGTCGGTGCCATCCGTGGCCACTGGCCAGGTGGCCACGTTTCCGGTTGGACCCTTCGCCGTCCAGGCGGGCGATCTGATCGCCCATTACGGACAGGGCATTCCGCTGGACATGGGAGGAGTCTCGCTGGACTCTACCTACTACCCTGCCAATACCCCTCCATCCCTGGGCCAGACCATCACCCTGGGAGGGACCGACTACCCGCTCTTCAGCACCGATCGCACCTACTCCATCGCCTTCGGGCTGTCCAGCACTACCACCACGATTTCGGGCGGGATCCGGAAGTTCGTGGATGGCCTTCCGGGAGTGGGCCCTGCTAACGCCAACAACCTTGGGCAGTACATTCCGGTGGCAATCCCAGACACCACGACCTACCCGGGCTCCGACTACTATGAGATCGCCGTCGTCCAGTACCAGGAGCAGATGCACAGCGATCTGCCTCCTACCACGCTCCGCGGCTACGTCCAGCTCTCGACCAGCGTTGTGCCGGGCGCCAGGCTCCAGCTCCTCTACCCGGACGGCAGCCCCATCAAGCTCCCCGACGGGAGCCCGGCCCTGGCCGTGGACAAGCCCCACTACCTTGGGCCGCTGATCAGCGCCACCAAGGACAGGCCGGTCAGGATCCTCTTCCGCAACCTGCTGCCCACCGGCCAGGGCGGCGACCTCTTCCTGCCCGTGGATACGACGGTGATGGGAGCGGGCATGGGGCCGGACATGGGCGGGATGACCGAACCAGACCCCCAGAACCCCATGTGCGGCAGCAGCCCCAAGCCCGCGGGCTGCTACGCCGAGAACCGCGCCACCCTGCACCTGCACGGCGGGATAACCCCGTGGATCAGCGATGGCACCCCTCACCAGTGGACCACCCCGGCGGGGGAGAACACCAGCTATCCCAAGGGTGTCAGCGTCAAGAACGTCCCCGACATGCCCGATCCCGGACCGGGGGCGCTGACCTTCTTCTACACCAACCAGCAGAGCGCACGCCTCCTCTTCTACCACGACCATGCCTGGGGCATAACCAGGCTGAACGTGTACGCCGGCGAGGCAGCGCCCTACCTGATCACCGACGACATGGAGAAGTCGCTCATCGCGGACGGGATAATCCCCGGGCCCAATGACACCATCCCGCTGGTGATACAGGACAAGACCTTCGTCCCGGACCCCAACCAGCTGGCCCTGGAGGATCCTCTCTGGGACATGAACCGGTGGGGAGGCAAGGGCAGTCTTTGGGTGCCCCACGTCTACATGCCCGCCCAGAACCCGGGCGACAGCTCGGGCGTGAACCCCTTCGGCCGGTGGGCCTACGGACCCTGGTTCTGGCCCCCTACCACGGGCATCACCTACGGGCCCATAGCCAACCCCTATTACGATCCGAACTGCGACTCGGCCGTGCAGTGGTGCGAGCCACCGCAGATACCTGGTGTCCCCTACCTCTCCATGGGGATGGAGGCCTTCAATGACACGCCGGTGGTCAACGGCACCGCCTATCCCACCACCACGGTGCAGCCCAAGTCCTACCGGCTGCGCATCCTGAACGCCGCCAACGATCGGTTCTTCAACCTGCAGCTCTACCAGGCAGACCCTTCCGGCAAGGAGGTCTCTCTCGATCCAGCCCTGGTGGCGGCCGCCCTGAACGACCCTACCATCTTCCCCACGCCTGACCTCTCGGTCAGCCCAGCCGGGCCCAGCTGGATCCAGATCGGCACGGAGGGCGGGTTCCTGCCAGCGCCCGTGGTGGTCCCCAACCAGCCGATAACCTGGGTCACGGACCCGACGGTCTTCAACGCCGGCAACGTGGACAAGCATTCGCTGCTGCTGGGTCCCGCCGAGAGGGCCGACGTGATCGTCGACTTCTCTCAGTTTGCCGGCAAGACCCTGATCCTGTACAACGACGCGCCCGCGGCCTTCCCGGCCCGGGACCCGCGCTACGACTACTACACCGGCAACGCGAACCTCACCAGCACCGGTGGCGCGCCATCCACCCTGCCCGGCTACGGCCCCAACACCCGCACCATCATGCAGATCAAGGTGGCCAGCGCGACCCCAGCCCCGGCGTTCGACCTGGCCAGGCTTGAGAACGCCTTCAAGTCGTCCAAGCTGGGAGGCCAAGGGGTCTTCGAGAAATCGCAGAACCCCATCATCGTGGGGCAAGGCGCCTACAACTCGGCCTATGGAACATCCTTCCGCAGCAGCGCACCCTACGACGGTTTCGCCAGGATCAGCGATTTCTCTCTCACCTTCGACACCCTGTCGGGAAATCGGATCACGCTGCCCTTCCAGCCGAAGGCGATCCAGGATGAGATGGGGGAGGCCTTCGACAAGGAGTACGGGAGGATGAGTGGCAACCTGGGGGTGGAGGTTCCATTGACCCAGGCCGGCACTCAGCAGAACCTCATCCTCTACCCCTACGTGAACCCCGCCACGGAGGTGATCAACGGGGTCACTGCCACGGGGCCCATAGCCACCACCTCCGACGGCACCCAGATCTGGAAGATCACCCATAACGGGGTGGACACCCACCCCATCCACTTCCACCTGTTCGACGTCCAGATCATCAACCGGGTCGGGTGGGACGGGATCATCAGGAAACCCGACCTCAACGAGCTGGGATGGAAGGACACCATAAGGGTCAGTCCCCTGGAGGACACCATCGTGGCCCTGCGGCCCATAGTCCCGAAGGCGCCATTCGGGCTGCCCGACAGCATCAGGCCGCTGAACCCGATGATGCCGCTGGGGTCCACGGCCATGTTCAACAGCA